>JAEEGG010018209.1_pt1 | contig 14333 bp, 13 predicted proteins | sample 9134161 | NCBI WGS metagenome assembly JAEEGG01 (sample SAMN16246543, study PRJNA631951) | gut metagenome | biome: gut microbiome; feature: rumen; material: CR-attached | host: Bos | place: Iran: Karaj | collected 2018-10
GGATCTCCAAAACCCCGAGGGATTCGATCCCGTCCACCGTCTGCGTGGGCATGGGTATTTCCGGGTCCAGCTGATAAAGCGGCAGCGGAGAGAGCGTCGTCTCCGCCGACGCCGCATCTTCCCCGGCTGCCCGGAGCGGCACGGCGGAGACGTCGGGGCGCAGCCGGGTCAGCACCGCTTCCGCGGAAGCGCCTGCCGCAGCGTCCTGCCGCAGGTTCAGCACCCAAAGGGACAGTGAAAAAGCCAGCAGGGCAACGCCGAGGCCGATCAGCAGTTTAGCCGTCTTCATCCATGCGTTCCTTTCTCAGAAGAATGATCCCAAGCAAAAGAAGCATAAATCCGAGGGGAGCTCCCAAAAGCACCGGCCACCACAGCTGCCCGGTCTGGGGGAGCCCCTCCCGAAAGCTGCCGGTGATCACCCAGTCGTTTCCGATTTGTTCCACCTTTACAAAGTAGCCGGGAGTGTATTCCTCCATTACGGTCCATTCGATCTCGCGGCCCTCTTCGTCCAGTAAGGGAAGCCCCTCCCAGGACCAGGACCATTCGTTGTCCTCGGTGAGCGTCTGCCAGTCCACCGTTTCGCCGTCGCGCAGCAGCAGTACCGTCACGGAGTCGGGGCGGACTTCTTCGCTTCCGTCGTCATCCCACTGTTTCAGCACGCTGACCGTAACCTCCTGACCCTTTCTTCCGCTGAACATCGAGCCGGGCAAATACCGGTTTTCGAGAACGAACACGGAGCCGAGCTTGCTGACAGTCAGCCGGTAGCGGCGCATGACGGAGGGGTCCTCCGCTACGGTCCAGTCGTGATCTGCTTCCATCCCCTCCCAGATCACGCGCCAGTTGTTCTCCGGCGTCAGCACGACGGTATCGGCTACCTCGCCGTCACACAGGAGAAACACCTTGAGGCCGTCGGGCCGCAGTGTGCCGTAGCCTCCGTCCTTCCAGAGCTTCAGGGCCTGGAGTTCCACGGTTTCATTTTCCGGGGGAGGGAGGGGCTTTGGCGCGCAGACGGACTCCGCCGTCTCCGTCCCGGGCGCCGATATCAGAAAAGCATCGGCAAAGCAGGGGGCTCCGCCGCCCTCGGGACGCCCTCCGACGGCCAGATAGATGCCGGGGGCGACGTCCGCCCGCAGTATCCCGTCCTCGCCGGTAACGCCGGTGTAATCCGGCTCGAGGCCGCTCAGCAGGACACAGCTTTTCATGGCCTGTCCCTGACGGGCCAGCTCCTCACGGGTCATCCCCGGCCAGCAGGCCACACATTTCTCAAATCCCGGCGTGAGACAAACGGCGTCGCCGTCATCCGGCAGGGCGGCCAGAAACAGGGAGTAGGCAATATTCGCCGAGGGGACCCCGTCCGATAAGCATACTATGGACAGCGCGGCGGACTGTCCGGGCTCCTCCGCCCCGGCAGCGAGGGCCGGCGGCAGAAGCAGTGAAAGCAGCAGCAGGCATACTGCCGCGGTCAAGCCGTGTTTTCTCATTCGCTCATCCCTTCTTTCCACCGGAGTTGTTGCGGTATCGGATCAGCAGAAAGACCGTGAAAAAGAGCAGCAGCAGGCTTGCAAGGGCGGGCGCCACGATAAAGGGGTCGATGACGCAGGCGTCGGACGGCACCAGAAAGGTCCCTACGGTCTCGCGGTTTTCCGTCCGTTTTCCGCGCACAAGCAGCCGATGGGTGTTTATGCCGTAGGGCGTGCAGGTAAACAGGGTGCAGTAATCTTTGCCGTCCTCGATCCGCAGCATTTTCGCGTCGTCCGGCTCGGTGATGCTGATCAGGTCCACCTCGTAGGTGACGGTGCGGTTCATGCTGGTGATGGTGAATATGTCGCCCACCTCCAGTTTGTCCAGATCGGAAAAGAGCTTTGCGCTGGGCAGGCCCCGGTGAGCGGCCAGCACCGCGTGGCTCCCTTCGCCGCCGATGGGCAGGCTGCTGCCCTGAAGATGGCCCACGGCCACATTCAGGATCTCGTTGCTCGTTCCGTGATAGATGGGCAGACGGACGCGGATCTTCTCGATGGAAATGCTGCCCATTACGCCGTTTCCCGCCACATTCAGCTGGGCCTCATAGCCCTCCGACGGCGAGCCCTCCTCCAGCTGCCGATATTCCATCAGCGGCTGACGGAGGCCGTGCAGCGCCTCGTTGTACCTCTGCGCGGACGCCATGACGGCGTCGATATCCTCCTCGGAGAGACGCACTGCCTTCTCCTCATAGTCCACCATGGCTCTGGACTGGGTGCAGCTGTTGACATAGTTGCTCACGGTGGGATACAGCAGCAGCCCAATGCCCAGCAGCAGGAGGGCGATCAGGACAAGGGTGGTCTTTTTCTTCATCGTTTCGAGCTTCTTTCTTCGCTTTGTCCTTTTTATTCGGCCGGATTGCCGCGCCGTCCCGGACGGGCCGAAGCCCGCCCGGGACGATGGATAAGGGAGAAACCTCAGTCCTCGCGTCCGGCGCTCATCTTTTTGCGGGTGAACAGCAGGACGATGGCGCCGCATACCAGCACTCCGCCGAGCATATAGAAGATGCGGGTGCCTATGCCGCCGGTCTCGGGCAGCTGCAGGCCGGAGTGGTTCTCCACGCCCGCCGTCTGCGAGTACTGTCCGTCGTTGGTGCTCTGAGCGGAGGTGGACATGACGTTGCCGTCCGTATCGCAGGTGATGGTGATTTCCACAGCCTCCGCATCGGTGAGCCGGTTATATCCGTCGGGGGCCTCCGTCTCAAGGAGATGATAGGTCCCGGAGTCCAGACCGGGGAAGGAAGCCTTGCCCTCGGCGTCGGTGACGACCTCGGTGATGGCGTGGCTGGCTACTTTCGCCTGTACCGCCTCAAGCTCCGTCTGACCCGCTCCGGGAATTACTTCTACCCAGGTCACGTCATTTCCGACTTCGTCGAGATAATAATGGTGATTGCCGCCCACTACCTTGTAGAGAACGAATTTGGCGCCGCTCAGAGGCGTATGCGTACCGTTCTTGACCGTGTACTTGTCGACGACGAGGTCAAAATCATAGACGTATACGGTGCTGTCGGGAGTTTCCGCCGTGGAGGGATCATAGTCGGGAGCGGTGGGGTCGCCGTCTCCGGGATCGTTGTTCGGGTCGTTGGAATACTCCAGACTCGCGGTGTTTTTCTCGGAATCGCTTGCAAGGGCATTGTCATTCAGAGTCGCGGAATAGGTGATGACGATGGGGTCTCCGTGATCGGCCCTGTAATCAATGATCTTCTCAAAGTCAAGGGTGAAGCCGTTGGAAGTGGCGGTCACGGTGTACTTTTCCGCCGGCACGGCCGCGCCGCCCACCGTTATCGCCACGTCGTTATTGAAGGTGAGGCCGTCGGACATGGTATCGGTCACAATGAACGTGTATCCGTTGTAGCCGGTCATGTTGGGCACCTTGGAGGTCAGCTGGAAGCGGACGGTGTCGCCGATGTCCTGTGCGGTGCTCTTCTCATGGTCGCCGCCTACGATCGACTTGCTGAGGGAGGGCGCGTCTGCCTTGACGTGGACCTCGGCGCTGGGGTCGGTGGTGGTGAGGGAGCAGGCGGCGACTACGTCGTTGTTGTTCTGATCCTTGGCGGAACCGGCGACCAGATAATAGCCCGCATCGGACAGACCGATCGTCGCCGCCTGGCCGGATGCGGTCCCGGTGCCGTCGGCGGTGATGCTCCGGTCAGCCGCATATTTCAGCGCGGCGGCGGCAAAGTCATCGAGCGCGGCGCTGTTATCCGCCACGGTGCCGAGCCAATCCAGCAGTGCGCTGCCGCTGCGGCCGTCATAGGTGAAGCCCGTGAAATCCGCGTCGACCGTGTAGTGGTAGCTGGAATCCGGACCCGCGCTGTAGGTCACGTCGAAGATCTTATAGGCGCTGAAGGTTTTTCCGTCGATGGAGATCTGGCTGTTGCTGTTTTGTACGTTGATCGAATAAGGAGGATCGGCGGCCAGAGCGGTGCCGGCAAGGGTCAGCAGAAGGATCGCTGTCAGAAAAATAGAGATCGTGCGTTTCATTTTCGTATCCTTTCATATCGTATTTACGGGATTTCGCCTGTTTTCGTCAATCATTCCTGACGCCCCGGGAGGCGATCAGCGTTCCCGCCTCCTTTTTCGTCCGAATACGAAAAACAGAGCGTACATCAAAGCGGCGGACAGGAGCGCCAGACCGCTGAGTGTATAAGGCAGGGTACCGAAGCCGCCGGTTTCCGGCAGCTCTACGGTATACAGGGAGATGTTCGTGACGGTGATCACTCCTTCGGAGATCCCGTCGTTGTTGTCATAAACGGGCTCATAGCCCTCGGGTATATCCGTTTCGACAAGATAGTATTCATAAGGAACGCCGGGAGCAAAGTTCGCGGGAAGCTCCCTTCGGCTCCAGCTTTTGCTCCAGCCGTTTTCTTCGCTGAGGGAGAAGGCCTCTGCAAGCTCGTCCATCTCCGCAGCTTCGCCGCTTCCTCCGGTGGGCGCGTCCCGGCCCGTGACACGGAAGGTAGGATTCCAGGGATCCTGATTGAAGGAGACGGTCACGTCGCCGTCCCTTTCCACGCCTCTGAGGACGAAATCGTAGCCGTTCCCGCTCGCGGTCCTGGTTATGGTGCCGCCCGCAGTGCTTTCCGCCGTCACGTTTACGCCGCTCCAAAGCTCCGCGTAGAAGGAGACGCTGCCTCCGTGGCCGACCTCCTCCGTGGCTTTCAGGCTTTTTTTGCGAACATTTTTGCCTTGGGCGTTGTCCCATTCCATTTGCCAGACGTAGAAGTTCACCGTATGGGACGCGGGCGCGGCAGGCTGCAGCCATCTTCGCCGGAGCTCCATGGAAACGCTGTCCGTCGGCGGGTCCACGGGAGAGCCGCCCAGGGTCTCCCAGCGTTTTTCCGCGGTGAGGACCGGGTCCTCGTTCGGCTGACAGAGGTTGAAGCGGAGCGTCAGATCGGAATAGCAGCCGCCTCGCTCCAGATAAAAGAGGGAGATCCGGTGCAGGGAATTCGCCGAGCTGTCGTAAGTCTTTCCCGCGGCGCGGAAGATGTTCGTCAGGGTGGCGGATGTGCCGATGGTGCTGCCCGCATTGTAGGCCGCCTGGGCAGAGTCCACGGTGACGGCCCCGGTGGTGAAGTTGATTTTTCCGCCCAACGCCTCGTGGATGCCGCCGATATCCAGCACCAGCACATCGTCGATGAATACCCACATATCGTCGTCGCCGGAGAATTCAAGGATCATGTCGTTCCCGTTTACCTTGCCGTCCGGCGGGATGCAGAACTCCGCCTCCATGGTGAGGCCGAAGTGGTGATCATAGTAATTGCTGTCGGGCTTGACCTGGGTGTAGCGGGTGTTGTATTCGTTGAAGGGGAAGAAGCCGATGGCGCCCCCGTCGCTGTTCCGATAGGTGCCGCTGTAGACGGAGAAGGTATTGTCACCGGGATCGAACTTCGCATAATTCTCGTTGCTGCTGTACCAGTAGTACCCCTCCGCGTCACGCTGGAACAGATAATTGACGTCCGGGTAGACCACCTTGTAGGTCCCGGCTGTCGGCTCGAACAGGTAATCGAGGCTTTGCCCTCCGCTGCGCAGGGTGGGGTAGCCGTCCGCGCCGAGGGTGCTGCTGACGATGCCCTGCAGGGCCGTCGGACCGTTGGTAAAGCAGTTGATGCCGTTCCTCGGGCTGACGTTGGATGCGTTGTTTCCGGAGCCGAGGAACAGCAGCTTCTTGTTGCCGCTGTTGATCCCGTTATATATCGGGTTCTGAACGGAGTTGTCCCAGGTGTCCAGGTTTTTGCCGGAATAGTTGAACAAATTCAGTATGATACCGTCGCTGCGGCTGTCCACGGTGGGCGCAAAGCTGCCCGCGGCCCGCTGCTGCGGGGCTTCCGCGCGCAGAACGGCGTAGGTCGAAAAATGGTCCGTTTCCATGATCAGCTCGCCGTTTTCACCGCTGACGGCCTCCATATCGTCGGCGCGGTTTTCTTCCTCGTCGATACGGTAAACGAAGCAGCGGCTTTCCTCCGTATCCGCTTCCTGCTCCGGCAGGCCGGAAAATACCAGCGTCACCGGCCCGACCGGCTCGATCTCCTCACCGTCCGAAATCAGGCAGATATCAAACAGCCGGAGCGTATTCACGATCAGGGCTGGGGCTTGGCCCGCATCGCCGGTCAGCGCCTCCGCCGCGTCGGTAAGGCAAAGAGACTCAGCCTGCGTAAGCAGCGCCGAATCGGTGATCTCCCTGACGGAGAGCGCGGGCGCATCGGCAGGGCAGGGGAGCGAGTCCAAAGATCCGGAAACGGTTATTAAACTGTTTTCGTCCAGGACGGCGTCCAGCAGGAAGGTTTCTTCCTCATCCGAGGTATCTCCGGCGTCCCCGTCAGCCTCTTCGCCGGATACTTCCCCGGCCTCTTCGGCTGCTGTGTCCGGGGTCTCCTCAGCGGCTTCATTTTCCGCTTCTTCGCCTGTCTCCGCGTCGGCGTCATCGGGGAGCTCGCCGGCTTCGTCCGGCTCTCCGTCGGCGTCATCGGGGAGCTCGCCGGCTTCGCCGGTCTGTTCATCGGGACTTTCCGCGTCCTCCGGAGGCTCCGCTTCCGGTTCGCCGTCGGTGGTCTCCGCGTCCTCCGAAGGTTTCGCCTCCGGTTCGCCGTCGGGGATCTCCGCGTCCTCCGAAGACTCCGCCTCCGGCTCGTCGTCGTGGGTCTCAGCGTCATTCGAAGGCTCCGCTTCTGCGGCGTCTTCCGGTCGGGCGGACTCGGCTGATGCTTCGGATGCCTCCGCTTCTTCACGTTCCGTGCCCTCGGACGTTGCGGGAAGCAGGTCTTCCTCCTGCCCGGGATCATAAAGAACAGGCAGCGCCATTTCAGCCGCTGTGGATCTTTCCAGCGTAATGGCAGGGAGCATAAGGGCTGAAAACGTGCAGATCGCCACTATCAATGACAGCAGCGAAATCGTTGCCCCGCGCTTTTTCCTTTTTCTGTGCCGGTCGGTCAGCCGGGCCGCCTGCCGATCCAAGCTGTTTTGCATTTTCCTTCCTCCCGGTGCCGCCCTAAGGCAGCTTGCATACGGTTTTCAGGGGCCAGATCCGAAAGATCAGGCGCCCGACGATTTGTTCCTGAGAGATGCAGCCGATCACGGTGCTCCGGCTGTCCACGGAAGTGTCCCGGCGGTCTCCCAGCAGGAACCAGCGTTCATCCGGCACCTGATAGGGAAATTCCAGATCGCAGTCTCCCAGCGAGGGAGCTTCCACATAGGGCTCTTCCAGCAGTTCTCCGTTCACTGATACGCTGCCGTCCTCATCAATGGATACCCAGTCTCCCGGCCCGGCGATGCAGCGCTTTACCAGCAGCTTGTTGCCGTAGTAGAAGGCGACCAGATCCCCCGTATCATAGAATGAGCCGCGGACCGTTACCACGATGTCGCCCTGGGAAAGCGTAGGGGACATGGAGGATCCGTAAATCCGCAGCACGGGCAGCCATGTGGTGGCTGCCAGGATGGAGAGGGCGGCAATGACCACCAGCGTGAATATGCTGTTTTTAAGAATTCTTCCGTACTCCCGGCGATAATCCATTCGCCGAAGCTCTTCTTCTATCTGGGCAATATCCGGCCCGGAGAGCATTTCAGCCTTTTTCATGTTCGGGGAGCTTGCTGAGCAGACTGCTCAGCTCACGGTGCTCCTGCATATACTTTTCAAGCCTCGCCATCATATCCGCGTAATATTGATCGGATTCGTGCTTCTGCAGCGCTTTCTCCGCCTCGGCGTCCGCGATGATCTTGTCCGCACGCATCTTGGCGTCTGCGATGATCCGTGCAGCTTCCTCCTCCTGCCGGGCGGACAGTTCTTCGACCCCGGAAAGATAATCTGCCGCGGCCTGCTGCGCCGCCTCGAAAACACCGTTGAGGCTGAGGGCTGCCTCCGCAATGGAGCCCGCCTGCCGGAGCCGGAGCTGCCGGACCTCCAGCTGATTTGCCTGCTCCGCGCAGAGCGATTGCAGTCTCTCGTTTTCCTTTTTCTCTTCCAGCAGCAGTTTCAGCAGCTCTCCTCGGCTGAGCTTCTGCAGAGTGTTGTTTTCCATGCCTTTGTTTCCCCCAATGCCTGCGCGAAGATGGATGAATATTCATTCTGCCCGCTTCCCATTATGCTGCTGCCGGCGGAGACCGCCGGCGAAAAAAGGATCAAAGGGCCCGAATTAGCCCGGGGAAATCCCGGGAAGAATGAAAAAAGGTGAATATATCGCGAATAATCATGAATTTCGTCTACATTATATGCACGGTGCGTTCAAAAACATTTCAAAGAAAAAAGATTTGGCATAATGTAAAAAACGCCGGTGAAACAGACTCGTTTCACCGGCGTTTTTGCCAATTCAATGATAACACGCTGCTCAATTCGTGCTGTGAAAATACAGGCTGCCCTTTGTCAGCTCCGCCCAGCTGAACTGCTCCATGTATTCACCGCGGAATCGGTTGACGGCCGATATATCGCCGCTGAGCATACGGTAATAATCGCAGTCCAGGGTCTCGGGCCGGACGGCCATTCGGCTGCCCTGGCGGATAAAGACTTTCTCCATCCCGATGTTCGCCAGGGTGTGCCTCAGATCGGAAACCAGGTTGCGGATGTTCTGCTTGGCGTTTTTGAGGTTGGAGCAATCCTCCCACAGCGCCGTGATCACGTCCTCAGCCGTGCAGGCTTCTCCGCGGCGGTCCACAAGGAAGGCCAGCAGCTCCTTGCTCTGCTTGCGGGCAAAATTGACCGGCTCGCCCTGCCAAAACACTTCGAAATAGCCGAAGCAGCGCACCTGCAGCTTTTCCGGCTTCGGCGGCTCCTCCGGAAGGGCGAAGGCAAGCTCCTCACGGATCTGCTGCGCATCGACCGGCTTCATAACATAGCCGCTGGCATGGATCCGATATGCATCCACCGCATAATTGGAATGGCCCGTGACGAAAACCAGCTTGGTGTCCGGCGATATGCTTTTGATCCGTACGGCCAGATCCAGGCCGGTCACGCCGGGCATCAGAATATCGCAGAATACCACGTCCGGACGCAGGCCAAGCATCTGTATGTCCTGCAGGGCGCTGCCGCCCAGAAGGTAATCCCGTATTTCCGCCTCCGGCGAGGCCTCCTCGATGGCCCGGTGCAGCAGCCGCAGCATACGGGGCTCATCATCCACCGCAAGAATGAGCATTGCTTTTCTCTCCTTTTTTCGGAAGTACAATGGTAGCCGCCGTCCCTCCGCCGATTTCCGAGCGGATGCGCAGCTCGCCGGCGGAGACGAGCATCAGCCGGTCTTTAACGTTTTGGATGCCCACATGGAACCTGCCGTCCCGAAGGATCTCCTCGGGGTCAAACCCGGGCCCGTCGTCCGTCACGGTGATCTCCACCCGGTCGGGGTATTCCCGCGTGGCGATGCAGACGGTGCCGCGGCCGTCCGGGTTTGCCCGAACGCCGTGGAAAACGGCGTTTTCCACCAGCGGTTCCAGCGTCAGGGCGGGGATGGAGAAATCCGAGCAGCCGATATCGTAGCTCACCTGCAGCGCATCCTCAAAACGAAGCTGCTCCAGCTCCAGATAGATTTTCGTATGGGACAGCTCACGGGAGAAGGGTATCTCCCCCTCCGCAGTGATGGAGTCCAAATTGCCTCTCAGATAGCGCGAGAAGGTGGCGGTCGCAAGCTTGGCGGTCTGCGGATCGCTCTCGCACAGCTCTTCGATCGCGCCGAGGGCGTTATAGAGAAAGTGGGGTTTGATCTGGCTCAGCATTATCTGTATCCGCCGCTCTGCCATAAGGTCCCGTTCATGTTCCAGCACGAACTGGTGCTGGAGCCATATGGAATAGGTGCTGCAGCCGGAAAGAGCCGCTATGGTCGTCAGACTGACCGGAGCTTCGGGAGGCGTCGGCAGGAACTCGCCGATGAGCGCGCCCATCACGATCAAAATGCTGATGATCAGGATCCAGACGCTCTTTTTCTCCCGCCCGACCATCATGCGGAAGGAGAGAAAAGAGATGTTGAGCAGCAGAAATATGGAGAGCGTGGGGCTCAGATAGGCCAATACGCCGGTGTACAGCCGGCAGCTTTCGTCGATCCAGAAAACGCGGCGGGAAAACAGTGCCGTCAGATAGACGGCGGCGTTCGCTATTACAAGGATCCAATGGGCCCGGAGCCTGCGGTTTCTCGCGGAGAGATTTACGAACAGAGCCAGAATAACAGGCTGGGCAATATACCCGTACAGCTTGATGAAAAACAGCATATTGGGACTGGGGACTGAGAAAGTAAAGACACGGGCCAGGAAATCCTTGACGATCATGGTGACGACCAGTGTGCAGGCGGCGATCATAAGACGCCGGTATTCCGCTTTTATATAGGAGGAAAGCCGGACGAGCAGGATCAGCCCGATCATCTGGAGCAGCATCGGGCCGAGTACCATCGGGACATAACGCATGGTGGGCATGGGTTTTCTCCTTTTCTTTGCCGCCCGCCGCGGGATGCGGGCCGTTCGGTCTCCGGCCGATCCCGGGGGATACGGCATCGGTTGTTTATAATATAGGTGAAAGCGAGCGCCTGTCAACTGTTATTCGGATTTTGCGCGAAAAAGAGCGGGCAGCGTCCTGCAGAGACCTCCGCGCCCGTTATCCGGGAGTTTTCCATACGACAAAGGGGACCGTTCCCGGCTTGGATATTGAACGGAAAGACCGGATGATGTATGATCTGTTTATAGGATTTGACTTGGCGGAGTGAGCAGCCGCCGCGTATATTCGCGTAAGCCTGTCTGTAAAGCTGACGGAGGAGCAGAGGCAGAGTCTGTATGAGAAGCTCGGCGAGGCCCTGCGGAACATACCCGGCAAGGAGCCGCTCATGCTGATGGCCGATATCGAGGACGGAAGGCAGCTCTATGCCTTGGGGAAGAAGCAGGAGAATTTCGCCTTTGTCGACGCCCGCTATTTCAGCCGCGCAGAGTACCACGCGAAGAGAAATTTCGCGATGGCCGTGATGAAGGCAATAGAAGAAGCGGCGGGGACAAGAAGGGAGAACATCTCCATGAACATCTTCGAGCTTTCCGTCCGGGCCGGCTTCGGCGACCTGAACGACGAGTTTTATAAGGAGCCCGGCGTCGGATGAAATCAGCGGGCCATTCGAAACACATTGCTTTCGCAAATAATAAAAACCGCCCGAACGGTCGGGCGTTTCTGCGGTGATCGTTTGAAGCTCCCGTTCCCGTTCGAGAGAACAAAACCGGATCCCGGCGTAAGCGGGTCCGGTTTTGAGAGGAGGAGCGACGGAGGGAACGAGAGGGGAATTTTGCTTTGAAAAAAGGAAACGTCACCGCGAACGATACGAAGTCCGCGACGACGTGGTCCGAGCGTTCATAACGGACTCAAAAAACAAGACCGGGCATCAGGAGGGGCGACACGCCATGCTGACCAAACTGAGCGTCAACACATCGAAGCACACGCAGATGCTGAACATCACGGACATGGTCCAAAAGGCCGTGGAGGACAGCGGCGTCCGTTCCGGCGTATGCACGGTGTTTATACCGCACACTACCGCCGCCGTCACCATCAACGAAAACGCCGACCCGGACGTCGTGCGCGACTTCACCACGGAGATCGATAAGCTCGTCCCCTGGGAGGACGGCTATCAGCACATGGAGGGCAACTCGGCGGCGCACCTGAAGGCCAGCATGATCGGCTTTTCCGAGCAGATCATCATCGAGGACGGCCGACTCGTGCTGGGCACCTGGCAGGGCGTCTATTTTTGCGAATACGACGGCCCGCGCCGCAGGAACGTGTATGTTAAGCTGATGGGAGACTGATGGAGCAATGATGCAGCCGCAACTCAAAATCGCAGATCAAACGGAGAGAGCCATCTGCGCCGCGATCTGCCGCGGCGACGGGATCAAGGCGCGGGAGATCGCAAAGACTCTGAACCTCGACCGCACGACGGTCAATCACGCGCTTTACACCTCTCCGCTGATGAAGGAGCTCTGCTGGCAGGACGGCGAGTACCGCTGGCACGGGATCATGCGCCAGGCACGGCCGCACAGCGGCCTGTCGGAATTCGCCGGCTATTACGGCCCGGTACGGGATTTCCTGTCGCTTTCTGAGGACGAATGGCTGAGCCGGCTCATGGACGGCTGCACGAACATCGGCAGAAACCTCAACGACACCCGCGGCCTGCTGCACTCCTTCCGGGACTGCCGGACGCAGACGGTGTCGCTGTTCGGCGATCTGACGGAAATGATGGGCGAGGGATGTCTGGACTGGGAGATCGCCTTCGAGCTGCGCCTGAAGCGCTCCCGCCATGTCCGCATCTACGCGGACGTGCTGGTCGTCACGGAAAACAGGGTCTTCGCGCTGGAGTTCAAGATGAAAAAGGCCGTCGATCCCGACGAGGTGCTGCAGGCAGCGAAATACTGCCCGTACCTGGAGATCCTGTTCGGCCCGGAGTATGAGATCATCCCAGTGCTGGTGCTGACCGCAGCGGCGGAGCTGTTCCGTTTTGAGCCCATCGGAAAAGCCGACGCGGTGCTGCCGGTCTGCTCCGGCGATATGCTGTTCAACGTATTCAACGAGTATCTGGGGTTCCTGGAAAAATGACAGATCGAGAATGGATGAAAAAATGATAACGACTTACGGCGACCCGGATGCCGCTGTCGTCCTGGTTCAAATGGTCGATGACCATGATCTGCAGGGCATCAAAACCGAGGCGGCGGAAATACAGAAGCGAACGAGGCTGGACTTCTGCCTGACTGCCGTCAAGGCAGAGCGGTGGAATAACGATCTGTCCCCCTGGCTTTCGCCGGCGGTGTTCGGGAAAGAGGACTTCGGAGGCGGGGCTTCCGATACGCTGACGGCGCTGCTTCGATACTGCTCCGACCCGGATAAGACATACATCCTCGGCGGTTATTCGCTGGCAGGGCTTTTCGCGCTGTGGGCGGCTTATCAGACGGACGTGTTCCGTGGCGTGGCGGCGGCATCCCCGTCGCTCTGGTTTCCGGGCTTCCCGGACTATATGCGGAGAAACACGCTTCATGCCGACGCTGTATATCTGAGCCTGGGCGATACGGAAGAGAAGACCCGGAATCCTGTGATGGCGACTGTCGGACACAGGATCAGGGAAGCGCATGAGCTTCTGCGGGCGCAGAGCATTAGAACAACGCTGGAATGGAACCGGGGCAATCATTTCAAGGAACCGAAGATCAGAATCGCAAAGGCGTTTGCCTGGGTCATGAACAGTTGGAAATAGAGCTATGGCGTACGATTTCTATGTAAGAACAAAACAAGACCTGATCGACGCGGTGCGGGAGTACGGCGTCATTCCGTATTTTGAATCATCCATCCCCGGTTTCTCCCTGGAGGAGCACTGCCGCCCGTCGATGCTGTTCAACGATACGGAGGACAATTCGTGGTTCTGGAAGGGGCCTGTCATCCGGGAAACCGGCTGTGCCTACGGGAAATTTTTCGGGAAGAAGGCCGCCTATGTCCGACGCGACCTGTTTCTTGACCTGGCCAACTACCGGCGCGACGGCTACGACTACGACGCCAGATACGAAGATGGCCTCGCCAGGTATCAGGATAAGCAGCTCTACGATCTCATCAGCGAGAACGCGCCGGTCGTATCGAAGGCGCTCCGCCAGACCGGCGGATACGCTTACAGCGGCCGCTGGCAGAAGACCGACGGCATCAAGGGCTTTGACGCCTCCGTGACCCGTCTGCAGGAGCAGTGCTACGTGATCATCAGCGACTTTGTTTTCACCGTTGACAAAAGCGGAAACAAGCGCGGCTGGGGCGCTGCGGAATACTCGACCCCGGAGAAGTTCATGGGCAGCGACTTCTCGGACAACGTGTACAGACGTACGCCGGCGGAGTCCTATGAGCGTTTGACGGACTTTCTGCGCGCCTTGCTCCCGGACGCAACGGAGAAGGAGATCAAGCGTTTCCTGCACTGATAGCGGTGAGCGGAATTGTGCGGTAAATGCTGCGTATTTTGAGCTCGTAACTTTTCATACGAGGAGGAGACCTACGCGATGGAACGAGAGAATAAGACTGTTGCAGAATCATGATTGGAGACATTTCATATTATCATGCCCGAGAATATGAACGACTTTTGCCGCTTGTTTGGCGGAAGACTGATGTGCTGGATCGACGAGGTCGCGGGACTGGTAGGCCGGCGCCACGCACAGATGAATGTGACTACGGGAACCGTTGAAAACCTCAAGTTTCTGCGTGGCGCTTATCTTCAGGAAATGGTCGTGATCTCCGGCAAAGTCACCTATGTGGCCAATTCCTCCATGGAGGTCAAGGTCGAATCCTTTGTGGAGCGCGCCACGGGCGAGAGGGAACTCATCAACCGGGCCTATCTCACCATGGTGGGTTTG
>JAEEGG010018212.1_pt1 | contig 14331 bp, 12 predicted proteins | sample 9134161 | NCBI WGS metagenome assembly JAEEGG01 (sample SAMN16246543, study PRJNA631951) | gut metagenome | biome: gut microbiome; feature: rumen; material: CR-attached | host: Bos | place: Iran: Karaj | collected 2018-10
TCCCTTTCGTCCTTTATGTCCCTTTTATTGAATAACACCTACGGCGTCTTTCGGCAACCATCCCGTCTCGCCGTTGCCGAGACGGACTTCCACCCAGCCGCCGTTGTCATCCGTCAGCGTCACTTCCGTGCCTGCATGCAACGGCTTTTCGAAGCTCTTGTCGTACGCTTCGCTACCGCCCTTCCGGGCGTCCACTTGCTTCGCGACAATCACCGCCGACGGCTGACGCATCTCGCGATACGACAGCCAGACGGACACGCCAAACACCACCGCCACGATGCACGACAGTCCAGCCACCCAACGCAGCCAGCCAGCCTTATGCCACCGCAACGCGGCCAGTGATGCCCAGAACAACGCGACACATATTAATAATATCCCCTCACGCCACACCAACGGCAAGTCGTAATGCAAGAAAAACAACGTTTTCATGACGCGTTTTTGCTCATGCTCTTCAATGACATCGACGCGGCGCGACCGTGCGAACGCCATGTTGTCCTGCAATTTCTTGTCGAACGGCAGATACCGTTCCGCACGGCGGTAGTTCAGAATCGCCCGCCCGAGATCGTCTTTCAGAAAATACACATTTCCAAGATTATAGAACAATTTTCCATTGGCGAACGTTTTGTCGGAAGCGGCGCGTTCATATCGCGCCGCCGCCTTGTCCAAAGCCTCCGCGGCTTCCGTCTTCTTTCCGCCACGCGACAATTCCAGCCCTTCCGTGAAAAACTGCTCCGCCTCCTGGCAGAGACGGCTCCGCTCGCCTTCGGCCAACGCTTCGCCCTCACCATGGGCCAACATGGACGCCACGCAGAAAATGATGAATAACAAATATGTCTTTTTCATGGTTGTACCCTCACTTGCGAATGATGCCGTCCAGTTTTTTGACCAATTCGCGGGCGCGGCAGCACGCCGTCGCGCCGTCCAAACTGCCGCCACCTGCATAACGGCTCTCCTCGCAACGCGCGAACAAATCCTTCAGTTCGTCCAACAATTCATCGCCGACGCCGCGTGACTTCAACGGCTCCTGTACATCGCCGAACGTCAATGCGTCTCCCGTCATGCGCAATTTCGCTCCAAGATATTGCCGCAAAGCATCCAACACGCCAGACAACGCGTCGTTGGACTTCTCCGCCGTGTCGATCATGTTCATGCAACGACCACCTGCGCGGCGGCTCGCCGCCGCAGCCGGATCGGACAGACCTGCACTCCGCAACCAATCGATTCCCAACAGGATAAAATAGATCAACGGCATGCCCACAAGTACTGAAAGCCCAAACGGCGACTTCAGAAGGCTCTTTGTCTTCAGCCGTTCGTTCACCAACAGTTCGCGGACGGAATAGTTATTCACCAAACCGCCTTCGCGAACTTTCACTTCGGATTCCATCTTCGGAACCGCCGAAACAGCTCCGCCGACGCGCAGCCCTTCCGCATCCTGCGCGGTAACTTGTTTCGCCGCACGGACTACCAGCGGAATCGCAGGGCTCCGCGCGATTTCATATTTGCCCGCCTCTGAATCAAAATAACTGATCTCAATCGCGGGAATCTCTTTCACATCTGTGTCGTTCGCACGCAGAATCCGTGTGAATTTCTTCACGTCGCCTTCCACGACGCCTGGATCGTCTTCCCCAGAAATCTTGAAATGGGACGCCAACGATTCCTGACTGTTCAACGACGGCAGCCTCACCGTATCCAAATACGCGGGCCCACTCAACTGCAACGTCAGCTGGATTGGATCACCCACGTTCACTTCCAACGGATCCGCAATCGTCATCAAAGAACATTTTCCAACGATTCCGCTGAAGCTCTTCGGCCGCCCCGCGGCCGGCAGTTCCTTCACCGTGAATTTCACAGGATCCGACTGCACGCTGACACGGCGCGTCGGCCGCGCAGGACCGAAAAACGACGGAAAATCATCGTCGTCAAACGGCCAACCGCCACGCCGCCGCTGCTGACGCCCTGCCCGTTCGTCATAAACCGCACAGATGACGACCGATGGCGGCAGTTCGAACTCGCCCGCCTTTTTCGTCACCAACGGCTGTGAAAATTCAATCACCGTACTACCGCCAGGCCCTGAACGCTTATGCCCAAGTAGCCTGTTTCCAGACGCTAACGGGATCCATAGATATTCATTGCGGCGCGATTGGTCGATTTTCGGTTCGACCTCTGGATACGAAAACGCATCCATTTCCAAAACAGGCAGCGAAAATTGGAAGTCTTTCACGTCTCGCGCAATCTCCCACCGCCAATTCAGCATGATGGATTCGCCTACATAGCACGACGGATTTGAAACGGTCATCGTCACTTTCAAATCATCCAATTTCTCCGCCTTACGAACCGTAATTGGAACCTCTTGCGTACGATACGTCTTGCCGCCGATTTTGATGTTCATCGACGGCAGCGCCACCTGTCCAATCCGCTTCGGTGTTATCTGATACGCATACGTCGTAGTGGTCGTGTGGCTTTCCGTCCGTTTGCCGTTGATGATGGATGTATAGGAACTCGTACCCGATGACGGCGGTTGCGCAACAACCGTATAGTCCTGCGATTCAGGGAAATCCGGCATGACGACTTTGTCATTGGAGCCGTCTTCCACTGAAACCTGTATCTGGAATGTCACCGTCTCGCCGAGAAAGATATCCTGCGAATCAATGCCGAGCCGCACAGGTTCCTGCCGCTGGAGACCGCCCCCGCCGAACTGAAAATGTAACTGCCCCCAGCCCGTGATACCTAAACATATTAAAAGAAAAAATAATACCTTTTTCATTTGTGCTTCTACTTGCTTTGCCTTCCAAAACTCTTTGCTATTCGCTTTAAGCTTCAAGCTTTAAGCTTTTAGCTCCGTTTCGCCTTGCGAAACGGTTATTACCAATCCCGTTCGACAGGCTTTACGCGCAAGAGTTTCAGCCTCTTTCGCTGATTATTGCGTTCTTGGTCCAAAATATTCTGGATATCGTTGTCCGTTTCGGACATCTGCTCTTCGCCCTCTTCCTGCTGCGGCTGTTGTTGCTCTTGCTTTTGCTGCTGTTGATCTTGCTGTTTCTCTTCTTCGTCCTTTTTCTCGCCTTCAGACATGGCCTTTCTTGCTTCGTCCAACTTCTCGGCGGCCTCCTTCTGGGCTTCCGAAGCAGATTTCATATCGCCTTTCTCCAAAGACTCTTCCGCCTTCTTCTGGGCGTCTTGAGCCTCTTCAAGCTTCTTTTCTGCTTCAGATTTTTCAGACGACTGGCCGTCCTGCTTTTCAGCTTCCTTCCGTTGCTGTTCCATCGCCTGACGCGTCTGCTCCGTTTCATCGCTGAGCTTCTTCTGCTCATCCGCAGCCTGCTGTTGATTCTGCTGGCCTTGTTCGTTCTTTTCAGCCTCCTCCGACTGCCGTTTCGCTAACTGTTCCAACTGCTCTCCAGCATCCTTTTGTTGTTGCTGTTCAGTATTTTGCTGTTGTTGTTCGCCGTCCTGCTTTTCACCGTCTTGCTTCTGACCATCTTGTTTCTGGTCGTCTTGCTGTTGCTGTTCACCGTCTTGTTTTTTGCCGTCTTGCTTCTGGTCGTCTTGCTGTTGCTGCGGCTGTTGTTTCAATTCCTCCTCCAATTTCCGCAATGTCTTCACAATCTCCTTCCGTTGATGACGGGCAGTCTTCAAATTGTCCTGCACATTCTTCAACTTCTGCGAATAGCGCAACGCATCCCTATAGGAATCAATGCTTTTTTCGCATGATGCCTTCGCTTCCTGCAACTGTTTCACAGCTTCTTGAGGTTGCTTTCCTTCCACGTCTTTCGCAATCTGCATGCTCCTCTCATAATGGCAGTTGCCAATACCTAAATCACACACTGCCTTGAAGTTATCGTCTTCGGCATATCCTTTTTCCTTAGCCGTCTGGAAACCGTTTTCAGCCGCTTCATACTCCTTATTCATGTAGCGCGACAACGCTTCATTGTATTTCACCCGTGCATCATCGGGACGCAGTTTTCCCGCGTCTTCGAATTTTTCCGCAGCTGTCTTGTAATCACCGTTGTTATAAGATTTTACACCGTCTTTCAACAGCCCTTCAAACGACAAATCCTGCGCGGCAGCGACCATCGTCGCCGCCATCAGCATCAGCAACCATTTCATCGACCAGTGACGCATATTCATTTCCGTCTCCTGTCCCCTATCAGCTCCGCTCCAGCCAGCAGCACAAATGCCGCAGCCAGAAAGATTTGGAACTTCTCTTCATAGATTTCTACCGACTTTTCCTCCAAATCGCGCTTCTCCTCGCTGGCAATCAAAGCCGTATAGACACCGCCCAGATCAAAGTCGCTCGTCGCGACAGGTAAATACCTGCCGTCACGCGTTTTCGCGACCATCTGCCGCAACGTCTCGCTGTCCAATTTACTTCGAACGACTTCGCCTTTGTATTTCACGACATGACGGCGTCCCTCTTCGTCTGGAGCCATGATACTCGTGCCAGCCGTCTCGTCGCCCAAACCGACCGCAATCAGTCGCATTCCGCGCTCCGCCAATTTTTCCGCCGCTTCCACAGGAAAACTGCCTTGGTCTTCGCCATCCGTGATCAAGACGACATCTTTAAACTGTTTTTCCTGATCATCGAACGCCTCGTCCATGACCTTCCGCAACGCGTCGCCAATCATCGTGCCGCCGCGCGAAACGCTGTTCACATCGACGTCATCCAACATCATGCGGAAGAAACCGTAATCCATTGTCAACGGACATTTTACGACAGCCGTTCCAGCGAACACGACCAAGGCTGCGCGGTCGCCGTCCATGACGTCTAAGCAGTCTTCAATGGCCAGTTTCGCGCGTTCCAAACGGCTCGGTTTCAAATCATCCGCCAGCATGCTTTTCGAAACATCCAAAACGAACACGACATCGCGGCCACGGCGGCGCAAATCGCGCCTCGTCGGATTCCACGACGGCCGCGCGAGACCGACAATCAGACACGCCAAACCCAACAGCGCCAACGCTTTCTTCCAACGCCGCGCCGCCCAATTCACGCCTTCTGTCATCTTCGCCAGCAGTTCGGGAATCGCCGCCAATTTGCCAAGTAAAGCCTTCCGCCGTTGACCGTCCATTACGAACACAGCCAACAGAAACGGCAGCAGCCACAGCAAATGCAGCATTTCAATGGATTGCCAAATTCCGTGCATCATAATCCTTCTTTTTCATAAAGATGCGCAGGCTCCGCCCTGCGCAAAATCAAGGCAGTCTCCTAAAGAGACTCGCCTCCAACAACAGTTTCAGTACAACCAGCCCAAGTGCCGTCAGCGCAAAGGGTTGGAACAGTTCTTTATAATCCACAAAACGGATGCTTTCAATCTGCGTCCGCTCCATCTTGTCGATGTCGGCGTAGATTTCCAGCAGACGTTCCGCAGACGTCGCCATCTGGAACGTGCCGCCCGTTTTCGACGCCAACGCTTCCAATTCACGCGTGTCCAATTTCGGCTGGCGAACGGGCAGTTTCTTCTGCCCGAACGGCGTTTGAACGACCATCATGCCGTTGCCGCTCACGCCGATGACATGTACGCGAACGCCGCATTTGACCGCCAGATCAATCACCGATTCCACCTTCCGCCCGACATTGTTTTCACCATCCGTCAGCAGAATGATGACTTTGCTTTTGATATGGTAGTCCGTCTTCTGCTTCTTCAGTTGCTTCGCCAACGTCTCGTCCGCCGTGTGCAGCCGCGCGATGCCCAACGCCAACGCTTCGCCGATGGCCGTACCGTCTTCTGATTGGTCACGTGCCAAATCGATTTTCTCCACCAACGTCTTCAACACCTTCTGGCTCAACGTCAAAGGACATGCCGTCTCCGCATATCGCGCGAATGAAATGATGCCGATCAAATCATTCGGACGGCCTTCCAGATTCTTTCCGTCACCATAAACAAACCGCTGGAAAACGTCTTTCACAACCTCCAGACGCGTCATTTCCTTTCCTTCGTACTGCAATTCCTGCCCCATGGAGCCCGAACGGTCCACAATCATCTCAATCGCAATGCCTTCGCTGATGTCATGGACGCGTTCATTGCCCGACTGCGGCCGCGCCAGACAGAACACCAGCAGAATCAATGCAACATCGCCGAGCGCCATCGGCAGCCATTGTAACCGCTGTCGCCATGAACGCCCCGCCTGCCGTGCGTTCGAAACCGACGAAAAACGCACGCCCGCCTTGCGGCGACGGCGCCACCAACGCCACGCCCACAAGCCGACGGGCACCGCCAACGCCAGCAACCACCATGGAGATTCAAATCGCAACATAATCCATTATATATAATGATTAATGATTAATTGTTAATTGTTAATTGTTAATTCAGTTGCGGCCAAAGGCCGCAACTCCTTTTACCGCGATGCGCCGCCGCCTCCCGAATGGCCTCCGCCAAAACCGCCTCCTCCACCGCCAAACGAACCTCCCGAATGGCCTCCGCTGCTGAAACGCCCGCCACTGCTGGAACCCGAACCAATATCAACCAACCCAAACAACGGTCCAATGATATACTGCCAAAGCACCAAACCAGGCAACACCAAACAGCAGAAAAATCCCATGATCGCCCCAAGAACCATTTCATACCATGGATGGATCTCCGAAAACTTCTCTTTGTTCTCCTTGCTCAGTTTCAGTTCGAAAGCGTTCACAAAACTTTCCGCCGTCTTAAGACAGATGCGGTAGAAGCTTGTTCCGTAATCCTTTTTCTTCCACTGACTTCCGCCATACGACGATGCCGACGACGCCACTGTATTCATCACGATGCGTCCTTTCATCGCTTTACTGCCCGTCAGCAACATTGCATTTTCTGGCTTTGCCTCGTTTTTCCGTCCCGTGTCGAACAACAGCAACGCCATGTGTGTTCTATCATCCGACAACAGTCCCCATGAACGAATCAACGACCGCGCATACAAATCCATATTCTCGCCGCCGCAATCTGCCGTCACGATATAGAGCTGCACGTTCGCCAAAGCCTGCATCTCCTTGCAGATTTCTTCCAAAGCTTTCCGCTTTTCATCATCCAGAACATGTTCGATATCAAACACATAGCCTGCACCATCAGGCCGTTGGGCGACGTTGCACCAAATCGGTGCCATGCCAGTCGCCTCCATCAGTTCATTCGGCAAATCCATTGAATATTCCATCGCCACCCGACGGACAATCTCCATGTAGCCATCCACAATCCCGCGGCCGTATCCTTTCTTATCCCATGCAGGCAGCGTCTTTTCGTCGAGAATCCGTCCACAGACACTGTCCGGCAGCGCGCCTTCCAGACCATAACCAACTTCGATTCTCACACGGCCAGACGTTCCTGCCAGCGTCGTTTCTTTATTCACGAGCAGCAGTACGCCGTTGTTCAACTTCTCATCACCGATGCCCCATGTGTTAAACAGTTCATGCGCATAATCTTCCAGAACCATACCATCCAGATTTTCGACGGTCACGACGACCAATTCCGCCTTGCTTTTTGCGCGGATGTAGTTGCCCGCGATCCGAATCAACTGCGCTTCATCCGCCTGCAGCATGTTGCCGTAATCGAACACGCAATTAAATTCGACTGGCTTCAACGGCACGCCGCCCATGACGGCCATCGCCATCATCAAAATCAGCCCCATTATGGTTCTTATTGTTTTCATATTTAGCATTTTAGCTATATACTTTTTCATCTTTATCTCTAGAAGCTCTAGAAATGCTTTCAACTTTTAGTTTTCAGCTTTTGGCTCCACAGGTTTTTCCCCAGCCGCCACAACAAACTCTTTGCACGATTCAAACGTCGCACGGACTTCGTCCGCCGACGGTTCGAATTTCGCGAATTTCACCAAATCGCAATGCATCAAGAACTTCTCCAGCAACGACTTCTGTTCTTTCGTCAACGTTCCGGAATCACGCCGCAAATCCTCCATGAACTCCTCCGTCGTCCGTTCGGGAGCCTGCAGGCCATACCGCCCTTCCACGTATTCACGCAGAATCGATGACACACGGCCGTAATATTCCTTCAATTCGCCTTTGGCGACGAGATCGTCTTTCTCCAACTGCTCCAACGCGGCCAACGCCATCTCCAACGGCGACTTGCGAACTTCCGCCACTGTTTTTTCATGACGGCGACGACGCCAAATAAGAAGGCTCACAATCGCCAAAGCGACCACGCCACCTGCGCTCCATAAAATCCAACCTTTCTGCCACGGCGAACGAACCGCCATCAGTTCCAATTCGTCCTCCGCCAGCCCTTCGCCTAAATCCTCTCCGGGCTTGATATCCAACGACATAGGCGATGTTTCGATTTCACGCGTCTCGCCGTTTTCCGTTACCTTAATAATAAAAGAATCGATTGTGGCTTCGCCTTTTTCCAACGGTTCCAAACCATACACGCGGCTAAACAGCATCGTGCCCTGCGCCGTCAATTTGCGTTCCATGGATTTGGACGCATCCACTTCAAACGCGTCGAACACATCATGCTTCAAATTCGGAAGCTCCACGCTGACGCCTTCCGGACATTCCGCTTCCACACGCAAAATCACATCGTCGTCCAACGTCACATCTGGATTCTCGACGATCAATCGAACCGTCACGTTGCCATCCGCCTTCTCTTTCACCAACGGCTCGACCGCCGTCGTCTTCGACGACTGGCGGCATCCCGCCAGAAGCAGCATCATCAATATGGATAATATCGTTTGTTTCAACATCTTGCGCACCTCAATGATGCCTCCGTTCACGGTTGCGGAAGAAACGCACAAGCTTCTTCGCGTAATCGTCCCCCGTCTGCAAGTCAATCTGATCCACATCCATCGAACGGAACGTCGTCTGCAACTGACGGGCCCGCTCCGCCGCCAACAGCGAATATGCACGGCGGACGGCACTGCTGCCCGTGTCAATGGTCGCCAATTCGCCCGATTCCAGATCCTCCAATTCCAGAAGACCGACGTCTGGCAGCGACAATTCCAATTTGTCGCCAACCGACACCGCAATCACGTCATGCCGTTTCGACAGCACGCCTAATTGCTTTTTGAAACCTTCCCCCTGAAAGTCCGAAATCAAAAACACGACGCACTTTTTCCGGATGACGCGGCCCAGATAATCCAACGCCGCCGTAATGTCCGTTCCCGTTCCTTCTGGTTGATACGCAAGCACTTCGCGAATCAGCCGCAATGCATGGGAAACGCCTTTCGCAGGCGGAATGAACCGCTCGATCTTGTCTGTGAACAGCAGCATGCCGACTTTATCGTTGCTTTTCACGGCGGAAAACGACAGCAGCGCGCACAGTTCTGCCGACAGTTCGTTCTTCGTTTGATTCGTCGAACCGAACTGCCCCGAACCAGACATATCGACCGCGAACATGACCGTCAGTTCACGCTCCTCATGGAAGCGTTTCACATACGGCCTGCCCTGCCGCGCCGTCACGTTCCAATCGATCGACCGCACTTCGTCGCCAGGCTGGTATTCGCGGACTTCCTCGAACTCCATACCCGCGCCTTTGAATGCGCTAAGATATTCGCCCGCAAGCACATCGTTCACAGCACGATTCGTCTGGATCTGGATGTAACGGACCTTTTTGGCCAACTCTTTCGGAGTCATCGTACGCCTCCAGACAAATTACGGCACCTTGATTTCGTTAAGGACCGTGCGGACAATCTCTTCGGAGCTCTTCTCCTCCGCTTCCGCTTCGTAGGTGACAATGACACGGTGGCGCAGAATATCGGGAGCGACCGTTTTCACATCATTCGGCGTGACGTAGCCGCGACCTTCCATCATGGCCTGGCCTTTCGCGGCCATCGCCATTAACACTGTCGCACGCGGCGACGCGCCGTAGCGGATGAGCTCCGCCAGTTGGCCAAGGCCATACGCATCTGGATGTCGCGTCGCATCAACAAGATCCACGATGTACTCGCCAATCTTCTCTTCCATATAGATGACGTCCGCCAATTGGCGCAGACGCTTCACGTCATCCGTCGTCAACACAGGTTCCACCTGCGTCTGCGGTGTGATGGACGCCATGCGGTTCAAGATTTTCAATTCATCCGACTTGCTCGGATAATCCACTTTCAATTTGAACATGAAACGATCCACCTGCGCCTCCGGCAGCGCATACGTGCCCTCCTGTTCGACAGGATTCTGCGTCGCCAAAACCATGAACGGATCGTCCAGTTTGAATGTACTGTCGCCGACCGTCACTTGCCGCTCCTGCATCGCTTCCAGCAACGCGCTCTGCACTTTTGCGGGAGCACGATTGATTTCATCTGCGAGCACGATATTCGCAAAAATCGGGCCCTTTTTCGTTGAAAAATCACCAGTCTTCGGATTGTAGATCATCGTTCCAACGACGTCCGCCGGCAACAGATCCGGCGTGAACTGAATTCGATGGAAACTCGCCTGCAGGCATTGCGCAAGGCTCGTCACCGTCAACGTCTTCGCCAAACCAGGCACGCCTTCAATCAGCACATGATTGTTGCACAGCAACGCCAACAGCAACCGTCCGACCAATTCATCTTGTCCGACGATCACCCGCCCGATCTCCATCTTCACGCGCTCCAACGTCGCCGATTCTTTTTTCACCTGTTCGGTGATTTCTCGAACATCCGTACTCATTTTGCTTTCCTTATATTTAAATATTTAATGGACAATCATGATTTCGTTTTCCTATAGACATTCTTCATTACTATTTGTTCCAATTTTCTCTAGAGCTTCTAGATTTTCTAGAGCTTCTAGAATTTCTAGGCCATCTAGAAAAACATTGTCTGCAAATATTGGAAGAAAACCTATCTTTGCGAACATGAAACTTACAAAATAGGCGTGAAAATGTCAATTTCATGTCCGCCGATTCGACTTTTTGGCTTAAGAGGCTATATTAAACAAAAGTTCAACAGCGCAATCGCGCTGTATTTATCGATTACACGACACAGGATACGACCATGCTGAAATTCACGCCCCTCATCCAGAAAAAGCACCGCTATGAGTTAGAGGATGTCAAACATCCAAATCTCATGCGCGAACAGTTCCCCTATTCGGATGTGCCGCGTATCCTGTTCGAAGACAAATACGTAACGCCTAGCCCCGCCAGCGAAATCTGGATTACGGACACGACGTTTCGTGACGGTCAGCAGGCTCGTCCGCCATACACGCCCGAACACATCGTCCATCTCTACGATTTGATGCACAAGCTCGGCGGCCCCAACGGCGTTATCCGTCAATGCGAATTTTTTGTTTATAGTAAAAAAGATCGTGAAGCCATTGAAGGCTGCATGGCCCTCGGCCACCAGTATCCAGAAATCACTGGTTGGATTCGCGCCAATGCGGACGATTTCCGCATCGTCAAGACGCTCGGCCTGAAGGAAACCGGTATCCTCACGTCCGTCTCCGATTATCATATCTTCTTGAAACTCAAGAAGACACGTCGAAAAGTCATGGACGATTATCTGGGCACCGTGAAGGAAGCCCTCTCCAACGGCATCATCCCACGCTGCCATTTTGAAGACATCACCCGTGCGGACATCTACGGTTTCGTCCTCCCCTTCGCGGAGGAGCTCATGAAGTTGTCGCAACAGTCTGGCATTCCCATCAAAATCCGCCTCTGCGACACGATGGGTTACGGCCTCACATTCCCTGGAGCCGTCCTGCCGCGCAGCGTTCCGAAGCTTGCGCAGGCCTTCAACAAGGAGCTCGGCGTTCCGTCGCAACAGCTTGAATGGCACGGACATAACGACTTCCATAAAGTTCACATCAACGCCGTCACCGCGTGGCTCCACGGCGTCTCCTCCCTGAACGCGTCTCTCATCGGTTTCGGCGAACGCACAGGCAATCCGCCGCTCGAAGGCGCCATCATTGAATACATCGGCCTCAAAGGACGCGCCAACGGCATCGACACGACCGTCATCACGGAAATCGCAAACTACTACCGCGAAGTCATTAAGGCAGAAATTCCGGAAAACTACCCGTTCGTCGGAGCAGAATGCAACACCACCCGCGCGGGAATCCATGCGGACGGCATCCTCAAGAATCCGGAAATCTACAATATTTTCGATACGCAGAAAATCCTCAACCGCCCCATCAAAGTCATGGTTACGGACAAATCCGGTGTCGCGGGCATCACGCAGTGGCTCAACGACTACCTCAAAGAGCACAACATGGACCACGAGCCGCTCAATAAACGCCATCCAGGCGTCCGCAACATCTACGACTGGGTCATGGAGCAGTATGCGCAGGGCCGTACGTCCAGCATTTCCTCCGATGAAATGATCGCGCAGGCGAAACACCACGTTCCGTCCATGTTCGAATCCGACTTCCAGAAGGTCAAGAAGGCCGCCGTTGAAATCGGTAAGAAGCTTGCCGCCAAGCTTTGCCATGCAAAGGAAATTCTCACGCTCGATCCGAAGATCATGGAGAAATTCATCAGCGAAACCGTCCGCAACGAACCGTCCATCCAGTTCGTCGCCATCACGAATCGCGACGGCAAACAGCTCACGCAAGTTCATACGCAGCGCGGCGACAAAGGGCTTTTCCGCTCCCTCTTCGACGTCGATTTCAAGGAGAAGGAATGGTTCCGCAACGTCATCGAGACTGGTGAATCCTATTGGTCCGACCTATTCTTCTCGCGTTTCACGAACCGCCTCATCATGACGTTCGCCGAACCGATCCGCGACACAAAAGGCAACATCGTCGCCGTCCTCGACGTGGACTTCAAATTCGATGATTTGACGAAACTTGTGAATCAGCTACCAGATAACCAGCAATAAAAGCTAAAAGCTAAAAGCTTAAAGCCTAAAGCAAAAACTTTCTTCGTATCTATCCTTGCATTTGCTTTTGGCTTTTATCTTTCAGCTATCATGTCTGTATTTGCTTTCAGCTTTTTAGCTTTCATGTCTGTATTTGCTTTTAGCTTTTAGCTTTCAGCTTTCAGCTTTCAAAGCATTCTTCGTTCAATTCATCGAAGAACGCCACCATGAACGCATGCCGTTTTTCGGCAAGCAGACGCCCCGCATCCGTGAGCATCCGCTCACGGATTTTGCGTAATTTCACCAAATATTCGCGATAGGCGCTGTCTTCGCGGCTGTAGCTGTCCGACGCCAACGCCTCTTCCGCCCTGTTGTGAACCCGCGCTCCCGTCCGCCCCGCAAAATGGAACGACCGCCCGATGCCAATCGCTCCGATGCTGTCCAATTTGTCCGCATCATAGACGATTTTTGCCTCCAGACTGGCTGGCTCCGCATTGCCTTCCCGTTTGCGAAAACGATGGGAGCGGATGCAGTCCGCCACTCTCTCGCAATAACTTGCGTCATCAACGCCCAGTTTCGGCAACAGCTTCAGACACAATTCCGCGCCATAGACGGCATGGTTCGTCTTGCCTTGATCCGCCAATTCCTGTGGACGGCCGATATCGTGCATCAACGCCGCCACGGAGACCAACGTTTCGTCCAATGGCATGTCCGGATGAGCGGCCTTCGTCATCGCGGCGATCCGTTTTGCGTTATTCCAAACACGCAACGTATGATCCCAATCATGACAGGCAGGACTGTTCGCAAGCAAATCGCGAACACACGCCTCCACGCGTTTCAGTAACGCAATATCTTCCAGTTGTTTAACAAACAACACGCAATCTGCCTCCGTTACAAACGACTCTTCATTCCGTAACACCATCAGCGGATATTCCCGCCGCAACGCCGCCGCGAACAATCCATCCGTACATTCTGGACCTCCGTTCAATTTCGCGTCGCCAATGCCGCAACTTGGGCTTCGCGCCTTCAGTACGAAACCAGCCAAATCCTTCAGTTCAGGTAACTTCCGCGCAATCCATTCGCGCATCGTCGGGCCATGTTCCACGCCGTCTTTCGCCGTCATGCGGATTTCATCGCTACCATCGTCGCGATACAAATCCATCGCGACGCGCGGGCAACCCAATCCACATTCGCATTCGGGGCAGATTGGAACAAATTCCACGAATTTCGACAGCACATCGCGAACCATTGCGCATGGCTTCGAGCGACCATCATAACGGCACGCCTCCCCCAGCAGACATGCACTCACTCCAACTCTTTTCCGTTCTTTTTCCAATTTCGCCACCATCAATCTTTGTGTAGCAGCATGCAGTCGCCATAGCTGAAAAAGCGCAGCCGTTGCTCCACGGCGTATTTATAGGCGGCCATCACATGGTCATAGTCGCAGAACGTGCAAATCAGCATGAGCAACGTCGATTTCGGCAAATGGAAATTCGTCAGCAGACAATCCACAACTTTCGGTGTTTTAGGCGGATAGAGGAAAATCTTCGTTCGTCCTTCCTGCGGAATCACATGGCGCGAATTCGCTTCGTCCACGCATGTCTCCAACACGCGAACTGTCGTCGTGCCCACACAGAACACGCGATG
>JAEEGG010018214.1_pt1 | contig 14329 bp, 12 predicted proteins | sample 9134161 | NCBI WGS metagenome assembly JAEEGG01 (sample SAMN16246543, study PRJNA631951) | gut metagenome | biome: gut microbiome; feature: rumen; material: CR-attached | host: Bos | place: Iran: Karaj | collected 2018-10
CCAATTGCGAGAAACCATGTGATCCCTTGGAACTTCCTGCAGAGGAAACGACGTCGCCTTGCCCTGAAAAGGAGGAACGCCCGAATCGTCAGGGAATGAACTATGACACTATGCAGGCCTCTCGTCGAATACTGCACAAGTCAGACTTGTCCAAACTTCCTGCAGGCTCTGAGATTATCAGAATATACGACCAGAAATACAGTTTTGAGCAGCATGTCGAGATAATCCAGCATGACCGCCAGATGGTAGTATATAAGACAAAGGACGGACGGGTTAAGACTGCTTATCTTCCCTATGACGATGAGGATGTAGATTCCTTCAGGCGCGTTCCTGGCACTCATGCGACGAGCGACCTGATTGCCTATATCATATTCAACAAATATCTGATGGAGACACCTTTCTATCGGGAACTAAAACGACTGATGGAAGAAGATATGCGAATCTGTGACGGTACACTGTCCAACTGGCTTTCAAAGGGTGTCCCTCATTTGAAGAAAATGATTCCATACCTCCTTGCTATGGCATTGGAAAAGGATGCCATCGTAAACTGTGACGAGACCTGGTGTCGCGTGCGTATGGAAGTAGGTGGCTATAAGAAGAAGTATATCTGGTGCCTTGTCAACAAGGCAGCCCATATTGTCATCTATCTCTATGATGACGGAAGCCGTGGTCGTGATGTGCTCCGTGACATCCTCAAGGATACTCAGATTGCAGCCCTTCAGAGTGACGGCTATAATGTATATATGTATATAGACAATGAGCTTGATGATGTGGATCACCTCTGCTGTATGGCTCATGCAAGAGCGAAATTCAAATACGCTTATGAGCAGGGCGGTGATGAAAGGGCACTCAGCTTTTTGGAATGGATAGGTCAACTCTACGGATTTGAAGAAGAGTACAAGATGCAGGATTTGCCGCCAGATGAAATAAAGCGACGGCGGAACGACGGCAGGACAACAGACATTATGATAGCGATGAGTACAAGACTCAACGAACTCTTGCTCGATGAGAATGCCCATCTGGGTGACATGATGCAGAAGGCCCTGCGATATCTTAATACTTTTTGGAAGCAACTCTTCACTTACCGGAAGGATGGAAGGTATGGCATAGACAATAATATTGCAGAGCGGAACATCAGACCACTGACAGTCGAGCGTAAGAACTCCTTGTTCTTTGGCAACCATGCCAAGGCTGAGATGTCGGCCCTTTACCATACCTTCATTGCCACCTGTCAGATGATGGGAATGTCTGTATTGAAATATTTTAAGAGTCTCTTTTCAGCAATTGCAAAGGGGCGTACTGATTACGAAAATATGCTGCCCATGACAATTGGTCTTTGCAAGGCAGTTTAAAAAACAATAAAAAAACTTAGTCAATATAATGTGTATTACCTGAAAGGGCATCCTTTTGGGGCTATACGTCAGAATTGGCTGCTAACTTTCATATGAAAAAAAATACTTCTTCATATATAATAGATGGGCTTGTGCTCTCTTTATTTTTTTTAATGAGCATACCGCAGTTTAAACTGTTGTCTGTCTATAATTATTTATGTTTAGGAGTTGCATATTTGTTATTTTTCATAATAATATGGGAAAAAGGGGTTTCAAAGCTAATGAGGAATCCTGTGATTTTTTTTACAGTTGCTTATTCGTTGCTATCATCTATAATTCCGTTGCTATTGGGACACGTTCAAATATTTAATCGTTATATTAACCTCTCAGCAATTTTTGTATTTTATGTAATTTATTATTATAACAAACAAAATCGAGGAAATAAAGTAAATGTCAGGTTGTTAATAATATTCATGATAATCCAATTATATACGATTTTCTCGACTTTGTACGCATTATCTGAAAACGGATCAGCTTGCCGACAGATGAAATCTTCATTTGAGCCAGGAGATGTTACATATTTTAATTTGCTATTCGGAGTTTCTAGTTATGATTTGATATACTCTACTGTGATAGAAGCAATAGTTCTGTTTTGGTTTTTTGTTTTTGGAAGAAAATGCATAAGAAGAAAGTATACAATATTGATGTCTTTATTTGTTATACTCTTCTCTGTTTTAGTGGTGATGTCGAATTATTTTACTGCAACTATATTGCTTTTTTTAGGACTTGCAATGACTATAGTTGCTAAGCAAGGTGTAAAGATCTTAATATTATTATTACCTGTTCTTTGTATTTATGCTATGGCGTATAAAACTATCAATGAAACAGCATTTAATGTTGTACTATCTGCCATACCAGAAGGAAAAACTTATGATAGGATTATAAAAATTCAACAAAATGGAGAAAGTACAGAATCTGAGGATATAGATTCAAGAGAAGAAACTAATGAAAAAAGCGAGGAATTAATAATAAGGTATCCCATTTTTGGTTACATAGCAGATGAAAATTTCGAATTGGCTAACGTCGGTCAGCACTCTTATTTTTTGGATACAATAGCAATATTTGGGGTTGTAATAGGTCTGTTTGGATGCTACGCTATGGTTGTGCCATTTGTTTTTCTATTTCGAAAAGAAAGGTGTGCGGAATTGAAAAGAATGTGTTTGGTAATTGGTATTATTTATTTCCTTCTTCTCTTCAGGAATAATATTGCATTATGTATAGGATTTAGTGCTTACTTCTTTTTTCCAACAGTGTTCACTTATTTGAAGGAACAAACTGTTTCCAGTGATCTAATTATGAAAGGCTTGCCAGAATGTGAATAATAGAATTAATATTTTAAGAGGGCATTGCCTATAATATAAATTAATAGAATAAATAGTTTGTTGCTTTCGAATATATGCGTTACAATAATCTGTCTATCGTCGGAATGCAATCTATACAGTAAAACAGTAAAATAAATATTTCAATTATGATTTTGAAAAAATTGATGGGCTATCTAAGAGTGATATGGCTCCGCCTACATTATCCCCATATTACTAAATCTTCTATGATAAGTAGGGGTGTCAACATATATAACCCTAACAATATATATATGGAAGAAAATACGAACATTAACCCAGGAGCAATTATCAGAAATACTAAGGCAAATTTTGTTATGAAAAAAGGTTCAGGTGCAGCTCATGGCCTTACAGTTTCTACTGGAAATCATATGTCAATACCTGGGTTGTTAATGAAGCAAGTAACCGAAAAAATAAAAGAAAAGTATGATATTAACCATGAATATAATAACGATGTTGTTGTTGAGGAAGATGTTTGGATAGCTTCTAATGTTACGTTACTATCTGGAGTTACAATCGGTAGAGGGGGTGTTATTGGAGCTGGTGCGGTAATTAGAAAAAATACCCCCCCATACTCACTGGTATTAGGCAACCCTGCTAAGGTAGTTGGCTTCAGATTTACACCAGCAGAGGTTGTTGAACATGAAAAATTTCTTTATCCAGAGGAAGAACGGCTTTCTATAGAACTGTTGGAGAAAAATTATCAAAAATACTATATCAAGAGAATAAAAGAAATTAAGGACTTTTTAAAACAGTAACGATTATGGAAATTAGTGAATTTGTAGCAAATTTTGCTGAGGTGTTTGATGACACTGATGTGTCTGAAATTAGTTTAGAAACGGCATTTCATGACCTTGATGAGTGGTCTTCATTAACTGCTATGAGTTTAATAGCTATGGCTAAGACTCAATATGGTAAGACCATTACAGGTAGTGAAGTTCGTAAGTGTACAACAGTCGAGGATTTGTTTAATCTTATTGCATCAAAGTAATGTGTTTTTTTAATCCGTTTTCCCTTAGTGGCAAGACGATTTTAGTGACAGGTGCTTCGTCTGGTATAGGGCGAGGCATCGCTGTCACTTGTTCAAAGATGGGAGCAACTGTCATCTTAAATGGACGCAACCAGATCAAATTAGAGGAAACGCTTGCTTTATTGGATGAAGGTGAACACAAAATATTCGTAGCAGACTTAACTAATAGGGAGTCTGTTGCTAAGATGATGGAAGAATTACCTGCTCTTGATGGAGTAGTGCATTGTGCTGGTGTTGGCCAACGTGTCCTTTGTAAAGTGGCTACAGAAAAGGACGTTGATTCTGTAATGGATGCTAATTTTAAGGCACCCGTCCTCCTTCAAACGGAGATTTTAAATAATAAAAAAATAAAGAAGGGAGCATCTATTGTATTTATAGCGTCTATGGCTATCTGGTCTCCAAGCGTTGGTAACGCTTTCTATAGTGCATCGAAAGGTGCGATAGCATCGTATGCAAATTGCTTGGCTCTGGAGTTGGCTCAAAGAAAAATCCGAGTGAATTGCATTAGTCCTGCCATGGTATGGACTGATTTGATTTACCAGGAAGGAGTAGAAGAAGAACAATTAAAAGAAGACGAAAGCAAATATCCCCTTAAACGATATGGTCAACCTGAAGATATCGCTAACTTAGCGGTGTATATGCTATCTGACGCATCGACCTGGATGACAGGTAGTAATGTTAAAATTTCAGGAGGAGCAAACTAAGTTGAATATGGCATATATTAAAGCAATATCATACTATCTACCAGAAAAGGTAGTTACCAATGAGGAATTGGTGAAAGAGTTCCCAGAGTGGAGTGTTGAGAAGGTCGCGCAGAAGGTTGGAGTAGATTCCCGCCATCTGGCTGCTGAAGATGAAACAGCAGGCGATATGGCTGAGAAAGCTGCACGCAAGTTGTTTGAAGAATATCAGATAGATCCGAAGTCCATCGATTTCGTGATGCTCTGTACACAAAGTTCAGACTATTTCTTGCCATCAACTGCCTGTATTCTGCAGGACAGATTAGGCATTCCAACATCAGCTGGAGCATTTGATTATAATCTTGGCTGTTCTGGCTGTGTTTACGGCATGGCCATGGCCAAAGGTTTGATAGCTGCTAGCATAGCAAAAAATGTTTTATTGTTAACTGCTGAGACCTACAACAAGTACCTTCATCTTTCAGACAAGAGCAATCGCTCTATCTTTGGCGATGGCGCAGCAGCCTGCTTGATATCCACAGAGGGTTTTGCAGAAATAGGTGAATTCTCATTAGGAACTGATGGAAGCGGTGCCAATAATCTCATAGTCAAGACAGGTGCTTCAAGGCAGAAGGCTGCAACAGGCAAGTTCGTTGAGGATGATGAGGGGCACATTTGGTATGATGACTATCTCTATATGAATGGCGGTGATATCTTTAATTTTACGCTCGATGCTGTGCCAATTATGATGAAAGAGATATTGGAGAAGAATGGACTTGAGAATGACCAGATTGATTACTATGTATTCCATCAAGCTAACAAGTTCATGCTGAATACTATCCGAAAGGTATGTGTGTTGCCGAAAGATAAATTCTATGTGAATTTAGCCAACACAGGAAATACCGTATCCTCAACGGTGCTTATAGGATTGAAGGATTGTCTGGATAGAGCTATTATTAAAGAAGGCGATAAAGTGATGATTTCAGGCTTTGGCGTTGGCTTAAGCTGGGGTGGAACAATACTCAAATTTTAATAAACTGGTGACGTATGTTATTTAATTCATTCGCATTTCTGTTGTTTTTCCCAATTGTGTGCATAGTTTATTTCACATTGCCCACATTGAAACTCAGAAATTTTTTCTTATTGGCTGCCAGCTACTATTTTTATATGAACTGGGAGCCAATATACGCATTACTACTTTTGGCTAGTACAGGTATAACTTACTTGGCTGCCTTGGGAGGAGTAAAATTTAGCAGCCATAAATCATTAATACTCACTGGTGGAATTGTCTTGAATCTTCTCATCCTATTCTTTTTTAAATACTTCAATTTTGCCGCGGAGAATGTTGTAGCAGTTATGAGTTATTTGGGGGTGAAAATGCATGTGCCTGAGTTTAGGGTTTTGTTGCCTGTCGGTATCTCTTTTTATATATTTCAGGCATTGGGCTATATGATTGATGTACATCGTGGCGACATTAAGCCTGAAAAGAATTTCTTTACCTATGCATTATTTGTGTCATTCTTCCCGCAATTGGTGGCAGGTCCTATTGAACGTAGCACAAATCTTCTTGTACAATTCTACGAGAAACATAAGTTTGATGCAGAGAAAGCAATCAGTGGTATTAATTTGATGCTATGGGGTTACTTTTTAAAACTAGTTCTTGCTGACAGATGCGCAATATATGTGGATTCAGTTTACAATAATATGGAACACCATAATGGAGGTAGTATTCTATTGGCATCTTTCTTGTTTTGCTTTCAGTTATATGGTGATTTTGCTGGCTATAGTTATATCGCCATAGGTTGTTCGAGAGTTCTGGGATTTAAGCTTATGGATAATTTCAAGCGTCCTTATTTCTTTTCTGTTTCAGTACAGGATTTTTGGAAAAGGAACCACATATCGCTTACTTCCTGGTTTATGGACTATATTTACTATCCAATAGTTGGTAGTAGTACAAGATTATGGTGGTGGTGTTTTGCTATATTCATCACATTTTTCATTTCAGGTTTTTGGCATGGAGCTGCGTGGACTTATGTGTGGAGTTTCTCCATTTTTGGATTATATTTAGTAATCTGTACTCTTAAAGACAAACGTCAGAGAAAATTTGAAAAAAAATATGGATTAAAGAAAAAAGAATGGTGGTTATGGCTAAACAGGTTTGTTACCTTCATTCTTGTAATGTATGCTCTTGTTTATTTTAGAGCAAACACTTTGCATGATGCATTTGTTGCCACCCAACAAATGCTTATGAATCTGAGCAAACCATTATATAGCGGTGCTACTCATCTTGGCTATTCAATGTTTGCAATATTAATACTATTTATTTCAGAATTCTTTATTGAGTATAAAAGAATAAGTGTAACTGATAAGAATTCTTTGAAGATATATTCTTTATGTAGTGTAGCATTACTATCTTTGATATTAGGGATTGGCGTGTTTAACGGTGGCCAGTTTATTTATTTTCAGTTCTAGGATATATGATAAAATTTGTCAAATACGTCTTGTTGGTTTTTGTTGGCGTAGCCATTATTGATATAGCTAGTCGATGCTTGTTTCAATATTTTTTTAGTCATCCTCGGAAAGATTCCAGAATAGAAGCCATTTATAAGTTTATATTTCATCATGATAGAGATAATATTGTTATTTTAGGAGCATCTCGGGCAGATCGTCATTATGCTTCTCAACAGATAGAAGACTCATTACATATGAAAGTTTTCAATTATGGATTTGAAGGGTGCAGTATCATTCATCAATATCTTTCTTTATTGAGGGCAATTGATAATGGAGGGTTACAATTAGCGATTTTAGATTTGTCTGCAGCCCAATTAGAAGAAGAATGGGTATACGACAGGCTTTCGAGATACTACCCATATTATTGGAGAAACGATACAATAATGAACATAATTGATGATGTGGAGGGTAGAGATATGCGTTTTTTAATGTGTTCTTCTCTGATACAATATAATTCCCAGTTGTTTAATCTCTTTATTAAAGACAAACAGTATAAAGGGTATTCACCACTTCCATATACAGGAACCCCATTTATTGCTATTAATTCAAATGAGGAAGATGTTCCATCTGATATAAATAAAATGGAAAAATCAATATGCTCTATTGCAAAGAAATATTTAATTAAAATGCAGGAGGAATGTGATAAAAATGATATAAAGTTAGTTGTTTGCATTTCCCCTTCTCTATTTCCATCTGATGGTAATATCGAAATATTATGCAAGAAATATGATATAGAATGTTGGAACATGTGCGGTTCTGTTGATAATCCACTATATTTTTCAAATGAAACACATCTTAATGAGAAGGGAGCTGAAGCTTTTACTGGGTTATTAGTGAATAGAATTATGAAAGAATTACCTTCTTTTAAAACCGAAGAATGAAAAAGATTTTATATATTGGAGGATTCGAACTCCCCGATAAGAATGCTGCAGCCCAAAGGGTATTACCTATTGGGAAAGTCTATCGTGAATTAGGTTACGATGTGCTTTTTTGTGGTATCACACATTCGCAGGACGTTGAAGGTAGTTTTGCAGACTTTAAATACGAAGCATACCCTTATCCTATTGGTACAATTGCGTGGTTCAAATACGCGTTTGGAGATGGTATTATCACGTATATACAGAAAAAGAAACCTGATTACGTTATCTTATACAATTACCCAGCAATTGCACAAGAAAGAGTAATAAGATATTGTAGACGGAACGGTATAAAAACAATTGGTGATATTACGGAGTGGTATAGGCCAATTTCATTTCCTAAGCGCATTGACACATTCTTACGGATGAGATACAGTAACAAACATCTTGATGGTATCATTTCCATTAGTCGCTTCTTGAGTAATTATTATTCAAATTGTCATATTATACAATTGCCTCCGATGGTAGATAAGAAAGAAACAAAATGGGGTATCACTCCAGACAAGTACCATGATGGAAGGATTCACCTAATATATATAGGAACAGGATCTATTAAAGACAGACTTGATAAAATACTAATGGGTATAAAAACTGCTGGTGCCGAACGTTTTTTTATTGATATTATTGGCATTACGGAAGAAAAATTCCAAAAAATTTACAAGCAAAATGTTGATTCTGAAATAAATGTTAGTTTTCATGGACGTATGCCACATTTGGAAGCGTTAAAGTATCTAATGGCATCTGATTTCCAGATATTCTTTCGTGATAATGTGAGAGCTAATAATGCTGGATTTCCTACCAAGTATGTTGAGTCCATGACCGCAGGAGTACCAGTTATCACAAATAGAATCAGCAATATTGATGATTATTTAATTAGTGGCGTGAACAGTTTCATGATAGAGCATCCTTCAGATAAAGAGATAGCAGATGTCCTATGCAAAGTGTCAGCCATGACAACAGGAGAGATGAAAACTATGAAGAGGGAATGTTCTAAATTGAACTTTGACTATCATGGGTTTTTAGACAAGATTTCAGTTTTTATGAGAAATATATAAAATCGAAAATAGATGAAAGCATTAATTCTTAATTCTGGCTTAGGTTCGCGCATGGGTGCCATAACAAATGAGCATCCGAAGTGCATGACCGAGATTTCTTTTAAGAGCACTATTCTAAGCCGCCAGCTCAAGATGCTGGCATCCTTCGGAGTCAAAGAGGTCGTAATGACCACCGGTTATTATGACCAAATTCTTGTGGACTATTGCGAAGCTTTACACTTTCCTTTGAAATATACTTTCGTTAATAATCCTCTTTACGACAAGACAAACTATATTTATTCCATCTACTGCGCCAAGGAGGCACTGAAGGATGACGACATCATCCTAATGCATGGAGATTTGGTGTTCGAAGGCCGTGTAATGGAGGCTGTGATTGATAATGAGAACAGCTGTATGGCTGTAAGCAGCACTTTGCCTCTTCCTGAGAAAGACTTCAAGGCTGTGATCAAAGAAGGTCGCATTGAGAAGGTGGGTATAGAGTTTTTCGATAACGCTATGGCAGCTCAACCCCTTTATAAGATTAAGAAAGAAGATTGGCTGGTATGGCTTGCCAACATTGAGAAGTTCTGCGAAAGTGACAACCGTAAAGTGTATGCGGAGAACGCCTTCAATGAAGTCTCTGACCAGTGCAAGATATATCCTTGTGATGTACAGGATATGCTTTGCGCTGAGATTGATACACCAGAGGATTTGGAGGTTGTAAGCAAACGCGTAAAGGAAATCAATGAGCGCACCGTCTATATGTGCTTCTCTACAGAGTATATTCACAGTGGCCATGTAGCAATTATTAATAAAGCACGTAGATTAGGTCGTCTGATTATTGGTGTACTTAGCGATGAAGCTATTTCCAGCTTCAAACGCTATCCACTGATTCCTTTCGAGGAGCGCAAGGCGCTCTTTGAGAATATGGCAGGTGTAGAGCGTGTGGTAGAGCAGAAAACACTATCATATAAGGAGAATCTAGAGGCCTTGAAGCCTGATTATGTAGTACATGGTAATGACTGGTGTGAAGGCTTCCAAAAACCTATCCGTCAGGAGGTTTGTGAAGTGCTTGCAAACTATGGTGGCAATTTGGTAGAATACCCTTACAGTAATAACCCTATGTACAAGGAGCTTGATGCAGCGCACCGCGCAGAGGCATCCATGCCAGATGTGCGTAGAGGCAGGCTTCGCAAGCTCATTAATATGAAGGGCTTAGTTACAGCTATGGAGGCACATAGTGGTATCACTGGTTTGATTGTGGAGAATACCAAGGTGCTGCAGGATGGCAAGACCTATCAGTTTGATGCTATGTGGGTAAGTTCACTCTGTGACTCTACCGCTAAGGGTAAGCCTGATATTGAACTGGTGGATATGACCTCACGCTTCCGCACCATTGATGATATTATGGAAGTGACTACCAAGCCTATCATCTTTGATGGTGATACTGGTGGTTTGACAGAACACTTTGTATATACCGTCCGTTCTTTGGAACGTATGGGTGTGAGCATGGTTATCATTGAGGATAAGACTGGCTTGAAGAAGAACAGCCTGTTTGGCACTGAGGTGAAACAGACTCAGGCTGCCATTCCTGATTTCTGCGAGAAGATCCGTGCGGGAAAGAAAGTCCAGAAAACCAAGGAGTTCATGATTTGCGCTCGAATTGAGTCACTGATCCTTGAGCAGGGTATGGATGATGCTTTGGATCGCGCCTTTGCTTTCAGTGAGGCTGGTGCAGATGCCATTATGATCCACAGCCGTAAGAAAGATCCGGCTGAGATTTTTGAGTTTGTACAGAAGTTCCGTGAGAAAAACACTACGACACCAATTGTAGTTGTACCTACCAGTTTCAATACTGTGACTGAGCAAGAATTCAAAGATAGGGGAGTTAATGTGGTTATCTATGCCAACCAGCTCACTCGCACTGGCTTCCCTGCCATGCAGGATGCTGCCCGCACTATTCTGGAGAATCACAGAGCTAAAGAATGTGATGACAAGTGCATGAGCATTAAGGAAATCATTACGTTAATCCCCGAAGAGTAAGAAAGGAGCAGAACTATGATTAGACCTGAGTTTTTTATTGAGGCCCTGAGAGAAAAAGGTATTGACTGCTTTGCCGGTGTGCCGGACAGTCTGCTGAAGAATATCTGTGCATACATTACAGACAACTTTGATGCAGAGCATAACATCATTGCTGCCAACGAAGGAGCAGCCGTAGGGCTTGCTGCCGGACATTATCTGGCAACTGGACAGCCTGCCTGTGTGTATATGCAGAATAGTGGTGAGGGTAATATCATTAATCCGTTGGCATCACTCACAGATCAGGAAGTTTATAACATTCCAGTACTTCTCCTGATTGGGTGGAGAGGTCGTCCTGGTGTTCACGATGAACCTCAGCATGTAAAGCAGGGAAAGGTAACCACTGGTTTGCTGAATGTGATGGGTGTGAACTATGAAGTACTCTCCAAAGAGGAAGACAAAGCTGCAAAGCAGATAGAGAAAGCTGCTAAGGCCCTTGCTAATAAGGAAGTTTTTGCTCTAGTTATTGAGAAGGATACCTTTGAGGACTACAAGCTTCAGAACGTAGAGGTGAATAATCTCACGATGTCTCGTGAAGAAGCTATCCAGACCGTGGCTGCAGCTCTTGGTGAGAAAGACTGCATTGTCTCTACAACTGGTATGATTAGTCGAGAACTGTTTGAGTATCGTGCTGCCATGAACCAAGGACACGAAAGGGATTTCCTGACGGTTGGCTCTATGGGACACGCTTCCCAGATTGCTTTGGGTATTGCTATGGCAAAGCCTGACCGCAAGGTATGGTGCTTTGACGGTGATGGTGCTACCATTATGCATATGGGCGGTATGGCTATTGTGGCAAACAAGGCTCCCAAGAACTATGTTCATGTAGTGTTCAATAACGGTGCTCACGACAGTGTCGGTGGCCAGCCTACAGTTGGTTTGAAGATTGACCTGCCTGCTGTTGCCAAGGCTGTCGGGTATAAGGCTACCATTAGCGTTGATAGTAAAGAGGAACTGGTTAAACAACTCTTAACTCTCAACTCTCAACTCTCAACAGTAGGAGGTCCTATCCTCCTGGAGATTAAGGTGAAAAAGGGTAACCGTAAAGATCTTGGTCGTCCGACTACGACACCTATTCAGAACAAAGAGGCTCTGATGGCATTTTTGAAGGACTAAATTTTTTGTGTAATCTGAGATTTCTGTGTGAGTATGAGTCAAAAGATAATAAACGGAATAGATAAGCTTCCCAGCATCCTGCAAGAAGTGAGATGCCAGAAGCTGTTCCTTGTGATAGATTCTTCTTATCCTTTCTTGAACATCAAGGATGTGATAGAGGCATTGCCTGTGGAAAAAGTGAAGTTCTCTGACTTTAAACCTAATCCGTTGTACGAACAGGTGTGTAAGGGAATTGAGTTGTTGAAGGAATCCAAGTGTGATGCCATTCTTGCAGTAGGTGGAGGCAGTGCCATTGATGTGGCTAAGTGTATTAAACTGGCTGTCCTGGCAGAAGATGGGAATGCGGCTATTATTCCTCCGCTGGTCTCTCAGCACTTGCCTATTGATGGAACCATGATTCCGTTTATTGCCATTCCTACTACGGCAGGAACGGGCAGCGAATCTACACATAATGCTGTGATGTATTATGAGGGGGCTAAGCAAACTGTGACTAATGATGGTGTGTTGCCGGATTATGCCATTCTTGAACCTTCCGTGTTGAAGACGTTACCGCTTTATCAGAAGAAGTGTACGATGATGGATGCGCTATGTCAAGGTATTGAATCTTGGTGGTCTATTAATAGTACAGATGAGAGCAAGGTGTATTCGAAGAAGACAGTTGAGTTAATTATGGCTAACTGGAAGAAGTATATCTTTGACAATAATGATGAAGCTGCTGCTCAGATAATGTTGGCTGCAAACTATGGTGGTAGAGCGATTAATATTACCGCAACTACTGCAGCTCATGCATTTAGTTACAAGATTACTTCAATGTATAAGCTTCCTCACGGTCATGCGGTAGCAGTGGGGTTGCCCGTTATTTGGAAGTATATGATTGGGAAATTTGATAGCTGCATAGACTCTCGAGGAATGGACTATTTGGAAGGAATATTCAAAGACATCTCTGCTGCGATGGGCTGTAATACACCGATGGAAGCTATTGATGTGTTTGAGCAGATGATGAAGGAGATGGAATTGGAAAATCCTGTGGCTGATAATAGAGAAGAAGAGTTGAAAATGCTGTCAATCTCTGTCAACCCAGTGCGATTAAAGAATAATCCTATACAAATAAATGAAGAAACCGCAAAGATATTGTATAACTCAATTCTAAGATAAAATAAAATGACATACAAAGAGATTTACGATAAATGCGTACCGGAAGCAAAGCGTGCTGCCGATAAGTTGAATGTGTGGCTTTATTATGTAGTACGTCCCCTGTCTATTGTGGGGACGAAGCCATTGCTGAAGACAAGTATGACACCAACGGCTGTTACTGCCCTATCAATGATTTCAACACTTATAGGCTTTGGTCTTGTTTCATTCGGTAACACTTTAGAATGGAAAATTGTAGGGTGGTCTGGATTTTTCATGTGGGCTATCCTTGATTGTGTAGATGGCAATATTGCACGGTGCAAAGGCCAATGCTCAAAACGTGGGGAGCTGTGGGATGCAGCAGGTGGATATTTGGCGCTGTCACTGATTTTCTTCTCATCTGGAATATCAGGGTTCTATGAAAAAACATTTATCTCTCTCTGGTTACCAGAATGGAATATTATATTGGGAGGAATGACTGCGCTCTTGTCCATCTATCCTCGACTTATTGCACAGAAAAAGCGTGCTATTAGTGATACACATGAAGTCCTGTCTGTAATGGATAAGAAAAACTTCAGCTTTCCACGAATTATTGCTATGAATATAGAATCCGCCATTGGTTTGATGCAAGTGCTGTTCCTCTGCTCTCTCGTATTCCAAATATCAAATGTGTTTATTGCGTTCTATTTCATGGTGAACTTAGCTATCTGTGTCGTAAGTCTTAGGGATTTACTTAAATGATATGTAAAGAAAGCTCCTTGTTTGTATTTGGATGTTATATCTGAGGCAAGTTGCTCATAATCGCTTTTGATGTATTTTTTCCATGAGTACCATCTTGCATCGTTTTAAACAGTTTGGCGGATGGCGATTGGTTATTGAATACTGCCGGATGGGGCTGCTTGGAACATGTTGTAAACTTGGGATGCTTGTGTTGGCGAAGCGAATGATGCTTATGTAAGCCATCATTTTAGCGTAAGGCCATTCAAAATATAATATTTACCTTTGTCGCCAAATTCAAATTCTAATCAATTATGGAGTCAAGGGAATATTTTGAAAAAGTGATGCAGGATTATAATCAGAACCGTAATGGCAGGAGCCTGCGTAAG
>JAEEGG010018219.1_pt1 | contig 14327 bp, 10 predicted proteins | sample 9134161 | NCBI WGS metagenome assembly JAEEGG01 (sample SAMN16246543, study PRJNA631951) | gut metagenome | biome: gut microbiome; feature: rumen; material: CR-attached | host: Bos | place: Iran: Karaj | collected 2018-10
TGGACGCGCGCGGCGACAAGCTGACGCAGCTCGTCAAGGGAGACCTGGGTCTGACCGCTGTAGACCGTGCCGTCCGCGAGGACGTTCACCGTCCAGCGGTCGGGACGTTCCTTCGGGATGTTGCCGTTCGACGCAGACGGGATGTCGAGGTCCATGTTCTTGCTGGAACTCATGTGCGACGCCGTCATGAAGAAGATGATCAACAGGAAGACCATGTCGATCAACGGCGACATCTGCAGCTTGGTATCGTCCTTTTCGTCAGGCATCCGCATGGCGCGCAACCCCGTGCTAGAATATTTTTCCCTGCTCCACGCGGGTCTGGCGCACGCCTTCCTTGAGGTGGTAGGTCAGGTCGCCGAGGAGCGAGGAGATTCGGGAGATGTTGGCCGTGTAGTGGGCCTTGAAGCCAAAGTAGGCGAACATGGCGGGAATGGCCACGATGAGGCCGGCGGCCGTCGTGATCATGGCCTCGCCGATGTTGTCCGCGAGCTTTTCGGGGGAGCCCATCTGACCCATGCCGATCTTGTCGAACGCGCCGATCATGCCGGTGACGGTGCCGAGAAGCCCGAACATCGGGGCGACCTGGGTGACGATCGAAAGGTAGCCGAGGGGCTTCATGCCGGCGCTGACCTCCTCCACGGAGGCCTCCTCCATGGCCTTCTCGACCTCCTCGACGTTGATCTCGGCATCGGGCTTGATGCGGCTCAGGCCCGCGGCAAGAACGTTGGTCAGCACGCCGGGCGCGCTGGAGCAAATAGATTTCGCCTTTTCGACGTCGAGCGCCTCAAGCGACTCGCCGAGGATGGGGACGAGCTGTGGCTGCGTCATCTTGGATGTCTTGTAGAGGATGGCACAGTATATGGAAAGCCCCACCACCGCCACGGAGCAGAGTCCGATCGGGTACATGGCGAAGCCGCCTACGCGCCAGTAGTCAAGCAGGCTCTTGGACGTCGCCTGGGCTCCGCCCGGATCGACGGCCTGCCCTTGCGCGATGAGCGCGACCGCGCCGATGAGAAACGCGATTCCCGCGATGAGGTTGAAGTTCTGTCTTGTCGTCATAGTTCTTGTCTCCTAAATCAGCTTGAAGCTTAGAGCTTAGAGCTTGAAGCTAAAAGCCAAAATCACTTCTCCGTGTCTGCCTCATAGTCCTTAGTGAAGGTGTTCTTGGGTGTCTTGCGCTCCTTGATGAGCGCTTCGGCGAGGGCGTTCATGTCCTCCTCCAGCCCGAAGAATGTGCTTTCCGCCGTCGCGGCCTCCTTTTTGCTCGTCTTCCCGGAGGCCATCACGGCCTCAAGGCGTGCGAGGGCGTCCTCGGCCCAGTCAGTGTCCGGGAAGAGCTTGGCGACCTCGAAGTAGACGTCGCGGGCGCGGTAGAAGTTTCCGAGGCGCTCGTAGCAGTCTGCCGAAAGCATGAGCGCGTCCGGGAAGGTCTCCACATCCTTGTTCTCGAAGCAAAGCGATTTCACTGCGGCGTCCATGGCATTGGTTATGTCGCCGCCCAAATGCGCGATTTCGCCCTTGAGAAGCCAGTAGTGGCCGTAGGAGTCGTCCCCCGGCGTCGGCTCCTCCATGTCGTCAATGCGGCGTTTTGCCGTCTTGGCCTTTTCCGTGTCCATTGCGAGGAGGCACCGGCACCCCTTGAGCATGCCGACGGCCCCGTAGCTGCTCCACTCGGCCTTGGAGCAGGCCTGAAAGACCTTGTAGGCTGCTTCGTACTGCTGCACGGCCAGGGCGCGTTCCGCATCGGTCTTCGCATTGCGCTTCGTGCGGCGGGCGAATTTCATCATTGTCGTCGCGAGATCCATCGCGCCTTCGATGGCGTTGTTCTCGGGGAGGTCGAGATAGATGTATGTCGGTGAATAGGCGCCTGTCAGGATCTTTATCGCCTTTGGCCAGTCGTTTTTCGCCATTGCGCGCGTGACCTCGAATCTGTCATAGTCGAGCGCGAAGTCGACGGCCGCCACGGTAGCGGCGGGGATGCGCCCGCCGGAATTGCCATCGGCGTCGGCGGCGAGGATGAGGTGTGTGCGGTCGCGTCCGACAAGCGTGCCGTCCGTGGCCTTGCGCTTTGCCGTTGTCGGGTCCGGGGCGTCGGGCGGAATGCACCAGAGGCGTACCTTGATCGGCTGGGACTGGGTCACCTTGCCGGTCGTTGCCGGCGGAGCGGCAACGACCGAGATAATAGATAATAGATAACAGATAACAGATAACAGATAGGGTACCCGAGGTTTCACTGCGAAGCGATTCATTATGCAGAAAAGAGGCCCCTGCCTAACATTTTTCACTTTCCACTTACCACTTTCCACTTTCATTCTGCACCTCCTAGGGTTGGGAGGAGGCGTTCGGCCTCGGCGTATTCGGGGAAGGAGCGGAGGTCTTGGTTTTCAAGCATGGCATTGAGCGTCTCGATTGCCTTCTTTGTCTCGTAGCCGCGGCGGAGGCACTTGGCGCGCGCGAGGTAGGCCTTGGCGGTCATCGCGCGGTAGCCGCTGTACATGACGTAGATTCGCTCGTAGTATGCGGCGGCCTTAAGCCATTCCCCCTTCTTCTCGGCGCAGGCGCCGCGTCCAAAGAGGGCGCGCGGCCAGAGCGGGCGCCAGTCGCGGACGCCGAGGACGTCCTTGTAGCATTCGTCGGCCTCGGCCGTCTTGCCCTGCATCGTGTAGAGTTCGCCTAGCTTGATCAGCGCCTCCGCCGCCTCCGGTGACGTGGCGTAGACTTCGCGTATGACATTCAAATTGCGAATGGCCCCTGCGTAAAGCTTCTCGGCCCGTGTGGATCCGGCGGGTTCGTTGGCCGCCTGGGCGATGGCCATGTCGGCTAGCAAGGCGCGGGCGTCGAGCGCGTAATCGGTCTCGGTGAAGTCCTTGATTATCTGGCTCGCGACGCGTATCGCGAAGTTTGTCTGCCCGCGCTCCTTCGCGGTGTCGAGCATCGTCTCAAGTACGGCGGGGCTGGCATTCGTGAGATTCTCAAGCTGGCAGAGGCCGTCAAGTATCCGCCCTTTTTCCGATTCTGTGATGCCGGGACGGTAGAGATTGAGTCGTTCGAAGCGAAGTGCCGAGACCTTGTCACCCGTGTTCTTCGCGTTGCGGATGACATAGCCGATGTCTTCCCAGGCGGCCTTCGACTCGGCCGGGTTGCACTTGCGCGAGGCGGCGACCCACTCGTCGAGAATCATGTCGACGCCGACCTGCATGCGGTCCTTGCCGAAACGAAGCGTCGCGTCGCGGTAGAAGCGCAGCGCGCCGGTAAGTTCGCCCTGCTGGAGCATGGCGCGGCCGATCCAGTAGACGGCGAGCGGAATGTTGGACTCCTCGCGGTTGCGCTTGATGTAGCGTGTGAAGTGTTCGCGGATCTCGGGGTATTTCTCGTCGTCGAAGAGGATTTCGCCCTTCTGGACGGCGCAGGGGTTGTACTGCTCGATGTTGAGCTCGTTCGTCTCGACGTTCATGGCCTTCTGGTAGAAGGCGACGGCGTCGGGAAGGCGGCCGACCGCGCCGGCGATGTCGCCGCGCGTCATCTCGGCCTCGGCCACGAGCTCGTTCTGGGGATACTTGCTGACGAAGCCGGCGAGGCGCTCCTCGGCGATGTCGTACTGCCCGAGGGCGTAGTTGCAGACGCCGCGGCGATAGATTGCGTCCTGGATGTAGCGGCAGTCGGGGTACTTCTCAATCAGTTCGGTGAAGTCCTTTTCGCCCGATTCGAAATCGCCGTCAAAGATGTATCCCATCGCGCACCAGTAGACGGCGTCGGGCATGAGGTCGCACTCGGGGTACTTCGTGCGGATCTCCATGAAGCGGGCGCGGCACTGCTCGAACTCCTCCTCCATGAAGTGGGCGTAGCCGAGGAGATAGAGGCATTCGGCGGCCGACTGGTGGTTGGGGTGCGACTGAAGGACTTCGCTGAAATGGCGGATTACGGCGGGCCAATCCTTCTCCGAGGCCATCATCTGCCCCATGATGAGTGTGAGCACATCGTACCACTCGCCGCTCGGATAGTCGTCCATGTACTTGCGGCCTATGGCGTAGGCGCGCGTGTAGGGCTTGATCTGGACGGCGCAGAAGAAGGCGAGGTAGAGCGATTCCTCGGCGCGCTCCTCTCCGCCGACCGCGTTCATGCGGAGGAAGAGCTCGCAGGCCTCGCGGTAGCGCTTCGACTCCATGTAGCCACGCGCGATGCGGAACATGAGTTCGGCGTCGTAGTTCTCGACGTTCTCCTGGAGCTGCTTGAGCTCCTCCTCGGAGTCGGCCAGCCACTCGTTCAGGCGCATGAGACGGCGCGGCTGGCCGACAAAACGCTGGGCCTGGGCGATCATCGCCTTGATTTGCTCGACATAGGCCTCCGTGCGCACCATGATCTCGTCGTACGGGTAGACAAGGCGGTGAATCCAGAAGGCCTCGCGGTAGCGCTCGTCGCCGAAGAGCTGGTCGCCTGCTTCAAGTGCCGCCATGTTGAAGGCTATGGAGCGGGCGGCGAGCGAATCGCGCGTGAGGAGGTATGGAACAATCTTGTAGATTTCCTCCAGGTCCATGTTCTTGAGGTAGGCCGTGGCGAGCAAAGTCGCGGCGCGGTTTCGGCGCATGTAGTCGGGGGCAGTCGCGAGGGCCTGTTTTAGTGGCTCGACTGCGGAGGGCCAGTCATCCTGGGCAAGGTAGCAGCGGGCGATTGCGGCATAGATGTCAGTCTTGAGGTCCGGTGGGTATGAGAATGTCTTCAATGCGATTTTGTACTGGGTTATCGCATCCTTGGGCTTGTTCGAATAGCGGAGGCAATCGGCGATGTAGACATACGACTCGTGTATGAAGAGGCCTCGCTTGTACTTGGCGTTGTAGCGCTCGTAGGAGGCCTTGGCGCCCGTGAAGTCCCCGGTGAAGAACTTGCACATCGCGGCATTCCAGTAGACCTTTTCGAGGGAGGATATGACGTGCGGATCTTTGCTCGCGCCCTGGATTTCGATCAGTTGCTCCAGATATGGAAGGGCGTCAGCGAATTCGCCGGCCGAAAAGTACTTGTTGGCCGCCTCGCGGATGGAGTTGATCGTCTCCTGCGCCATCGCAGGCGCGGCTACGAAAAGGCACAACGGCAAAAGGAGCGCAAGAAACGTCCTTTTAGCCGATACTTGGTTTTGAATATTGCGAAATGGCGTCACGCTAGATCCTTAAAGAAGCAATACGATTATATCAAAGCAGTGGCCTTGTATGGAAGAGATTTTCATCAATTGGCCGATGTCCCGCCTCTGTTGAATTTTCTGGCCAGCTCGCTTAGCGACGTGAAAAGCATCGTGGGGCGTCCGCGAGGCGAAGTGTATGGCATCTTCGTGCGCGCAAGGTCGTTGACAAGCCGCGCCATCGCCTCGGGGTGGAGCTGGACGACCTGCGGGACCGCCGCTCGAGCCGCACCCATCGCAACGGCCTTTTCCTTCCACTTTTCGGAGCCACGCCGCACGCCGGCGGTTTCGATTCCATGGGCGATGTCAGCGAGCAGCGTGCGGCAGTCCGTCGCCTCGATTCCGGATGGAAGCGCGTCGACAATGAATTCGCCCCGCCCGCCGAACGGGTCGAGGCCGAACCCCATCGCGCGCAGTATCGATATGTTCTCCTGGATGCGGGCGGCGTCGCCCGGCGACAACGTCACGCTTTCGGGGATGAGGAGCTGCTGCGACACAGGTTCCGTGGCTTCAAGCGCGGCCAGCATGCGCTCGTAGATGACGCGTTCATGCGCCGCCTGAGGATCGACGACGGCGTACCCGCCGTCGGTCTCGATGATGATGTAGCCGTCGGCGATCTGCCCCAAAACGCGGCACCAAGACCACGGCGAATCATCTCCCGCCAATTGCGGCAAATCGGATTGCGCCGCAGGCGGGGAGGCAGACGGCGCTTCCAGCGCGTCTGCCTCCCCGCCTGCGGCTGAAGTGGTTAGTGGTAAGTGGTTAGTGGTTAGTGGTTGCGACGCACCGGGAGTGGTTAGTGGTGAGTGATAAGTGGTGAGTGGCTGAACCGGGAACTGAGAACCAGAAACGGGGAACTGGGAACTAGGAACCGGGAACTGGGAACTAGGAACTGGGAACTGAGAACCGGGAACTGGGAACTGAGAACCGGGAACCGGGAACTGGGAACCGGGAACCGGGAACTGAGAACCAGGAACCGGGAACTGGGAACCGGGAACTTCCGTAGGAACGGCGATGGCCGTTCCTACGGGTGGCTTCGGCGCAATCCCTAGCGCCCGTGTGACGGCGGCAATGATGGCGTCACGGACGGCGGAGGCGTCGCGGAAGCGCACTTCGCGCTTGGTTGGATGGACGTTGACGTCGACCTCCGTCGGAGGCAGGTCGACGAAGAGGACGACGACCGGCTTTCTGTCGCCTTCAAGCGGCGGATAGGCCTCGCGCAGGGCGTATGGGATGACGGCAGCCGAGGCCGCCCGCCTGTTCACGAAGATGTACTGCTCGCCTCGGTCGGCGCGGTTCAGCGTCGGGATGCCGACAAATCCAGAGATATGGATATCGCCAATGGCGTAGTCGACGGGGCGCATGGCGGAGAGGAACTCGCGTCCGAAAAGCTCGGTGATGCGTTCGGACAAAGTGGCGCCGGCTGCGAGGTTGAACATGTCGCGTCCATCGGCCTTTAGGCGCAGCGCCGTTTCGGGATGTGCAAGCGCCTGCAGAATGAAGGCGAGGCGGATGTGGGTCTGCTCCGTCTGGAATGACTTCAGGAACTTGCGGCGCGCGGGAACGTTGAAGAAGAGGTCGCGGACCTCGAATGTGCTTCCCGTCGGGAAACCGATTTCGGTGACGCCCTGCAGCTGGCCGCCGGCCACCTCGATGCATGTGCCGACCGTGTCGCCTTCGGCGCAGGTTTTTATCGTAAGGCGAGAAACAGCGGCGATGGATGGAATGGCCTCGCCGCGGAATCCGTAGGTGGAGATGCGCTCGATGTCGTCGACGTCTCGAATCTTGCTCGTCGCCTGCGGCTCCAGGCACATGAGGGCGTTGTCGCGGTCCATGCCGCAGCCGTTGTCCGCGACGGAAATCAACTTGCGTCCGCCGGCGGTGACAGTCACCTCAACACGCGTGGCGCCGGCGTCAAGGGAGTTTTCAAGCAGCTCCTTGAGTACCGACGCGGGGCGCTCGACGACTTCTCCCGCCGCGATTTTGTTCGCGACGCTGACTGGGAGGAGTCGGATTTGCCTGCGGTCTGCCATTGTTCCTTGTGTTTGCAACTGATTATTGTACCAGAAATCAGCGTCTCTTCAAAGAAGTAAACGGATTTGGGTGGTTTTGTCAAAACCACCCAAAACCGTTTATAATGTTATATGTGTCTGTTTTCACTTCAACAATCACAAGAAGAAAACATTTTTTCCACACGTGAAGCAATTCGCATCATTCGCAGTTTTTGCGGCAGCGGCCATCATCGCGGCTATGACGGCTGGTTGCCGGGCGGAACGCGCTGTCACGCGCGGTGAAAACCCAGTCTTCTCCCCCGATGGCCGCCGCATCGCTTTCCAGCGCCTTGAAAGCGATGTTTTCAAAATCGGCGTCATCCCTGCAAAAGGCGGCGATGTCGAATGGATTGAGAGCGGCCCCGGCAACGCCGCGTATCCGGTCTGGACGCCAGACGGGGCGCTCATCTACATGGCCGGAAACGACACCGAAACCGCATACGAGGCCTGGAAATCCAACTCGCGAAGCGGCTATGGCCTGCGCCTCTTCAAGGACGGCGAAAGGCGCGACCTCACAGACGGCCGCTGCCGCGATTACACGCCGTGCGTCTCGCCGGATGGCAAAACCGTCTATTTCGTCACAACTCGGGGCGTCGAATCCGAAAGCTCCTCCTTCAGCCAGGCCGCCGCGACACGGATAGCAACATTGGATCTGGAGGCGGTGCGCGACGGCCCCGCGCCCCAAGACCATATGCCACGCATCCTCTTGGATTCGCCGAACGGCAACAATTCCGGCTATGTACAACCCGCCGTCTCGCCCGACGGCAAGATCCTCGCATGGGGCCACCTTGCGAGTTTCTTCGATTCCTGGCGCATCTGCGGGATGCGGCTTTGCGAGGGGAGTGAAGGTGCGCGGCCACTGGCCGCGCACATAACACCCTCGTCTCTCGTCGCTCTTTCCCCGCGATGGCATCCGAATGGACGCCTCATCTGCTTCACGGGCTTTCACAAGGGCGATCCTGGCTGGGGAGTATGGGTCGAGGACGTGCGCACAGGCAAGGTGAAGCGCATCGCCACGGGCGAAAACCCCTGCTTCTCCCCCGATGGCGCAACCATCGCTTACAATCGTGAAGACACAATCTTCGTCCGCCCCTTCGGACCTAAAGACGAACCGGACGAACTCCTGCCGGACGCCCGCGACGAAAACACGCAGGAAACAGTCCTTCTATCGACAAACAACGTCACCAGTGAAACCACGCTCGACATCGCCAACGACAAACGCTTCGCCTTCGGCGACGCCTCGACTTTCTTCGTGCGCGCGAAGGTTCGGTTGGCCGGAGTCGGAGGCGTCCGACAGATCGTCACTGGCGACTACGCCGAGAACCATCGTGCATTTCAGATCTATCACTCCGCAGGCAACATCTGGTTCTCGACGCGTGGCTTCGATGGAAAATGGCTCGGGGTGAAAGCAGAGGGAGGGACGCGCTCCCGCGCGTCCGTAGTCGCACAGGAGCCTGACTCCGAAGGCGCGGGCGGCTCGCCCGCGACGCTAGCCATTGTCGCCGTACGCACCCCCATGCGCCTTGTCCTCTCCATTGACGGCCGCGAGCCCAAGACCATAATCCAAGGCCCCTTCCTGTCGCTCGACACGCCTTTGCGTTTGATCACTGGTACAGGCCTCGGACAAGGCGACGTCATTGAATCCTTGGAAATTGGCAAAGGCTGGCCAAAGGAACTGCCAAAAGCTCCAACGCGGGAGGACCTGTTTAAATGAGATTCCCCTTTACGTTCATTGCGTTCTTTGCGGCTAAAGTAGCATTATCCTTCGACGTCGTGGCGCTTGTCGATTCGCTCGACTACGCGAAGAACTTCGACATCGAAACGGCGACGGGCACGGTCCAGGTGCTGGAACACGTCCTGCTCACGCACCCCACCGACATCTGGTGGCGCGACAAGGGTGGCGGCCGGATGCGCTATCCGAGCTTCTGCGAATCGTGGCAGGTCTCCGAAGCCCCGTTCGACAAGAAGCGCCTCCCAAGCGAGGACATCTACGGCTGGCTCCGCCTTGAATCCCCGCGCGCCAACGCCTTCCCGCTCGTGCTCAGGGAATGTTCGCGGCGGGGGCTGCGCTTCGGCATCCATACGACGCTGGAGGAGAACCACTGGTATTCCCCGCTCGCCTCGAACTGGACGCTCGCCCACCCCCAATACTGGAGCCGCACGCGAAACGGCGAGCCGTGGATGGGCTGCTGCTCGATCTTCCATCCCGAAGTCATCGCGCATAAGCTTGAGATGCTCGACGAGCGGCTTGCCCTGAAGCCTGACACCATAATGCTCGACTTCTGGCGCACCGGGTCGTGGTCCTTCGCGCGCGAATACACCGCGCCGGCCCTCGCCGAATGGGCGTGGCTTTATCCAGACGAACCCGTGCCGCCGCACACCGACCCGCGCTGGCAGGCGATGGTCGGCGAGGAATTCGCCAACTACCTCTGCGCCTTTGGCGTTCAGTGCCGCGCGGCCGGCGTGCGGTTCGTCGTGGGGCTTCCGGGTCTCGACGCCGAGAACGACGCCGCGCTTCGCGCCCGCATCGGCGACTTCAACTGGCGTGGCCTTGCGCGCGAGGGAGTCTTTGACGCCGTCTACGTCCTCAGCGTCGCGATGGACCCGGCCGATCCCTTCGGCTCCACCGAGCGCATCTACCGGAGCGTAAAGGCCGCCTGCGGCGCGACGGACGTCTACTTCCCGCTCGCGGCCTACAACATGGAGAAGTGCGGCATCATCGAATACGCGCGGCGGGCGGGCATTTCCGAAGCCGAGGCCGCGAAGCGGCTCATCAATCTCGCGCGCGACTGCGGCGGCCGCGGCGTCGTCCTCGAATGCGTCGACTACGGCAACTACAAGCCCGAAGTCCGCGACGCTATAGCCGCTGCGACATCGCAACCGTGACTCTACCGGAACAAGGTGGCGCGAGCACATCTTCCGAGCGTCCAGGAAGCCTGCGGCGTGACGGACGTCTATTTTCGGCATCATGTTTACAGACTTGACAGATCCCCGACTAGATGCTAGACTTAACCCAAAATGTGAAAGGATCACTCCACATGTTCTCCGACAGGTTGGAAATTATGTCTCCTGGCGGGTTGCCGAATTCCATGACCGTCGATGAAATCGACGAAAGACAGTTTGCCCGTAACGAACTTGTCTGCACATGTCTGTCAAGATGCCCTTTGCAGAAAAGATTTGCAGATGTTGATAGATCACGAATCATCTGCAGGGTCGGGTTTGACAACGGCGGATACTGGGAAGTGCTATGAGACCCCATTTCCTATCTCTTGTCTTCGCTGCATTCGTCGCAGTATCCGCTGCGCAGACGCGCAACCCTCCCGCCGCCTGGACAATCGAGGGTTTCGACGCCTTCCGACGCGGGACATTCGGCAATGCGGGGCAAAACCTCTACGTCTCGCGCGCCGGCGTCCTTCAGCGCATCTACCGCTTCGACGTGAACGGCGACGGATATTTCGACCTGCCCTTCGCCAACTGCCAGGAGCACCACGAATCGGCGCCGAGCTACGTCTATTCCATTAGCGGCGCGCGCCCGCGCCGTCGATGACCCCTCGCGCCAGACGAGCTGGATTTGGCTCGGCTCGCCGGACGGCTTCAAGATGAAGCGCCGCATCGCCGTTCCCACGAAGTCCGCCTGCTCGGTCGATGCAATGGACGGCATGGTCCTCTTCGGCCAGTGCGCCGCCGACGGCCATTTTACAAATGATTCGCTACTTTTCACGTTCAAGGGCGGTAGCCTCGACCCTGAGCCGCACCGATTCGAGGGCGAGGACACCCGCCGCGCCCGCCTCTTCCGCACGCCCGACGGCGAGGTCCGCGTCGCCCTCGTGAACCATCACGCCCGTCGCTCCGACGGCTATGACAAGGTCTACATCTACACCGGCGGCGCCGACGGCTACCGCGCCGACCGCAAGATCGACGTGCCCGGATGGTGCGCCGTCGACACCGTGACGGCCGACCTCGACGACGACGGCTTCCCCGAAATGATCGTCTGCAACGACTCCGAAAACGCCTTCCACCTGGATCCGGGCCACCATGTCCACCAGTTCGGCCCCAATGGCTTCGAGCCGGAGAAAACGACGCTCCTCCGCACCGACATCGGCTGGGGCGCCGCCGTGGCCGACTTCGACCGCGACGGTTTCCTCGATATCCTCACGGTCTGCGACCACTGGAACGCCCTCGCTCTCTTCACAGGATCGCCGGAAGGATTCAAACGGACAAAGGACATCGAGGTTTTCCCGCAAGACGCGAGCCGCGTCCGCCACAACGTCGCCGGGTCGCAACTGAAGCGCCCGGACGCGGGCGGGCTCCGCTGGATCGCCGTCGCGGACTTGAACGGCGACGGCTGGCTCGATGTCGCGCTCCCGGCGATCCGCCCGCGTTCGTATGTCCTGTGGGGCGGTCCTGACGGTTTCGACTTCTCACAACGCCAGGAGTTCGCAACAGGCCCGTCAGCTTCGGCGCGCGTCGCCGACCTCGACGGCGACGGCCTGCCAGAACTCATATTCGGGTCTCACACGATGCAGGCCAGCGGCGACGGACAAACTCCGCAACGACAGCCTCACCACTCGTTCCTGCACATCTACTGGAACGGACCGAAGGGATTCGCGGAGAGCCGCAAGTGCATCCTGCGGGCCGACGCCGTGACAGCATTCTGCATGGGCGACTTCGACGGCGACGGCGACCTCGACATCTTCTCGGGAAGCTACCAGGGCGAAACAGACCGCGACATCAATTCGTTCATCTACTGGAACTGCGGCGGAGACTTCTCCGCCACCAACCGCCTTGACCTCGTGACGCACGCAGCATCGGGCTGCCTCGCGGCGGACTTCAACGAGGATGGTCTCCTTGACCTTGCCGTCGCCAACCACAAGATTTTCGGAGACCACCTCGGATACTCCGAAGTCTGGTGGAACGGGGCTGAGGGTTTTCTGCCTACGCACACCACGAAGCTCCCGACCCGCGGACCGCACGGCATGAGCGCCGTTGAGCCTGGAAACATTCTGGATCGAGGACCATCGGAATACTGGACGTCCGAACCGCGTCGCGCCGAAGAGGCGCTCGTCGTTGACCACGTCGCCATTGCTGCCGATTGCCCCAGGAAGACATGGGTCAAGGCCACGGCCCGTGCGGCGGCATCCGAGGCCGCGCTGGCATCCGCCGAATGGCGCGACCCCGCAGGACTGGCCGTCCCCGCTGGCGGCCTCCTCCAGCTCCGCATTGAACTCGGCGCGAAGCTCTCACTCTCCTCGCCGCGCGTCAAACGCGTTGAAGTCAGCTTCCGCAAGAACCCATGAGAATCTTTCCAACTGGAAAATTACTCTTGATTTCCGGCTGAGTTTTTGTAATAATATTCAATGTCGTGGAAATGAAGAATCCATCGGCAATGGTGGGGTACCGAAGTGGCCAACCGGGGCAGACTGTAAATCTGCTGGCATTGCCTTCCTTGGTTCGAATCCAAGCCCCACCACCATTTTGAAACCCCAACCGCGAGATTGGGGTTTTTCTTTTTTTTCGAAAGGACAATTGACATGAGCGAAAAGGAACAGACAGGGGAAACCGCCGAGACGGCGGCAGCGGCCGACGCCGAAACGGCGGCGGAGACGCCTCATGAAGACGCGCAGGAAACCGCACAGGAGGCAAAACCAGAAGAGACGCCCGCGGAGGATCCAGCCGAAGCGCTTCGCGGGGAACTGGCGGCCGAGAAGGACCGCAACATGCGCCTTCTCGCGGACTTTGACAATTTCAGGCGTCGCGTGACGCGCGAAAAGAACGAAACCTACCAGCGGGCCACCGAGGCCGCAATCGCGGAATTTCTTCCGGTACTCGACAACTTCGACCGGGCCATCGCCCAGGCCCCTGCGGCGGGCGATCCCTTCGCGGACGGCATGCGCATGGTCTACGAACAGTTCTCCAACGTCCTGGCCAAGGCCGGGGTGACGCCAATTGCGGCAATGGGAGAAGCCTTCAACCCCGACATCCACGAGGCTATCGCCTACCAGCCTTCGCCAGACGCCCCGGAAGGACAGGTCATCTACGAGGCCAAGCGCGGCTACCGCATGGGCGACCGCGTTGTCAGGCCGGCGTCCGTCATCGTCTCCAGCGGCGCGCCGAAGACCGAGGCGGCCCCCGTCGACACCCCTGCTGGCGGCACCCCCGCTGAAGGCGCGGCCAACAGTGAGGCCGCAAATGAATCCACCGAGCCTCAGGCCTAAAAGGAGAACGAGCCATGGCGGAAAGCAAACGCGACTATTACGAGGTTCTCGGCGTTGAAAAGACGGCCTCGGCCGATGAAATCAAGAAGGCCTACCGCAAGCTGGCCATGAAGTACCATCCCGACCGCAATCCCGGCGACCAGGAGGCGGCGGAGAAGTTCAAGGAGGCCTCAGAGGCCTACGAGGTTCTCAGCAATCCCGACAAGCGCCAGCGCTACGACCAGTTCGGCCATGCGGGCACCAACTTCGGACCAGGCGGCTTCGACTTCAACCGCGACTTCACCGGCGCGGCGGACTTTGCCGATATCCTCGGCTCGCTCTTCGGCGGCGGATTCGGCGACCTCTTCGGCGGCGGACGCCAGCGCCAGCGCAACCCGAATGCGCCTCAGCGCGGCGCGGACCTTCGCTTCGACCTCGAGATCGATCTTGAAGAGGCCATTTTCGGCGTCAGCCGCGAAGTGGACCTTCCCATCGGCGAGGACTGCCCGGATTGCGGCGGAACTGGCGCGGCAAAGGGCACCAAGCGCGAAACGTGCCGGCAGTGCGGCGGACGCGGTGTCGTCACCACCAGCAACGGGTTCATCCATTTCCAGCAGACCTGCCCTATCTGCCAGGGTGAAGGGACTGTCATCCACACGCCCTGCAAGACATGCGGCGGCACCGGTCGGCGGAAGTCGCGCCGGAAGATCACGCTCAACATCCCGAAGGGCGTCGACACAGGCTCGCGCCTGCGCCTCGCCGGCAAGGGTGAGAGCGGACTTCGCGGCGGCGAGCCGGGTGACCTCTATGTCGTCATACACGTGCGCGAGCACGACATCTTCGAGCGGAACGACGCCGACCTCCTCTGCAACGTCTTCGTTCCCCCGCACATCGCCGCTGTCGGCGGCATGG
>JAEEGG010018220.1_pt1 | contig 14327 bp, 13 predicted proteins | sample 9134161 | NCBI WGS metagenome assembly JAEEGG01 (sample SAMN16246543, study PRJNA631951) | gut metagenome | biome: gut microbiome; feature: rumen; material: CR-attached | host: Bos | place: Iran: Karaj | collected 2018-10
GGGTTCAGAACGTCGTGAGACAGTTCGGTCCCTATCCGGCGCGGGCGTAGGATATTTGAGAGGAGCTGTCCTTAGTACGAGAGGACCGGGATGGACGAACCTCTGGTGCACCGGTTGTTTTACCAAAGGCATGGCCGGGTAGCCAAGTTTGGAAGGGATAAACGCTGAAGGCATCTAAGCGTGAAGCCCCCCTCGAGATGAGATATCCCATAACACAAGTTAGTAAGGCCCCTTGAAGACGACAAGGTAGATAGGGCAGGTGTGGAAGTGCGGTAACGCATGGAGCTGACTGCTACTAATAGGCCGAGGGCTTGACCTGAAGGTTCAGGAGGCAGATGTCTTTCTTGTTCTTTATGATTGTTTTTCAAAATTGATTATTCCTCGATAGCTCATAGGGAGAGCGTTGCGGCGAGTTCCCTAGGTATCGTTGGGATGATATTCCTCGATAGCTCAATGGCAGAGCATTCGGCTGTTAACCGAAGGGTTGTTGGTTCGAGCCCAACTCGGGGAGGTTTTATAAGATAGCAGATTATGCTATCTTTTTTTGTTCCTCGATAGCTCAATGGCAGAGCATTACTATCTATTTTTTTATTGACAAAATCCTGTGTTTATATACAATATATGGTATATTCTAAGCTATTGAAATGTGTAGAAAGACGAATAAAGTATGAACGCAACCATATTAATTATTGAAGATGATGACTTAATAAACAATATGATAAAGGAAGCATTAGAGCTTTCAGGATATACCTGCATACAGGCATTTTCGGGTACAGAAGGTATTTTACTTGCAAAAACTGAAAAGGTTGATCTTGTAATACTTGATATTATGTTACCCGGTAAAAACGGAGAGGAAGTCATAAAAGACATTAAAAATCTTAAGAATATCCCGGTTATCATTGTTTCAGCTAAAGATGGTATTGATTCTAAAGTGGAGTTACTTAGAAGCGGTGCTGATGATTATCTTACCAAACCCTTTGATATTAGAGAGCTGGAAGTACGTGTTGAGGTTTCACTTAGAAAATATGATCTTCGAAAAGGGAATGAGCCTGAGATAACAACTTCTGAATCTTCAGATAAGTCAGCTTCAAATAATATCGATTGCAGTATAGATAAGACTATAAAATACAAAGAGATTGAAATTAATCCCGAATGCTACAGTGTGAAAGTAAACGGAAACCCGATCGATCTTACAAAACATGAATTTCGTATATTGGAGCTGCTGCTAAAGAATCCTGACAGGGCATTTTCAAAGCAGGCGATATATGATTTTGCATGGGATGATATATATGTAGGTGAAGATAATACAATAAATGTGCATGTAAGCAACATCCGTAAAAAGATAAAGAAATATTCGGATACCGATTATATTGATACCGTATGGGGGATTGGGTTTAAACTAAAGAAATAAAGATTAAGTAAGATGTATTGATAATTATTTATATTACGGAGTTAATGCCGTGGCAGAAAAGAAATTATATGATAAAGATATCCGTGAGCCGTTGTTTGATTTTTTAGAAGAACGATATGGCAAGGTAAGGATATTCGAAGAAAAGAGAACGGGAAGGGCAAGAGCTGATGTAGTAATGGTGACACCGACCGCTCTTTTTGGGATAGAGATAAAGAGTGATGCGGATACATATACCCGTTTAGCAGGACAGGTGGAAGAATATAATCTGCATTATGATAAAAATATAATTGTTGTAGGAACTACACATGCGCTTCATGTTAAAGATCATGTACCGGAATGGTGGGGTATAATAACAGTAGAAATTGATGAATCCGGAAACCCTGATTTTTATGTATTAAAAGAAGCTACTGAAAATCCTGAGGTTGATCCTGCCTTAAAAATCCAATTCCTTTGGCGACCGGAGCTGGCTCATATACTTGAAAAAACAAATCTCCCAACATACAAGTGGGAGAGTAAAGCGTTTGTTCAAGGAAAACTCATGGAAAAAGTCCCCGGAGAAATACTTTGGCCTTTAGCTTATGATGAACTTTTTGAACGGGATTATACAACAATTGGTGAGAAAATCAATGAATTCAGGCAGTCTATAGGTCTGAAAAAACGTAGAAGACGAAAATATAAGAGGGCAAAAAAATCCAAAAAGACATAATTCCTTATATGACTTATGTCTTTTTTATTTGTTAAGAATCCCAATCTTTAAACTTTCTTTATACTTTCTTTTAGATTTTTTAAAAATCAGATGTTATTCTATAAGTGTTGGCAGGGAAAACAATCTTAAAGATTGGGAAAGAATCAGTAACAAACCGAAAAAGGAGACACAAAATGTCGTACATTCTTGAAACAAACAATTTAACTAAGGTATATGGCAGAAAAAAAGCCTTAAATGATGTCTCAATCCATGTTGAGGAAGGAGATATATACGGTCTGGTAGGCAGAAACGGAGCCGGAAAAACAACGTTCATGAAGGTGACAAGCGGATTGGCTAATGCATCTTCGGGAAGTTATTCACTTTTCGGAAAGTCAGGAAATGAATTAAAAAAATCAAAGGAAAATATAGGACTGTTAATAGAAGACCCGGGACTGCTGCCTGATATAAACGGAGTGGAAAATCTATGGCTTAAATGCATAGCCATGGGATTGAAGGACAAAGAGGAACCTAAAAGACTGATGGAACTTGTGGGCTTAGGAGATGTGTTAAAACAAAAAACTAAAAAGTACTCATTTGGTATGAAACAGAGACTCGGCCTGGCCCTTGCGCTTGTCGGAAATCCGAAGCTTGTAATACTTGACGAGCCGATAAACGGATTTGACCCTCAGGGTATAAAGAGTGTCCGTGAGATGATCTTAAAGAAAAAGAGTGAAGGTACAACATTTATAATATCCAGTCATATCTTAGGTGAACTGTCAAAGATATCAAACAAGTACGGATTCATAAATAACGGCAGTCTTATAGAGGAAAGTACAAGCGAAGAATTGATTTCCAAATGTAAATCGAAAATCGAACTCATTCCGAGCGATGTACCGAAGGCCTGTACAATTATCGAAAATATAGGCTTTAAGGAATACAAAGTAAAAGATGGCGGTGTAATACATATTTATGATCAGATAGACAGGACGGGTGACATCACAAATGCACTTGCTAAAGAATCCGTAGCGACTATTGAAATATGTAAGAAATACGAATCGCTTGAAGACTATTACGTAAATTTGGTTGGTAATGGCGGAAAGGAAGGACAGAAATGATCAGAATACTTAAGATGGAGTTCAGAAGGCTGTTTAAGACCGGTTGCTTTTACGCCTTTCCTGCAGTTTTAGCGATTACGGTACTTACAGAATGGATCTCAACATCATCAGGCGAAAAACTGGGAGAAATGGATATTGTAGATGTATTTGGTGCAGTATTTGAAGTTGTGCTTCTGATGACCATAGCGGTATCAGGTGTACTTTCGGTATTCCTGTGGGCTCAGGAATATAAAAAAGGATATATCAAAAATATAGCAAATACTGTATCAGGCAGACATATAATAACTGTTGCAAGGTTGATCGTTGGTGCGTTTATAATGATTATAAACACAGTATTTACATTCCTTACGGTATTATGCATAGCCAGCATTGAACATACGGGAATCGTATCAAAGCATCCGGAACTGGTTATGGACAATGTATCACAACTGCTTCTTATGTGTCTGTCAGGTATCGCAGTTATCGCATTCGTCCTCATGTTGTTTGAGATATTTAGGAGCAGCGCTTTAGGGTACACCATGATCCTTATGATATGCTTCAATTTCCTCGAAGGTATCCTATGTAATATAGTAGCATTGATAAATCCTAACTGGGAAATAGGACGTCACCTGCTCATCTCACAGTTTAACTACATAAACGGTATACCCGTATTTGATGCGAGTGGCGAAATAACATTACAGGCACCTGATCCGATGTGGACATTCTGGCTCAGGACAGGAATTTATTTGATCGTATTTTTAGTAGCTGCATCAATAGTATCTAAGAAAAAAGACGCGGTATAACATTTTAAATGCAGAAAGGTACTTAACATGGAATATATTATAGAGACAGAAAACCTGACAAAGCAGTACGGTAAGAAAAAAGCTTTGGACAATGTGTCAATACATGTGGCACAGGGAGATATATACGGACTTATAGGCAGAAACGGAGCAGGAAAGACCACACTTATGAAGATAATATGCGGTCTGTCAAGGCAGAGCGGAGGTTCATACTCCATATTTGGAAAAAGGGACGGAGAGCTCGGAGACATAGCTTCCAGGAGAGGACTGCTCATAGAGTCCCCCGGTATATTCGGAGAATATGACGCATTGACCAACCTCACACTAAAGTGCAAACTTATAGGTATCACAGATAAGGAAGAACCTGAGAGACTGCTGAAGATGATAGGGTTAGAGAGTGCTGGGAAAAAGAAGGCAAAGCATTTTTCACTCGGTATGAAGCAGAGACTTGGTATCGGCATAGCTTTGGCCGGCAATCCTGACATAGTAGTACTTGACGAACCAATTAACGGACTGGATCCTCAGGGTATCATCGAGATCAGGGATATAATCATGCGCCTGAACAAAGAAAACGGTACAACATTTATCATTTCGAGTCATATCCTCGACGAGCTTTCAAAGATAGCCACCAAATACGGAATAATAAATAATGGAAATCTCATAGAGGAATGCCTGGCAACAGATCTCAACAGCAGATGCGAATCAAGGATTGAGCTGGTGGTAGATAAGGCAGCTGCAGCAGTAAATGTTCTTGAAAAACTCGGATTCTCGGATATGAAGGTAGTAGAAGACGGGAAAATCCATATTTTCGAACAGTTTGACAGGACAGGTGACATTTCACTCGCACTTGCTGCAGAAGGCATTACGGTATTTGAGATAGTCAGAAAACTGGAATCGGTAGAAAATTATTATTTAAGGCTTGTAGGAAAGGAAAGTGAGTGATATGATAAAGGTATTAAAAACAGATCTTTTCCGTTTGATTAAAAGCAAAGCGTTTTATGTGTATCCTATATTCATATTGGTTATAGTTATACTGGGAAATATATTGGCAGCATATGTTAAAGAGATGGAAGAAGAAACGGATACACAGGGTGGATTAACTGTAACAGTCTATGAAGAAGGAACAGAAACAGATATAGTTAATGCCGATATAGAGATAAAAACCGGGAAAGCGGTTACTGACAGTGAAAAAGAAAAATTGACTGTCAAAATCAGTACAGTTGAATTCTTCGGGAACTATTTCAATGGTGAAATACTACTCTTCTTAGGTATAGTATTGGTAATATTCTGTACATGCGAGACCAGGTTTGGATTTGTGAAAAACGCAGCAGGTTCCGTAAGTGACAGAGGGTTTATGCCACTGTCAAAAATGATAATCGGCATTGTGATAACTGTAATATACATCCTGGAGTATGCAGCCATCTATGCATCGGTACAATTGATCACGGCTTTGATAAGTGGTAATAAAATAGAATACGAGGCATTGCCAGTAGGTGACGGACCGAAGTTTGTAGAATTCCTGCTGATCACAGCACTTGTTTATATCGCATTTATCGCTATGACAACAGCACTTCACGAACTTACACATAACAGAGCATTGGGTATAGTACTGGCATTTGTATTCTCAACCACGCTTTTGGAACAGCTTTTAGAAGGCCTTATGAGTCTGCTTCAGCGTTTCCTTGGCGTATTTGAGGGTGTTGAAATAAAAAAATATATGCTAATGACAAATGTATATGACGGGTATTTATCGGAAAACTACCATCCGGGCACTACGATTGTGCTGTCACTTGTATATATTGCAGTATTTACATTTTTAGCAGTGTTTATCTCTAGAAAGAAGGAGATAAGATAATAGGAGAAAAAAGACTATATGCTCATAGTTTCAGTAGTATTAAGCATAGTATTGATAATAGTCGTGGTTTATCACATAATCTACAGGCGGCAGGTCGAAAGGCTTTGCCGCCAGGTTGAATTTGTCAATAAAAACAAAACTGAAATGCGCATTACTACTGATATAGGTACGCATGAGTTAAAGGAACTTGCAAACCAGATAGGGATTTTAAATAACAGGTTAAAAGAAACCGAAAAAACATATTTGAGGCAGGACGCTGCACTTAGGGAAACCATAACAAATCTTTCACATGATATCAGGACTCCGCTTACATCTCTCGACGGATATTTCCAGCTGCTCGCATCGGAAAATCTTACTGCTGAAAAAAGAGAATATTATCTGGGAATTATTAAAAACAGGATAGAAAGCCTCAATGCCATGCTGGATGAGCTGTTCACATACGCCAAGCTGCAGGATACAGGTTTTGAACTGGAGCTTACAGAACTTGATGTTACTGCACTTACAGCGGATATCCTTATGTCTTTCTATGACGATATAACAGAAAGAGGAGAAGAGCCTGTAGTTGATATGCCTGAGGAGCCTGTGCATGTTATGGGAAATAAAGAGGCATATACACGAGTCGTTCAGAATATCATAAAGAATGCTCTTGTGCATGGTAAAAACCTTAAGGTATCCCTTAAAAGAGAAGGTAATGAAGCTGTTTTTGAATGCAGTGATGAACTTAGTAATCCTGATACTGTTATAGATACCACTAAGATATTTGATCGATTCTATAAAGCAGACAAGGCACGCACCAATGCTAAGGGCAGCGGGCTGGGCCTTGCCATAACAAAGGAACTTGTGGAGCGTATGGGCGGCCGGATTTCGGCAGAATGTGAGAATGGTATTTTTACTATTAGGGTTAAATCTTCGATTACAAATTCCTAAATCTGTCATACAGACAAATTGTCGCTAAACAAAGTTAGAGATAATTCAAATATAACAAAGAAGCATTATAATAAAAAGTTTCCTATAAATCAAAAAATATGTTGACAAGGATAAAAACTTGTTATATAATTCATTTGTTGTCGACACGACAGCACAAAATACTTTGGCTCCGTGGTCAAGCGGTTAAGACATCGCCCTTTCACGGCGGTAACACGGGTTCGATTCCCGTCGGAGTCACTTATGTTTTGGACCTTTAGCTCAGTTGGTTAGAGCAACCGGCTCATAACCGGTCGGTCCTGGGTTCGAGTCCCCGAAGGTCCACTTTGTGTTTTAAGGCCTAGTGGCTCAGTTGGTTAGAGCGCCGCCCTGTCACGGCGGAGGTCGTCGGTTCGAGTCCGATCTGGGTCGTACGGAATCATTTTGATTCCGATTTTGTTTATGTGGTAAATTTTTTTACCCCAGAAGAAAATGTTTTTTGGGATCTTAGCTCAGCTGGGAGAGCATCTGCCTTACAAGCAGAGGGTCACAGGTTCGAGCCCTGTAGGTCCCATTCATTATATCCTATGACATACGGTTTTCTGCTTGAACGAGATTCAGACAGAGGGCTGCTTATTAACCGGATATGATGTTCACTCCATCGTTTCACGATGGAGCCGTTACTACATCACTTCGTGATGCAGTAGGTCATAAGGGATCTTCCCACTTCGTGGGCCCCTCCTTACGACATTTGCCGGCGTGGCGGAATTGGCAGACGCCCGGGACTTAAAATCCCGTGAGACTCACCTCTCGTACCGGTTCGACCCCGGTCGCCGGCATTACAAACAACAGAAAGTCATCGAAGGATGGCTTTTTTTGTTTCTTTAGATTTTTGGTTTGAAAACATAGTTTGATTTTGGTATAATCAAACAGTGGTGAACAGAAGAGATTATAAAAACAAGATAATACTGTCCAAACATATGGAAACTACAAAAAACTATATGTTATTATGCATTTAGAAAAAAATGCAGAAGGGAAGATAATATTTATCTTAGGGTAACGAAATGGAATACAGGGAGAAGATATTTAAAGGTGAAAGAGCTTTATTTGGAAGTAATGATCTGGTGATAAAGGATTGTGTTTTTGAGGATGGCGAGTCGCCTTTAAAGGAATGCTGTGACCTGGAACTAACAGGTGATTTATTTAGATGGAAATATCCGCTTTGGTACTGCAAAAATGTTAATGCGGTTGAATGCACTTGGTTTGAGATGGCCAGAGCAGGAGTATGGTATACAGAAAATATCAGCATAAAGGATACCATGATACAGGCACCTAAAAATTTCAGGCGTTGTAAGGGAATCACACTGGAAAATGTGGTGCTGTCTTATGCAGCAGAGACCCTTTGGAGCTGTGATACCGTAAATATGAAGAATGTTACGGCCAAGGGTGACTATTTTGCCATGAATTCCAAGAATATAGAAGTGGATGGACTGATGCTTGACGGTAACTATTCATTCGACGGGACAGAAAATGTAGTTATCAGAAATTCCAGGCTTCTTACCAAAGATGCTTTCTGGAACAGCAGCAATGTGACCGTATATGATTCATTCATTTCCGGTGAGTATCTCGGATGGAATTCAAAGAATCTGACTCTTATCAATTGTACTATAGAGAGTTTGCAGGGTATGTGTTATATTGATAATCTTGTGATGAAGAACTGCAAGCTGATCAATACTACACTTGCATTTGAATATTCAAAGGTTGATGCAGAGATTACCTCCGGTATAACAAGCGTGTTTAATCCGGGAGAGGGCAGGATCACAGCACCCGAGATAGGAGAGCTTATCATAGAAAAGGATAAGATCGATCCAGATAAGACAAATATTATCTGTAACAAGATAGATAAAAAATATGACAAACCTGAGTGGAATAGATAATTATGAAATATGATTTTGATACGCCGGTAAACAGACGCGGGACCGGTTCGATGAAGTGGGATGTACCGGAAAATGTCCTGCCGATGTGGGTGGCGGACATGGATTTTAAAACAGCTCCCGAGGTGATAGATGCTATAAGGGAAAGAGCTGAGCACGGAGTTTTCGGATATACCGATGTTGATCAAAGGTGGTATGATGCCTATATAAACTGGTGGGATAAGCGTCATGGCCTGAAGATGGAGCCGGAGTGGCTCATATTCTGTACAGGAGTAGTACCTGCTATTTCTTCAATCGTGAGAAAACTTACCACACCGAACGAGAAAGTCATAATCCAGACACCGGTTTATAATATTTTCTTTAACTCGATACTGAATAACGGGTGCCGTGTCTTCGAAAGTCCGCTGAAGTACTGTGACGGAAAATTCTCTATGGATCTGGAGGATCTGGAAGAGAAAATGTCGGATCCTATGGCTACGCTTTTTATACTTTGCAATCCCCAGAATCCTTCAGGAAATATCTGGAGCAGAGAAGAGCTGGCAAAGATAGGTGAGCTGGCGGTAAAATATAATGTAACTGTCATTTCTGATGAGATACACTGCGATCTGACGGACCCCGGTTATGAATATATACCGTTTGCATCCGTGTCAGATGATTGCAGAAAGGTAAGCATAACATGTATGGCTCCGACCAAAGCCTTTAATATAGCAGGTCTGCAGAGCGCTGCCGTTTGTGTACCCGATGATTTTCTGAGATTCAAGGTATGGAGAGGGCTTAATACCGATGAAGTGGCAGAACCAAATGTATTTGCGTGTATTGCAGCGAGTGCAGCGTTCGAAAAAGGCGCGGAATGGCTTGATGAATTAAGAGCGTATCTCGCTGAGAATAAAAAGATTGCCTGTGATTTTATAGAAAAAGAACTGCCTGAACTTAAAGCCATCAGCAGCCATGCAACATATCTTTTATGGATTGATATAAGTAACTGGAAATATGATGTTGATTCTGTACTTACAGAGGGTGAAAAGACAGGTGACAAGGGACTGCCGGAATTAATACCGTCCGATGTTTTAAGGAGAAAGGCTGGACTGTTTTTATCGGATGGTAACATATATGGCGGAAACGGAAAAGATTTCTTAAGGATGAACCTCGCATGTACCAGGGCTAATCTAATGGACGGGCTTAAACGCTTGAAGTCGGCGGTGCATTCGTGATTTAGGAGAATGGCAAATCTAAGTTAATGGTATTTCAGACCTTTGAAATGATCACATAAAATTATATTGATGAAAAAATAAAAAATTTAAAGGAGCATACAGTATAATGGAAAAGACTATGATCCCCACATCATTAAAAGGCGATGAGTTCCGCTTTGATGCATTTAAGACCGGTGAGGTTTTATATAATAAGAAGAAAAACAGGCTGCCAGCTATGGGATGGAACAGCTGGAATGCATTCGGCAGCGGAAACACCGAGGCTTTGACCAAGGCTATGGCAGACAAGATGGTAGAATTGGGACTGGATAAACTCGGATACAGTTACTGCGTACTTGATGACGGATGCTATAAGCCGGAGCGTGAGGATGGAAAGCTGGTAAATGAACCCAATAAGTTTCCTTCGGGATTTAAGGCTCTGGCCGATTATATCCATGCAAAGGGCTTGAAGTTTGGTATGTACAATGACATCGGTACAAATCTTTGCGCCGGGGCAGCAGTTGGTACATATCAGCACGAAGCAGTTGATGCCAAGTCCTATATTGACTGGGGCGTTGACTTTATAAAGGTCGATAACTGCTACTATATGTTTGATAACGCTACATTCTCCAATCCTGAGAATGCAAGATTTGTATACGCTCCCAATATCAAGGGGATAAAGCTTGTGTTCCTAAACGGCAAAGAATCCGTGATCCTGGAGGCAAAAGATGGTAAACTAAAGGGTAAAGGTATCAGAATCTGTAAGGATGGTGATGTGGACTATGTCACCAATATCGGTACCTTTGACGGTACCAACACAGGTACAAGTCCTGTAGGTGATATGAGCGGAGAACTGGTATACAATATAAACGCAGGTCTTCCTGCAGATCAGGAATATGATGAAGCAGAGCTTTTTGTAGAGTATGCCACAGGCCGTGAGCCCGGTGTGGGAGAGTGGCTGCAGGTCGCATTGGATTCTGAGGACGGCTCGGAACTCATATATGATGATTTTGTGGAAATGTCCGAGGGTAAAGAGAACTTTATCTGGTCGAAGGCAATTCCTGTGAAACTCAGACGTGGGATAAACAGAATCCGTCTCATGAATCATAGAAGACAGGAAAATACTTTAAATTCATATGCCGAGCTGCTTAAAGGCTTCAATGAAGCAGCACCCGATAACGACATTATACTTTCCATTTGTGAATGGGGCAAGACACAGCCTCAGAACTGGGGATATAAGGTAGGAGATTCATGGAGAATACTTAATGATATCACCTTTAGAGTAGGTGCTGACGGTAATCACGGTATAGGCAGATGGTTTGATCCGGGCACACCTTCGGTTACATCCCAGTACAATAAGGCTGTAGTTATGGATGAATTTGCCGGACTTGACAAGGGCTGGAATGACCCCGATATGCTGATGATAGGTATGGACGGTCTGACAGATGTACAGTGCAAGACTCATATGGCTATGTGGTGCATGATGAATTCACCCCTGATGCTCGGACTTGATCTGCGGAAGGTAGAAAAAGACGATGCGATCTACCGCATCATCGCGAACAAAGATCTGATCGCCATCGACCAGGATCCGCTAGGGATCCAGGCAAAGAGGATCTGGACGACCTATGATTGTTCCGATCCTTCGAAGGAATATATAAGAGATAATCACCGTATCGATGTGCTGGCGAAGCCCCTGTCCGGAGGAAGGATCGCGCTTTCGGTCTATAACCTTTCCGATAAGATAGCCGAAGAAGACATCCATATCGGCCTGGATCTGATATCCGAAAAACTGGGAAGTGCTTTTCCGGAGGAATTAAGGGATGCAAAAACGCTCCTGGAACGAAATGTCTGGACCGGTGAGGAGAGCGTAGTGGGAAAAGATCTTCTTGGAAAACTCCTGGTCCTGGACCCGCACGGGAACATCACGCTGATCATCGGGAGAGCCGGATGAAATGACGGTCGGTGAGTTTCTTCTATGTGTAAAAGATGCGGCGGGGAAAGACCCGAAGTGCCGGGGAACAGAACCTGCATCTGCGGAGGACCGGACGGCCGGAACGGCATGCACGGACTGGACAGCAGGCGAAGATTTCGGCTCATGCACGGAAGTGCTTCTGCGTAAAAACTGCGCCCGGATCCTGCACCGGTATCTTCAGAAGGTGGCGGGTGTGAAAGATCTGTCCACGGGACTTCCTTCGTATGAGGAAGTAAGGGACATCTACGACTGCCGGATCTGCGCGCCGCATATCTCCCAGGTCCTTGCAAGAGGCATCATGGAGACTGAAACGAGAGGAAGCCTTCAGCTGTTTGAGGGGAACCGCGAAGTGTGCCGTGAAGAAGCGTTAGAATATATCCGCAGGATGCAGATGGTGCGGCAGAAGGGTGAAGAAAATGACATATAGAAATGATGAACGGATAGAGAATCCCGAGGGGATGACACAGATCAGCAACAGCCGGCGCTTCTATGAAAACCAGGTCGCGCCGATGATCCGTAAGGAATTCCCGCAGTATGAGGACCGCATCGCCGTGGGCCTTTCCGGAGAAGGCTCGGACTGCTTCGGATACGAAGACGGTATCTCGCGGGATCACGATTTCGGAACCGGTGTGTGCCTGTGGCTGACCGATGAGGATATGGCCCTCTTTGGTCAAGCACTGGACCAGGCGTATAACGATCTGATCGACCGGCAGCCGGGAAACAATCTGACCGCGCGCCTTCGTGCAAGAAGAGGGGTCATGACCATCCATGATTTCTACAGCAAGATCCTGGGGGCAGACTGCGACGTGAAGAAACTTTCCCTTAGTGAAGCAGAATGGGAAAAGATCGACCACTCCTGTCTGGCAACAGCCACGAACGGAGAAGTATTCCGTGACGACACAGGTGCTTTTACCGCATATAGAAATATGCTTCTTTCCTACTATCCGGATCGGATCTGGAAGATCCGCATCGTAAACGAGCTGCATACCTTCTCCGCGGCACTTCAGGTCAACTATGCCCGGTGCATGTCCAGAGACGACCGCGTGGCGGCAGGACTGTGCCGGCTTCATGGAATCGAATCGGCCATGCAGCTGTTTTTCCTTCTGAAACGTCAGTACCCGCCGTACTATAAGTGGACATACAGAAGACTTGTGGAGCTGGATGAGGAGGGCAGGATCAGCAGGTGGATCAGGGAACTCTCTGAGACCAATGGCGATCCGGAGGCGTGGGCCGGAAAGAAATACAGCCCCAACTATCTGAATCTTTCGGATCCTGTCGTACTGCTTTCAGAGAGGATCGCAGAGGAGATCGTAAAGATGCTTCGGAAACATGATCTGATCCAGAGTAATGATCCGTATCTGGAAAAACACGTGGATACGATCCTTCACTCGGGCATCGTATCGTAAGAAATGAATTTCCGAAAAGCAGAAAAAGATCCGCACGCACACTTGCCGCATGATATACTACGAACATAGGAACCCGGCAGGATCAGAAAAGGACACCGTAAAGATATCAGCATAGAGGCACCGGATTAGGAGGAACAGGCAATGGCAAATGCAATCCAGATCAATGAGACCACATGGCGTATCGAAGACCGTGGAGTTCGCTTTCTCCTCCTTTGCGGCACGAAAAAGGCCGCACTGATCGATACCGGCATGACGACGAAAAATGCCAGAGAGATCGTGGAAGATCTCACGGAACTTCCGATCATCCTTATCAATACCCACGGAGACCCGGATCATATCGCGGGCAACGGTGCCTTTGACAAAGTATATATGAACCCGGAGGAAGAAGATAACTACCGGGCAAATAACGGAAAAGGGAAGATCCTTCCGGTCGTGGAGGGGGATGTGATCGATCTGGGTGACAGGCCTCTTCGCATCATCGATATTCCGGGACATACTCCGGGAAGCATCGCGATCCTCGATGAGAAGAACCGCGTACTGATCGCAGGAGATTCGGTACAGAACGGGCATATCTTCATGTTCGGAAAATACAGGAATCTGGGCCTTTATATCATGAGCCTCATGCACCTTCAGGAATATGACGGAACATACGACGAGATCTATCCGATGCATGGGGATTTTCCCCAGAAGCCGGAGGCCGTCCCGCAGCTTCTTGAAGCTGCGAAGCAAGTCCAGAACGGAAAGGCGGAAGGCAGAAAGGTCAGTGCTTTTGGAATAGATGCATTACTGTATCAGTTCCCGTGCGGAGGTTTCCTGTGTGACCTGTAAAGGTCACCGGTACCGGCATGACCGTATTTACAGCCGCATCGCGGAGGACATGATGCATGCCCCCTTCGCCCCGCAGGCATGCACTTCCGGAAGATTCTCCACTGTGATTCCGCCGATGGCATACACCGGAAGATCTGTCTTTCCGCAGATATCTGACAGAAACCTGAGACCTCTCGGAGAGAGGTCTTTTTTACAGTCCGTCGCAAAAATATGTCCGGCAGTGACATAAGTGACGCCCAGAGACTCCGCTTT
>JAEEGG010018222.1_pt1 | contig 14326 bp, 15 predicted proteins | sample 9134161 | NCBI WGS metagenome assembly JAEEGG01 (sample SAMN16246543, study PRJNA631951) | gut metagenome | biome: gut microbiome; feature: rumen; material: CR-attached | host: Bos | place: Iran: Karaj | collected 2018-10
ACCTGGACAGCGTGGAGATCCCCTTCACCGACGTGGAGGACGAGAACGCCTTCTACTATGAGCCTGTCAGGTGGGCCTACGCCCTTGGAATAACCGACGGCAAGACCGAGGACAGCTTCGCCCCTGAGGACGAATGCACCAGGGCCCAGATGATGACCTTCCTCTGGAGAGCCGCTGGCTGCCCGGAGATCGAAGCGGACAGCAGCTTCGGCGATGTGCCCGAGAACAGCTATTACTACAAGGCCGTGATCTGGGCCGCAAGCCTTGGTATAACCGACGGCACCTCCGAGGGAAAATTCAGCCCCGACAGCATCATAAACAGAGGTCAGATGGCCACCTTCCTCTATAGATTCGCTCAGGCAAGCAAGCTGCTTAACACTGAGCTCACAGAGGAGCAGAAGGCCGCGGTACCCTTCACAGACCTGACTGAGGGCGCTTACTACGAGACGGCGGTAATGTGGGCCTTCATCAACGAGATAAGCGACGGCACCACAGCCACCACCTTCAGGCCCGACGCCCCCTGCGTCCGCGGCCAGATAGTCACCTTCCTGTTCAGAGCCCTGGCTCAGTAGCAGGGACGCATTGGACTGAGGTCCGCACCAATACCGGATAATCCGGAAAAACTCGACAACAAAAAGGGCAGTCCCCCAAGGACTGTCCTTTTCAAGTCATTGTTTTATCGTTTATTGACGATAGGCGATAAACGCCCGCGGCAGCAGGCTCAGAAGACGGCTCTGCGTCATTTCCGCCATCCGCGGTCGTCCTTAAATATTCAGTATCCTTTCCGCCTCTTCCTCAGCGTCCTTATTCTGCTGCTGGTAACGGGCGTTGATCTCCGCTGCCTCCTGAGCAGCCTTCTCCTGCTCCTTCTCCACAGCCTTGCGGAGCTTGGCCTCCGCCTTCTCCTTGCTGCGTATGGAGCCGCCGATCTTCATTGCGAGGGTCAGCAGCACAAGGCCGATGAACACCGCTGCCAGACCGTAGAGCATCACCTGGATGATGCCCAGTGACTGCCTTACCATGGGCTCCGCCAGCAGGGCCGAAAACAGGCTCTTGTTGGTCAGGTATTTGAAAAGTATGACGCCGGCACCGCCGAGGATCAGTATCAGCGACAGCCAGGCAAGTATTTTCTGAAGAATTTTCATTATAGTTCCCTTCTTTCGCGGCAAATTCAGCGAGCCGGACTCTTAAAGCAGTCCGCCGCATAAACCATTATTTCTACCATTTATTATAGTGAACGCTGCTCTCGTCGAACTCCGGCCTGTCAGCTCTCGGAGCTCTTTCGAAGCCCTCCTCGGGATAGCCGAAGGCTATGATAAGGAAGGGGATGACGCTGTCAGGAAGACCAAGCACGGCCTTCTGACCAGCCAGCTTCTCCTCCTGAGGCCAGGTGCCAAGGTCCACTGAGCCAAGGCCCAGCTCCTCCGCTGCTATGACCATGTTCTGGCTTGCAATTCCAAGATCCACGATCCAGTAGTCCGGAGCCTTTTCGAAGGCCTTATCCAGGTCTCCGCAGAGCAGGATGGCCAGGGGCGCGCCCTTAAGAAGCTGGGCGGCTCTGCCGTTGGCGTCCGCCATCTTGTCCAGGGTCTCTCTGTCGTCCACAACCACAAACTGCCAGGGCCTTGCGTTGACGGCGCTGGGGCCTGCCATTCCTGCCTGGAGAAGCTTCTTCACGGCATCCTCGGGAACCTTCTTATCCTGGAACTTTCTCACGCTTCTGCGGTTCATTATCGCATCTAAAGTATTCATATTTCCTCCATTTCTTCTTATGTATACAGCGCGGAGGGCCTAAATCCTGACGCCATCCGCTGTCCTTAACTTATATTACTGCTCTGCCAGCCAGCGGAGCCCTTTGGCGACTCTCAGCTGCACGTCGTTGAAGTGACCGCCCTCGTTCCACTCAAAAATGGTCCTGGAACCCTTTTCTCTGAAGAGCTTTTCCGCCAGCTCCGTGCATTCGCCCACGGCTGCCATCCTCTGGTTCTTCACCTGAGGCTCCTTGTCGCCCAGGGAAAAATACGCCTTTTCAGGCAGGGCCTTGAGCCTGCGCTCACCCATGAATTTTTTGAATTTATCGAACCACAGGGAGCCTGACATGGAGCCCAGCAGGCTGAACATATCAGTCCTGTAGAAGCAGTATACCGCGAAAAGGCCTCCCAGCGAATAGCCTGCGATGCCTCGCCTTTTGGGCCAGTCCTCCGGGATCTCCTCCGGGCCCTGCTCCTTAAGAGCTGCCTTAAGCTCCTCCTCGAGCCCCGGGATCAGCCCAGTAAGCCTTGCTATGTATTCGTCCGCCAAGCCGGAAAAATCGTTGCCTCCCTTAAAGGCCTTGCCCGCCGGCCAGGGTGAAAGATATTTGTCCCAGTCCACTCCGGAGATGCTCACAAGCATCAGCTCCGGTCCCTCGGAAGCCTCAAGGCCTTCGTCTGCCTCCGCAGAAAGCGCCTTGCCTTCAGCCCCCGCAGAAGACTCCAACTCAGCCTCCGTACCTTCAGCCTCCGGTGCGCCGCAGACCATTCCGTAAAGCCTCCTCAGCTCCTCCTTGTCCTCTCCCTCATGGCAGTAGATCAGGGTCCCGGGGACAGTCCCGTCCCGCCACTGGGCGAAAAACCTTATCCCATTGTATTCAAATGCTTTTTCCATATTTTTTACCACCTGTTTAAGTATTTTATCACAAAAAAAGAGTCTCTTACAAGAACATAGCAGGAGGCATTTCTGCATGAATAAATACTCATCTCTAAAACCAACTATTTACATATAAGCTATTTTACTGTAAAATATCTCTAAATTTCACATCAACATACAGGAGAGACATATGCAGATAACACAACTACTGACCCGCAGGATCCAGATTCTGGAGGAGGCTCTGATCTCTTATCAGGGCATTCTTGCCCGCGCCCCGGAAGGCAGCCTGGGATGTCAGCTGATCAATGGTAAGTGGCACTATTACCACAGACAGTACATCAATAAAAAACTTACGCAGAAATATCTGCGCGAAGAGGAGTCCATGCTTGCGTCAAAGCTGGCGGAAAAGAGCTACGCAAAAAAATGTATCGCATGTATTCAGAAAGAGCTCAGACAGCTTTATGGTTTCATTGAGACATATGATCCGCAGGCCGGAGACAACATCCTGTCCTCGATCAATCCCGGAGCTGCCGCCATTCTTGAACCGATCTCAGATATTGACTATAAACTGGACAGGGCCTGGACGCTAAAGTCAGACCAGAGCTTTTCATCATACAAGTCAAACCTGATATTTCAGTCAAGAAAGGGGGACTTGGTCCGATCCAAATCCGAGTTGATGATAGCCGATGATCTTTATTTTGCGGAGCTGCTGTACCAATATGAAAAGGCTCTGCATCTGTCCTCCGGAATCACACTGCATCCGGACTTTACCATCGTCGGGAAGGACGGAAATATCTACTATTGGGAGCATGTCGGAGGGCTGGAAAACCCTGAATATGCAAGCGATTTTCTTAGAAAAATGTACCTGTACGCACAGGACGGCATAATTCCCGGGAAAAACCTCATTCTTAGTTTTGAGAGTCAGAAGAATCCCCTGACTCCCGGGCAGATACATCAGCTCATGGATTATTACCTTCTTTAAGAAAACGGACTATTGCGCAGCTCATTTTCTGCAATTCAGGCAGATTTCTTATACACTTTTTATTTACTTTGCACTAAATATATAAAACCGCCTTGAATGAACTGGATTCATTATACATTTTCATCATTATTAGAGAAAAAGATATAAACTCGTAACGTTTTTAACATCGTTGGCTTGACCCAATTTCTAAAAACTGGAACAATTCTTTGTAGGCCAACTTTTTGTAAAACAAACCTTATACATCTCGCTTAAGTAATCCTAAATAAGTATAAATTTGAACCGCCTTGAACACATCAATTATACATTTATATTTCTGTTTACATAAAATATATAAATGCTCGAAAAGAACCCCGGTACTGGCAATTAAAGCCCTATATTTCTGAAAAGCCCTAAAACCCACAAATGAAAAGGACCGGATTTACCCGGTCCTTTGGTGCATTATTCAATTGATAAGAGGATTCGTACCCTCCCTGCGTTCAATAAGTCAGTGGATCCGTTACCATCTCCGTTAGTCCGGATAATTGCGCTTCACGTACCTCATGAAGGCCTTTACGGCGGCGCTCTTGTAGGATTCCTTGTTCACAGCCATGTAGAAGCGGCGCTCCGAATCTCCCTTGGGCAGCCTGAACACCAGGACGCTGCCGCCCTTTTCATACTCTCGCACAGCCAGCCAGCTGACAAGAGATACTCCAACGCCTGCAGCCACCAGATTTTTAATGGTCTCCTGATCGTTGATCCTTGCTATTACATTCAGCTCTCCCAGATCAAAGCCCAGCTTTTCGATGATAGCCTCGGCAGCCTTCTGGGTTCCGCTGCCCTTTTCCCTGTAAATGATGGGGTGACGGAAGATCTCTTCATAAGCCTTATCTGGTTCTAGCTGCTTAAGAGCCTGGAATTCAGCGTTGTTCGGGGTTATGAGCACCGTTTCATCCCTGTAGAAGGGGTCGCACTTCAGCTTGTCGCTGCTGCAGTCCATGCCCAGAAGCCCCAGATCGTAAAGCCCGCTGAGGAGCCCCTCTGCCACATCGGTGCTGTCGCCCTGGTGGATTATAAGGCTTATCTCGGGATGAAGCTGTGAGAATTCCGCCCTCAGCTCCGGCAGGATGTAAGCCGAGGGAATGGTGGAGGCGCCCAGATTTATATAACTCTTGTCCTCCTCCGCCCAGCGCTTCATCAGATTCTCCTGAAGCTCGATGATGTGCACGGCGCAGTCGTAAAGCTCGTAGCCCTTATCCGTTATCTTTATGTTCTTGGTGTCCCTTGCTATGAGCCTTGTGCCGAGCTCGTCCTCCAGAGCCCTGATGTGGGTGCTGATGGTGGGCTGAGAGGTATAGGTCTTTTCAGCCGCCTTGGTGAAATTTCCGCAGTCCACAACAGCTATAAAGGATTTGAGCTGTTTAATTTCCATTTGCTATCTCCTCCACAGCCTTCAGGGCTGCGTCTATCTCTTCCGGGGTGGTTGCCCAGCCGGGAGCGAATCTTATGGTGCCCTCCGGATAGGTGCCCAGGGTCTTGTGGGCGCTGGGGGCGCAGTGGATACCCACTCTGGTCATTATGCCATACTCGCTGTCGAGCCTGAAGGCAGCCTCTGCCTGATCCACCTTTACAGTCTGGATGGAAACCACGGCAGCTCTGTCCTTAAGGTCTCTTCTTCCGAAGATCCTTACAAGGCCGCGGTTTTCCAACTCTGTCAGTCCGTCCAGGAAGCGGCCCGTCATGTCGAGCTCGTGGGCAAGGACCTTGCCCGGCCCCTGCTCCTTGTGCCAGAGCAGAGCGGATCTGAGGCCTATGATGCCCGGGATGTTCATGGTGCCGGGTTCAAAGCGGTCCGGCATGAACTCGGGGACCTCCTCCAGGTGGCTGATGCTTCCTGTGCCGCCGGAGATCAGAGGCTCGATCTTAGGGATCATATCCTCCCTGAGGATGAAGCCGCCAATGCCCTGGGGGCCCAGAAGGCTTTTGTGACCGGTAAAGCAGAGGGCTGCTATGTTCATGCGCTCCATATCTATGGGAAGCAGGCCCGCGGTCTGGGCGCTGTCAAGGATGAAGCTGAGCCCGTGCTCCCTGCATATCCGGCCCACCTCCTCCGCCGGAGTTGCGGTGCCGCAGACATTGCTGGCGTGAAGCATGGCTATTGCTTTGGTGTTGGACTTTATCATGCCCGGAATGGCCTCGGTGATGAGATTCCCCTGAGCGTCGCAGGGGATGCGGTCGAACTCCACACCGATTTTCGAAAGCTGCACTATGGGACGCATAACAGCGTTGTGCTCCATGGAGCTTACAAGCACATGATCCCCCGGCTTAAGATATCCCTTCAGGACTACGTTGAGGCTTTCCGTGATGTTTTTTGTGAAGACCACATTCTTGCAGTCCTTTGCCCCGAACAGCTCCGCAAGAAGCTGACGGCATTCGAAGACCTGCTCTTCTGTGGAATATGCCGTGGCGTAAGCGCCTCTGTTTATATTGGCGCCCACCTGGCACATGTAGTCATATATGGCCTTTGGCACTGCCTCGGGCTTGGGGAAGCTGGTGCTTCCGTTATCCAGATAGATCATTGAATTCTCCTCCACTCGCGTAGCAAAGTATACCATGGTTCTCACAAAAACTTCAATAAATAAATCAAAACATTTGATAAATATGTATATCCCTTTTCGATTTATATCGAAGTTAAATCGTAATTATTAATAAAGCTACGCAATTTATCAACTTTGCCTATAATTCTGACTATTTATCACCGAATTTACATGGTTAAAATACTGTCAAAATGATAAATTAGTCGTGTTATATTTTTCTTTAATAAATATCGGAGGTTTTTAAATGAGTGACAAGAAAGAAAGAACTCTGATCATCGCCGCCGGCGCCATCGTAGGCCTGTTCGGCGCACTGCTGGTCAAGTTCGGTAACCCCAAGAACATGGGCTTCTGCATCGCATGCTTCCTCAGAGACATCGCAGGCGCAGTGGGCCTTCACAAGGCAGCCGTCGTACAGTACATCCGTCCCGAGATCATCGGCCTGGTGCTGGGCGCCTTCATCATCGCACTGGCAACAAAGGAATTCAAGCCCAAGGGCGGTTCCTCCCCCTTCACCAGATTCTTCCTGGCCTTCTTCGTAATGGTGGGCGCTCTGGTATTCCTGGGCTGCCCCTTAAGAATGGTTCTCAGAATGGCAGGCGGAGACCTGAACGCATACATCGGCTTCGTCGGCTTCGTCTGCGGAATTCTCTGCGGCGTATTCTTCCTGAACAAGGGCTTCTCCCTGAAGAGAAGCTATGCACAGCCCGCCCTTGAAGGCGCAGGCATCTCCATCGTGATGGTTGCCCTTCTGGTACTGCTGGTTGCAGCTCCCGCATTCATCGCCTTCTCCGAGAGCGGCCCGGGCTCCATGAGAGCACCTCTGGCAATCGCTCTTTGCGCAGGCCTCATCGTAGGTGCAGCAGCACAGAAGTCCAGACTCTGCATGGTCGGCGGAATCAGAGACGTGGTCCTCTTCAAGGATTTCAAGCTCATCACCGGTTTTGCTGTTATCTTCGTTGTCTGCCTCATCGCAAACCTGGCCCTTGGCAACTTCAAGCTCAGCATGGCTGAACAGCCCGTAGCCCACACCGAATCCCTGTGGAACTTCCTGGGCCTCTTCCTGGTAGGCCTCGGCTCCTGCCTCCTGGGCGGCTGCCCCCTGCGTCAGCTCATCCTTGCCGGCGAAGGCAATGGCGACAGCGCAGTTGCAGTGCTCGGCTTCATCGTAGGCGCAGCCTTCTGCCACAACTTCGGCCTTGCAAGCTCCGGTAACGGCACCACTCCCGCAGGCCGCATCGCCTGCATCATCGGCATCGCAGTATGCGCCATCATCGGCTTCATGAACCTGAACAACGATCAGTAGCTGTTCTGAGCTTCAGTATTTAAGGCACAGTATTGCAGCGGCACACAGCCCGCGGCAATGATAAATAAAGGAGTAAGACATGAAAACAGTAGATGCAAGAGGCCTTTCCTGCCCCCAGCCCGTCATCCTTCTCAAGAAGGCCATGGGCAGCAAGGAAAATGCTTACGAGCTTATAGCAGATTCTCAGACTGTTGTTGAAAATTGCACTAGATTTGCCAAGTCTCAGGGGTATAATGTAAGTGTAAACGACAACGGAGGAGAGTTCAAACTCAGCATTACCAAGTAAGATGACCTACATAGCCACCTTTTTCTCCCACTTCGGGACCATAAAATTCAAGAAGCTCTGCGATTCCAAGGGCCTGCCCGCCAAGGCCATGCCAGTGCCCCGCTCGCTGTCCAGCAGCTGCGGCACCTGCGTGCGCTTCGAGTGCGAGGACCTGAGCATCTTCAGCGAATATCCCGGCGAGCTGGACAAAATAGCCCTTCAGGAGGGAAACGGCTACCGCGAGGTCTACAATTCTTCGGAAAGCTAAATTTACTTAAAAGAAATAATGGTGTAAAATGTATCCTGCAGAGATGCTTTCTGCAGGATACATTTATATGAATGAAAAGGATCCGCCATGGACGAAAAAGAAAAAATCAGACTTACCGAGATGGCAAGCTGCTCCGGATGAGGAGCCAAGCTGGGAGCAGGTCTGCTCTCAAGGCTTCTGGAGGGCTTCAAAACTCCATACGATGAAAAGCTAATAGTGGGCTACGACAAGAGCGACGATGCCAGCGTCTACAAGATCTCAGAGGACACCGCTGTCATCAACACCACGGACTTTTTCCCGCCCATAGTGGATGATCCCTACCTGTTCGGGCAGATCGCGGCGGCCAATGCCATCAGCGACGTCTACGCCATGGGAGGCGTACCAAAGCTGGCGCTGAACGTGATGACCGTGCCTAAAAGCCTCGAGATGGACACCGTAAGGGAGATCTTAAGAGGCGGCTACGACAAGGCCATGGAGGCCGGGGTGATAATCACCGGAGGCCACACCATCAACAGCGAGGAGCCCATCTACGGCCTTGCTGTGACGGGCTTCGTGCATCCGGACAAGGTGCTGTCCAATTCAGCGGCAAGGCCGGGAGACGCTCTGATCCTTACCAAGAGGCTGGGGACAGGCATCATAACCACCGCAGCCAAGGCTGACGCTGATATGGTGGACAGCCAGGTCCTTGAAAGCGTCTATGCCCAGATGGCCACCCTCAACAAATACGCCGCAGAGGTGATGGCGGATTTTGATGTGCACAGCTGCACTGATATAACAGGCTTCGGCCTTGTGGGCCACGCCTGCGAGATGGCCATGGGCAGCGCCACGAGCATACACATCCAGGCCGAAGGCCTCAATTACTATAAGGATGCCATGGAATTTGCGGACATGGGCCTCATTCCCGCCGGCGCCTACAACAACAGGGACTACACAAAGGGCAAGGTACTGAATGAATCAGGCATCCCCCTGGCCCTGGAGGACATACTCTACGATCCCCAGACCAGCGGAGGCCTTCTGATAGCCCTTCCCATGGACCAGGCAGAGGAATGCCTTAAGCGCATGGCGGCAGCCGGGGTCACAGCCTGTAAAGCAGGTTTTGTAACAGAGGCTGATGATTACGAAATTTATATTGAAAAATAAAATGAAGGCGCATATAATTAGGCGTTTTGTTATAAAGGAATAATTCGTTATACAAAGTATACGGAGGCAAAAATGTTCGTATTTTTCAAAGGCATACTGTGCCTGATCGCTGTGATCATCTTCTTCAGCCTCATCAGCCTCAAGGCTCCCCTGGGCGACAAGGCCATGAGCGGCGTTGCTAATGCAGCGGTCTGCAGCTTCCTGGTGGAAGCCATCTTTAAATACATCCTGGGCGACTTCGCCGGGATTGCATTCTTCGGAGCCGTGGGAACGGCCTCCGGCAGCATGGGAGGCCCCGCAGCGGCCCTTCTGGTTGGCATCGCCATGGGCACCAACCCCATCTACGCGGCAGCCGGCGCCCTGGCTGTTGCAGGCTACGGCATCCTGCCGGGCTTTCTGGCAGGCTACCTGATGCACTTCCTTGTGCACTTCCTTGAAAAGCACCTGCCCAGCGGTATCGACATGATACTCTGCACCCTGGTGTCCGCAGCCACCCACTACGCAGTGGCCACCTTCACCAACCCCTACATCACCAGCGTTCTTGGCATCATCGGCGGCGCCATAAGCGAAGCCACCGCCTTCTCACCGGTGGTCATGGGCTTCATCCTCGGCGGCCTGATGAAGGTCATCTGCACCAGCCCCATGTCCTCCATGGCCCTTACCGCCATGCTGGGCCTCACCGGCCTTCCCATGGGCATCGCGGCAGTTGCATGCTTCGGCGGCACCTTCTCCAACGGCATAGTCTTTGACAGACTGCGCATGGGAGACAGAGGCAAGGTGGTGGCAGTAATGCTCGAGCCCCTTACCCAGGCAAATATCATCACCGCAAATCCCATCATCATCTACAGCTCCAGCTTCCTTGGAGGAGCCCTCTCCGGCACAGCAGCAGCCATTTTCGGCATCGTAAACAACGCTCCCGGTACCGCAAGCCCCATCCCCGGACTCCTGGCGCCCTTCGCCTTCAACCCTCTGGGCAAGACAGCCATGGTCATGGCCATAGCCTTCTGCTGCGGCTGCCTCAGCGGCTTTATCATCTCTACCGTGGCGAAGAAGATCAACTACAAGGTAGTCATCCCCAACTAACACAGTTCTTAAAGCAGCAGGTCCCATTCAGCTAAGCAAGGGATATATTGGACCTGAATCATTATCGGCCTGCTGCTTTTTATATATTCAGGAGAAATTATGGATACCAGAAGACAGGAAATGTGCGAGCTTGCCCTTCAGAACAGGCAGTACACCAAGAACATAATGCGCAGCCAGGACCTTGAATTTTCAAGCCTTTGCGCCGTTATCGCCGCCTGCAGGGGCATAAGGCTCAGCGATGAAACGATAAGCTATACAAACAATCTGATCAAAAAGAGCAAGTTCCTGGGCAGCGAGTTCCTTCCCGGAAGCCGCATCGCTCTGGCCACCACCATGCACATGGATCCGGATCCGGACACCGTCATCGAAAGGGTCATCAAGATCGACAAGTTGCTGCTCTCCAAGATGCTTCCCAGCCATCACCTGAGCCTTACCGCCATGGTCATGGGCGAGATGCTTCCTCCGGAGGACGATGAAAACGCGGCGGAGCAGGTCAACCAGATCTACAAGTACCTGCGGGGCCTCTTCCCCTTCCTGATCAGCGACAACGACTGCAACGCAGCGGCTCTGGCCTACATCAGCGGCGTGGACATGGAGGTCTTCGGACGCAGGATGGAGGACGGCCTGGGGCAGCTGAGAAAGCACGCACTTTCCAGAAAGGTGCTCATCCCCCTGGCCCAGCTTTTCGCCCTGTCCAACAGGACCACGGACGAGAAGGTGGACGAGTTCAGGGAGGTGCTGGACGCCCTTGAGGACAAGAACATCCCCGTGGGCACCGAGGACTACGATTTCGCGGCCATCGGCGCGCTGGCTCTCTGCAAGAGGGATGACAGCTACGCCCAGAACATCAAGGACATGTGCGACTATCTCTCCGATACCGCCACCACCAATGCCCTGATGCGTAAGGTCAGGAACCGCCGCAGGGTGCTCTACGCCATGTTCATGGAGACAGCCTGCCTCATAGACGAAACTGAGGACTACGCCATGATGCGCAGGATGATGACGCTGCTTCGCAGCGCTCAGCTGGCCACCCTGGTGAACGACGTCACCAGCTTCCTTGGCGGAATAAATTAACGAGGTCAGAAGCAGCGGATGCCCTTAAGACAGGGCCCGTTGCTTTTTTCTTTTTTATCTTTTCTGAGGTTTACTATGAAGATCGATTTCGGATACGGAAATGGCGTGCAGAGCGTGGAGATACCCGATGCCAAGCTTATGGACGTGCTGGTGTCGAATCCCATGGAGCACGAAAGGCGGGGCGAGGAGGCCGTAAGGTGGGCTCTTGAGCACCCCATCGGAGCCCCCAGACTCCGGGATGTGTACAGAGACAAATTCGGTTATCTTGCGGATCCCAAGGCGGCGCCCCTGCCGGGCCACAGGGACGAGGTCATGCCCCAGATTGCCATAGTCACCAGCGACATCTCCCGGCCCCTGCCAAGCTATGAGCTGCTGCCTGCGGTGATAGACGAGCTGAGGGCTGCAGGGGCGCACGACAGCCAGATCACCGTGGTCTTCGCCCTGGGCTCCCACAGGCATCACACAGAGGAGGAGATGCGGAGGCTGGCAGGAGACGAAGTGTTCGATGCAGTGCGCTGCGTGGACAGCGACCCTGAAGACTGCGTGCACCTTGGCACCACCAGCCGCGGCACCCCTGTGGACATATGCAGAAGCGTGGCCTATGCAGACTTCAGGATCTGCCTTGGCAACGTGGAATTCCACTATTTTGCAGGATATTCCGGCGGCATCAAGGCCATACTTCCGGGCTGCTCCACCCCCGCCGCCATACAGGCTAATCACCGCATGATGCTGGAGGAAAATGCCGCAGCGGGAAGGCTCGATGGCAATCCCCTGAGGGAGGACCTGGAGGAGGCCGGGGATTTCTGCCCTGTGGACTACATCGTAAACGCAGTGCTGGATGAGCATAAAAATATAGTCTACGCCGCTGCCGGGGACCTTCATGAGGCCCACAGGGATGCCTGCGCCTACCTGGACCGCATGTACAGAAAGTCCATCCCCGAAAGGGCGGACATAGTCATCGTAAGTCAGGGGGGAGCGCCCAAGGACGCAAACCTCTACCAGACCCAGAAGGCCCTGGATAACGCAAAGCATGCTGTTAAGGACGGCGGCACCATAATACTTATAGGCGCCTGCAATGAAGGCCTTGGAAACAGCCGCTTCGAGGAGTGGATGCTTTCGGCGGAAAAGCCCCAGGACCTGCTGGACCGGGTGCAGCGGGACTTTCAGCTGGGAGGCCACAAGGCAGCTGCCATAGCCCAGGTGCTCCAGAAGGCCGAAATAAGGCTTGTTTCCGAGATGGATGACATATTTGTCCAAAGGCTGTTCCTGAAGCCCTCAGAGAGCGCCCAGAGGGCCTTAGACGAGGCCCTGGAAAGGCATGGGCCCAATGCAAAGGTGCTTGCCATGCCCTTCGGCGGCGCCACCCTGCCTGTGGTGCAGTAAAGCGTCCGCAGACGGCACTCAGTAAAACTTAATGCACTAAAAAATCTGCACATGCCCTGTGCAGATTTTTGTATATCTGACCGATTACAATAAAAACTGAAAGAGAGGTCCGAAAGCCTTTAGGATGGTTAAGAGGCAGCCTGGCTGCCGCGAAGTGAAAGGAGGCCCAAAATGACAAGACTGTTTTTCGATATCGACGGCGTTCTTGCCGAATTCCGGGAAGCCGGAGACTTCAGCGAGCTGCTCCAGCAGGGCTACTTCCTCCACCTCAAGCCCCAGGAGGAGCCCCTTAAGGCCCTCTGGGCCCTGGCGGCGGATCCGGACTTCGAGGTCCACACCCTCTCTGCGGTCATTAAGGAAAGCCCCTACGCTCTGGCGGAAAAGCAGGCCTGGCTGGACGAGTTCATTCCAGACACGGTAAAGCGCCAGTTCTGCTGGTGCGGAGAGGACAAATCCCTGGCGGTGCCGGGCGGCATCCAGCCCGGAGACATACTTATCGACGATTACAACTTCAATCTCCGCCTCTGGAAGGAGAAGGGCATAGCCGTAAAGCTGCTGAACGGCATCAACGACCGCCACGGCAGCTGGGACGGCCCAAGAGCCAAAAACGATGCGGAGCACATCACCCGCACCATCCGAGCCCTCGCCGCCGCAAACTGAAAAGCGCCGCTCCTTCAGCCTTTTATCAGGGAGCTTTTAATGCGGAGCCTCTTCCTTCACAGGAAAGGCCTTAACGAGATAAAATAAGTAGCCTCCCAGAACTCCCACTATTACCACAAGATTGAGCAGCATCTCTGTCTTTGGATCAAAACTTCCTTCTGCAGAAAAAACTTTGAGTGCATTGTTGGCTGAATGGAACAGAATGCAGGGCATCAGAGACTTCCCGTGGTAAAAAATCCACACAAGCACGAATCCGACAAAAACAGCAAACACGACCTGAATGATGGACGAAATCAGATTCCGGCCGCTTCCATTGAAAAGATTCACGATATGACCGATCCCAAATGTCAGAGCGGACACTGCGATTGCTGACTTCAGTCCATCCTTTTCCATCGCCCGGAACAACAGCCCCCGGAAAATGACTTCCTCCAGAAAGCCCACGCAGCACATACTGATCACAAATGATGCCGCTTCCGGAAAACCGTACTGCAGCTTGACCTCTCCCCAGAAGGGTGTTGATGCAGTAATGATAAGCGGAAGATAATACAGAAAACGTTTAGCAGGGACCTCCGTCCAGCGAAGTCCATATTTTTCCTGCAGGCCGTTTCCCCGTATCCAGAAAAACAAAACCAGCGACATTATAATATGCAGCACCGCTGTTACTGATTTTGCTGCACCAACAGTATTTGATAACTGGTCTGCAAAGCTCGATAAGACTACATAGGCTGCTATCCATATTATTGCAAAGGTAATCTCACTCTTTTGATATAGCTTCGTCATATCCGTCACTTCCTCTCTCTATTCCTTCAGCGATCATGATCAGTGCTTTTCGAATTGCATCAGGGTCATATTGCATTCCATTGTTCGCGATCAGGCTGGCATAACCATGGACCACGGCTACCAGGGGTTCAAAAATAGAAACTGTGTCTTCTATTGTTCGTCCTGACTCCGCGCTGGCTGCTGCAAG
>JAEEGG010018223.1_pt1 | contig 14325 bp, 13 predicted proteins | sample 9134161 | NCBI WGS metagenome assembly JAEEGG01 (sample SAMN16246543, study PRJNA631951) | gut metagenome | biome: gut microbiome; feature: rumen; material: CR-attached | host: Bos | place: Iran: Karaj | collected 2018-10
CTCTCCCTGTTCAAGATGTGAGAAGAAATCAACACATTGGAGGCTCTCCTGATCTACATCACAACAGACACCAAGAATAGCAAGTTTAGCCGTATAGTTAAGCGATTGCACATTCTCAGGATGAATGACCACAGCTCCTGTAGTTGTTCCAAAGATTATGTCACCATTGGGAAGATTATGGGCTGCTCCGCGTGAATACTCCTGGTTAAAGCCATAACAATAGTTGACGTTAACCACATTTTCACGGTCATCTGGGCTTACAAACGAAAGTCCCTCGTTGGTGGCAATCCAAATGCGACCGTCCCTGCCTTTCACCAAACTTCTTACATAATTAGAAGGAAGGCCATTGGCGGTAGTAATTTGGCGGCTTTCATGCTTTGCCAAATGATAGACATAGATGCCGCCGCCATCTGTGGCTATCCACAAATTCAGGCCCTCGGTCATAAGATGATTCACAAAAGGATTCACATCAGTGACACCCGAAGGAGCATAGTTCAAATCTTTGATGTCATCACTACCAGGGGTGATGAATTTCAAACCAAAAGCAGTGCCCACAGCAATCTGGCCAGATGCCATTTGCGTGAAGGACTGCACATCGTGAATGGGATAATAACGGTGCCCTGATGCTGTTAAATACAACAAATCGCCGTTGAGTGTGCCTACCCACAGCCCACCGTCCTTGTCATACAACGTAGCATAAACATGATTGTCTGTCAACCGGCTGTTAGCCGACGTATAGACGTGGCGCACATTAGCATGGCTGTCAATCACATAGACACCCTTGCCGTATGTGGTCACCAGCACATTGCCCTTGGGATCGCTGCCAGCACTGAGTACTACCGTTCCTTGACAGCAATGCTGCCACTGGCCCGTCTTTGTATTCAGAATGTCTACACCATTGTCTGTACCCATCAATACCAAGTCATCGGACAAGGGCATCACCGCATTCACATGTTCGTTTGAAAGGCCCTGAGGGTCATTGGCTACATGGCGGTAGATGGCTGTTGTGCTGCCTATCGGCCGTGCAATGTCTATACCTCCCGAATAGGAGCCTATAACAATGTTCTTCCATGTGTCAACAAGGATGCTATAGACACCGTTTCCATGCAGCACGCCATGATCCGTTTCATTGGCATCAAACAACAACGAACACTCACCACGACCGTCACGTTTCATCTGATACACGCCTTCACCGTCGACGCCGATAAGCATAGTTTCGTCATCGTAAGGGCAGATGGCACGAATGGGATTACTCTGATTGGAACCTCCAGTCAATCCCACGAACCTGTCCGCTGCTATGCTACCATTCTGACCAAAAGTCACGATGTGCAATCCGTTCTCATAACCGCCCAACCACAATTTACCAGACAGTTCATCATAATAACCGCTCTCTGCGTTATACGAGAACAGCCTTTGCCCCTTCTCGTTGAACACTCCCTCACGTGTACAGATCAGCATTCCGTCTTTCAATTTTACAAAACGGTTCACGTATGCACTTTTAGTAATCTGAGTCAACGAGTTTTCAGCCAGCAGATACACACCGTCATACATGGCCAGATAGAACTTGTTTCCATCAATATAAATATCTGTCAGCACGACCTCGTGTCCCAAAGTCTTCGAGACACTGTAATAGAACTCAAACTTATCATACATGACATTGAATCTGTAGATGGAACCACGGTTGTCAAAAGCATATATTGTGGAAGAATCCTTTACCAAATGGATGAAACGACCGCCTAAATGACCATACGGTGTATTGTCATCCAGACTGTAATTCTTCACTTTTGAACCGTTATATCGACCTACACCTGTCATAGACGACCACCAGATAGCCCCCGATGAGGATTGGAAAAGCGAGAATACACGCTGGTTGTCTATACCCTCAGACTTCCCTAAATGTGAAAAAGTGAAGTCTTTTACCTCTAAGGCATAGAGTTGTGTTACAAATAGCAGGAAATATGTAATTAGCCAGTGTTTCATACCTATGTTTATTTCGAGGACAAAGATACGAAAGTTTTTTCGAAATAAAGAATCATGAAAACGAAAAGATTGCTATAACTACGAAATGTAATACGAATTACATATCCCAGTACAACAGTTTTGGCCGAAACCTGTCTCATGAGAAACAAGTTCCGGCCAAAAACTTTAATTGTTAGACTAATTCCGAATTACTTCGACTGGAAAGTAGCAACGCGGTTGAACTCAACCTTGTCGAAGATCTTGTCGGTAGGACCGTTGCCCTTGACATCCAGACGATCGGCGCTGATGCCATACTTCTTGACGAGCATGTCCTTAACGGCAGCTGCACGAGACTCAGACAGACGCTGGTTCAGCTTAACGCTACCCTCGGGAGAAGCATAACCGTTGATGAGCACGCGAGCATCGGGATTCTCCTTCATGTACTTGGCAATCAGCTCAACATTGATAGTCTGCTTGGCCTGAACACGGCTGCTGCCCTGGGTGAAGAGCACTGCGGGGAATACGCTGGCATCGTGAACCTTCTCAACCACGGCGGGCTTGTTCTTGCAAGCCTCGAGCTCAGCACGCAGCTGGGCGATGGTCTTGGCGTTGGCATCGAGCTGACGATCCTTAGCGTCAGCAGCGCTGCGCAGCTCGTTGATGTTTGCATTCAGAGCATCGATCTCAGCCTGATCGCGGAACTGACCCTTCACGAAGTTGTGAGTGCCGTTAGAGTTGCCGAACTTGTAGTTCACACCAACAAGCAGCTGCAAAGCAGAAGCGTTGATATCGAACTTGTTACGGTTGTTGGGAGAGTTCGTGAAACCATCACGCCAGTCACCATCAAGGTCATAGTTGATAGAGGGCTCCAGATAGACCTGCCACTCTTTGTCGGCACCGAAGTTGAACATGAAGTCAAGACCCAACTTAGAGGTCAGCATGTTCTTGTCAACACCCTTGGCAACGCCAAAGATGTGCTGCCAGCCGAAGCCACCAACAGCACCTACCTCGAAGAAACGGGGCTGTCCCTGATAGCCGCAGAACCAGTTGCTCAGGTTCAGCGTTCCCAACAGGTTGACATTGGTAGCCTTCACGAATGTAGAGACATCATAGAACTTCTTGTCGTTGAAGAAGGCGAGACCCTCAATAGCCCAACCCGTTACCGGAGTCCACTGGCGACCAACACGGATACCTGCGGTGGGGTTCAGGTTCTTGAGAATAGCGGTGTGCGTGGTCTTAACGCTAGCACCACCAGCTACACCAACATACCAGTTGTCGGTAGCTTTTGATTCTACCAGTGCGCTCTGCGCAAAAGCTGCCTGTGCCGAGAAGGCAACTACAGCCATCGAAAGTAATAATTTTTTCATCTTGTAAAAAATTAAAATTATACTAATTGCTAAAACTTTGGTGCAAAGATAGTAAAAAAAAACGATTGTATGAATTTTTTTTGTTAATTTTGCATTTAATGACGCAAATAATTGTTATAAAACAAGGGAAAACGGGGAAATAACGTCTTTTTTTAGTAAAAAAAGCATCGTCAGGAATCTTTTTACCTATTTTAATATAGCAGGCGTTGGGTGTCATTCAACACCCAACGCCCAACATTTTACTTAGCGTATGCTACAGAACGAGTCTCACGAATAACCGTAATCTTCACCTGTCCGGGATAGGTCATTTCATTCTGTATCTTCGTGGCAATTTCGCCAGAAAGTGCCTCGGTCTCGGCATCATCCATCTTGTCTGCACCAACAATCACACGGAGTTCACGACCAGCCTGGATGGCATAAGTCTTGGTGACGCCAGGATAAGACATTGCAATAGCCTCAAGATCGTTCAGACGCTTGATGTAAGCTTCCACAATCTCACGGCGGGCACCAGGACGGGCACCGCTGATGGCATCACAGACCTGAACGATAGGAGCCAGCAGTGTCTGCATCTCCATTTCGTCGTGGTGGGCACCGATGGCATTGCAGATGTCAGGTTTCTCCTTAAACTTCTCAGCAATCTTGGCACCATAAAGGGCATGAGGCATCTCACTCTCTTCATCGGGCACCTTTCCAATGTCATGGAGCAGACCGGCACGCTTTGCCTTCTTGGGATTAAGACCCAACTCAGACGCCATGACGGCACAGAGATTAGCCGTCTCACGGGCATGCTGCAACAAGTTCTGACCGTAGCTGCTACGATATTTCATCTTACCGATGATACGCACCAGTTCAGGATGCAGTCCGTGAATACCCAGATCAATGGCCGTGCGCTTGCCAGTCTCAATAATCTCGTTCTCCAACTGCTTCTTCACCTTGGCAACAACCTCCTCAATGCGTGCGGGATGGATGCGGCCGTCGCTCACCAACTGGTGCAATGCCAAGCGGCAAATTTCACGGCGAACGGGATCGAAGCCAGAAATGACGATGGCTTCGGGCGTGTCGTCGACCACAATCTCAACGCCGCAAGCTGCTTCCAAAGCACGGATGTTACGACCTTCACGTCCGATGATACGGCCTTTCACCTCATCATTGTCAATGTGGAAGACACTGACTGAATTCTCCACAGCCGTTTCGGTAGCCACACGTTGTATAGTCTGAATCACGATCTTCTTGGCCTGGGCATTGGCATTCAGCTTGGCCTCGTCCATAATTTCATTGATATAGCTGGCGGCAGCGGTCTTGGCCTCGTCCTTCATCGATTCTACAAGACGGTTCTTGGCTTCTTCTGCGCTGAGGCCGGACAACTCTTCCAGTTTCTCACGCTCTTTCTGCTGCATCTTGCCCAGTTCTTCCTGTTTCAGCGCAATGGCCTTTTTTTCATTGTCAATGCGCTGCTGCTGGTTGTCAAGCTCATTCTTGCGGCGTCCAAGCTCTTCCTGACGCTGGTTGAGCGAAATCTCACGCTGCTTCAGCCGGTTCTCACTCTGTTGGATGTGCTGGTTTCGCTGCTGCACCTCCTTCTCCAGTTCGCTTTTCTTGTTCAGGAATTTCTCCTTCACCTCAAGAAGTTTCTTATCCTTAATTACCTGAGCTTCCTTTTCGGCAGCTTCCAGAATTGCATCTCGTTTCCCAGTTACAATTTTCTGGGAAATGAATAATCCGAGGGCAGCACCCAGAACGAGTGTCGCTACGGCTATCAGAATCACGAAAATAATATTCATAAAGTTTAAAAGTATGTAAAGTTAATATTCTCTCTGTCACATTTTCAATGCATCTTCGATTTCAGAAGACAGTTGTGAGAGAATATTATCATAGGGCGTCGTGTCGTTCTTGGCATGTTCACGCTCATAACGCAACGCAATCTCAATAAGTGTCATCAGCGCAATGGTGTGATCGCTCTTGCGGCCTTTATATACTTGGGCATAAGCACCATAACGCTCTGAGACAAGTTTGGCTGCACGCCGATAGAACTCCTCATCCTCGCGGTTGTGAAGCACGGTCATAATGTCCTCATCGTAGACATGCAACTTGATATTGAGTTTCTCTTTACTTTCTTCTGGCATCGTCAGTTCTCCTTGTTACTTTTCGTCGCTTAGGATAGCAATGCACTTGTTTACGTCGCGTATAAGCTTGGCGATACGGTCTTTGGCCCCTTGCAGGTCGCCGTCGGTGATTTCAATCATCTTCGCCATCTTGAGCGACTGATAGTCATTCTCCTGCTGAGTGATCTTGGCTTGCAACTGGCGTATGTCCTTTTCGTTCTTGTCGACCATGACATAAAGATCCTCGTTCTCCTTTTTCAGTTCTTGAAATCGGCGAATCAAGTCCCTCATGCGGGTTTGGAACGTAGCTAAAGCTTTTTCACTTTCAGTCATGACTACTAAATTATGCTACAAAGGTATGTAAAAAACAGGTAATTGCCTGCCTTTGAAGCATATATTTAATATTTATTAAGTTATTTGTTGTCCGATTGTGGTTGTTTCTCCTTCTTGGCGAGCATCACAACACGATAGACGAAATCGGTCACCCACTGCTGGGAGAAGCCCAATCGCTTGTTCAGTTCGCGGACGGAAACCACAGTTTTGATGGTACTTGCATCAGTGAAGTCGTTCTTGTTGAAGATGTCGTCAACAGTCTTTTCCGTCATCTGGCGCAGTGCTTTCTTAAAGATGCTTGGCAGTCGCATCTTGAATTTCATCAGATTGCCCGTAAGCATCATCACATCCTGCACAAAAGCCTGAAACTGAAGAAGATAGGTCTGAGCATCCTGCACCTTCCTGCAACGGCGTGCTATGCTCTTATCAATCTCTTTGAAGAACTGGTCGTCCATCTGGTACATCTCCTTCAGCATTTTCTTGCACCGGCTCTTCTCGCCCAAGCCCAGCTTTCCACCCTGCGTGGGAACACGCAATGTGGTCTTGAACACTCGCAAGTCGGGCAGAGCCGCCAGATTACTGATATTCAGGTCGGCTGCCATCACTGCTTGGAAATATACACGAATGAGGGTCATGAAATCTTCCATGCCACCCGTCTTAGTCTGATTCTCTTCGGCATGTTTCTTGCCGAACAATTTTGATAGAAAACTCATAGTCAATTTTAATAATTGCGTGCAAAGTTACATCTTTTCTTTTATAATTGGGCATTTTTCTATGTAAAATCATCAATGTTCAGTTTTTTTTCGTATCTTTGCAGCCTTAAAAAGACATTTTAGATATGAAAGGTATTGTTTTAGCTGGAGGAAGCGGCACTCGTCTCTATCCCATTACCAAAGGAATTAGCAAGCAGCTGATTCCTATTTTCGACAAGCCAATGATTTATTACCCCATCTCGGCTCTTATGCTGGCTGGCATTCGTGACATCCTGATTATTTCAACACCCTACGATCTGCCTGGATTCAAGCGACTGTTGGGTGACGGAAGCGAGTTGGGGGTGCATTTTGAATATGCCGAGCAGCCTTCACCCGACGGACTGGCACAGGCTTTTATCATAGGTGAGCAGTTCATTGGTGACGATTGCGCCTGCCTGGTGCTGGGCGATAATATTTTCTATGGTTCAGGTTTTAGCGGTCTGCTACAGCAAAGTGTGGAAAATGCAGAGAAGAACGGTCTGGCCACCGTATTTGGCTACTATGTGAATGACCCTGAACGTTACGGCGTAGCTGAGTTCGATGCAGAAGGAAACTGCCTGAGCATCGAAGAGAAACCCGAACATCCAAAATCCAACTATGCAGTAGTGGGACTGTACTTCTACCCAAACAGCGTGGTTGAAATAGCCAAGAACATTAAGCCCAGCGCACGCGGAGAACTGGAGATTACAACTGTGAACCAGGAATATCTGCACCGCCATTCGCTGAAAGTGCAGACTTTGCAGCGAGGCTTTGCATGGCTCGACACTGGGACACACGACTCGCTATCAGAAGCTTCGACTTTCATCGAGGTCATTGAAAAACGCCAGGGCCTGAAAGTGGCCTGCCTGGAGGAGATTGCCTTCAAGAAAGGATGGATTACGCGCGAACAATTATTAAATATAGCAAAGCCCATGCAAAAGAACGACTATGGGAAATATCTGATTCAATTAACAGAATCGTAAAAAGCAATGGAAGACGGAAAGAGAATTGATACAATTGAGACTGTAGACAACATGATGCAAGACGAAGAGTCCTCATTCAACCTAAGGACTGTCTTCACGCTTGTCATTCTTAACTGGCCATGGTTCATCATTTCCCTAGTCATTTTCATCTCTGGTGCACTCATTTACCTGCGCTATGCCGAACCCACTTACCGCATGTCGGTGAAAATGCTCATCAAGGAAGAAAACAACAACCGGCGAAGCAGCAACCAGATGCTGTCGAATATGCAAGAGTTCGGCTTCATCTCCAACTCTGCAGGTATTGAGAATGAGGTGGAAATCCTGAAATCACGAATTCTTGCACTTGACGCAGTTAAAGACCTGAGACTTTATACTGAATACTGGGCCAAGGGTAAGGTCATTAAGTCGCTTCAATACAAGAGTCAGCCTATCAATGTCGATTTAGACCCGGCACATCTGGAAGAGCTGAACAAATCAGGTGCAAACATCAAAATGGTTATCACGCGTGAAAACAAAAAGTATCACTTCACAATTAACTTAAGCACAGGGACCTCCTACACAGGTTCCATAGCCACCCTACCCGCTGCCATCAAGACAGAACTGGGCACACTCACGCTGACAAAGAACGGCGGCAACACACGTCAACTGCCTGAAGGCCAATCGATGTTTGTCAACATTTACCCACCACAGTTAATCGCATCCATCTATGCAGCGTCACTCAGCGTAGAACCCACGTCGAAAGTGACATCTATTGCACAGCTCACACTTAACGACATCAATGCGAACAGAGCTTATGACTATCTGAAGCAGTTGGCTCTGTGCTACAACCGTCAGGCGAATGCCGACAAGAACGAAATCGCCTACAAAACCGAAGAATTCATCAATAAGCGTCTGGAGAAAATCAACGGAGAGCTGGGTGCTACAGAGACGGAGCTGGAAAGCTACAAGCGCCGCAACAACTTGATTCAGCTACGACTGGATGCTACACAGACGCTAACACAATCAAGCCAATATACGGCCCAGTTGGCTCAGGCCAACACACAGATGCAATTGCTTGACTATTTGCGTGAATATGTTGACAAGCCCGCAAACCGCTATCAGATTATTCCTTCAAATGTTGGTCTGTCCGACAATGTGTCAGCAGCTCTCATCAATGAATACAACAGTACGGTACAAGAGCGTAACCGTCTGCAGAAATCCCTCTCTGAAACAGCACCTCAGGTGCTAACCATGACCGACAAGCTCGACCGGTTGCAGAACAGTATTCACGACGCACTGATGCAGGCCCGCCATTCAGCCGACATCCAGCGTCAGGGCATTCAGGAACAGTACAACCTGTACCAAAGCAAGGTCACCAGTTCACCCGAACAAGAACGAATACTGACCCAGATAGGCCGACAGCAGGAGGTAAAATCGGGGCTTTACCTAATGCTCCTGCAAAAGCGTGAAGAGAACTCCATCTCCTTGGCAGCAACGGCCGACAAGGGAAAACTGATTGACGATCCAGTTTATGGCGGTAAGGTGAGTCCTAAAAAGAGTATTATTATGCTGGCTGCCGCAGTGCTGGGCTTTGGCCTGCCCTTGCTTTTCTTCTATCTGATACAGTTCTTCCGCTATAAGATTGAAGGACACGAAGATGTGGCACGCATGACAAGCCTGCCCATTGTGGCCGACGTGGCCGTAGCCAACGAGAAGACCAAGACAGCAGCAGGCATTGTGGTTCACGAAAACAAAAACAACCAGATTGACGAGATTTTCCGCTCTATGCGTACGAACATTCAGTTCATGATGAAGGAGGACCAGAAAGTCATTCTCTTTACGTCGTCGACCTCTGGCGAGGGAAAGACCTTCAATGCAGCCAACCTGTCTGTCAGTTTCGCACTACTGGGCAAGAAAGTGCTGCTGGCAGGTCTCGACATCCGCAAGCCGGCACTCGGTCGTTTGTTCTCAGTTTCCGATCGAAACACTGGTATTTCCACTCTGCTGGTGAAGAACGAGATTACCGAAGCCGATGTATATTCCCAGATATGCCCTTCGAACGTCAATGCCAACCTGGATTTGCTGCTGGCAGGTCCCACTCCTCCAAACCCCACTGAGTTGCTGGCCAGGGAAGGGTTGGGAACCATCATCGACATTCTACGCAAGAAGTACGACTACATAATTCTCGACACCGCACCTGTCGGCCTGGTAACCGATACGCTTCAGATTGGAAAGCATACCGATGTCACCGTCTTTGTATGCCGTGCTGACTACACACCTAAATCAAGCTTTGGTCTGATTAATAGTCTAGCAGCCGAAAAGAAAATGCCCAACATGTGTATGGTGGTCAACGGCATTGACATGTCGAAGAAAAAGTACGGTTACTATTACGGCTACGGAAAGTACGGCAAATATGGTCGCTACGGTTACGGGCGTTATGGATATGGGGGCTATGGTTACGGACGCTACGGTTACGGACATTATGGCTATGGCAACTATGGAACATACGGCAACTATGCCGAAAGCCATTATGGCAATAAAGAAGATGACTCAATCAAACGATAATGACAATTGCAGTAGACTTTGACGGAACCATCGTTGAGCACAGATATCCTGAGATTGGCCCCGAACGGCCATTTGCAATAGAAACGCTCAAGATGCTCATCAAGAATCGCCACCGGCTCATCCTGTGGTCGGTGCGCGAAGGTGAGCTTCTGGAGGAGGCTGTGAACTGGTGTCGTGAACGTGGTGTGGAATTCTATGCCGTGAACCGCGACTATCCCGAAGAGACTACGAACAACAACCAGAACTTCAGCCGCAAACTGAAGGCTGACATTTTCATTGATGATCGCAATCTTGGCGGACTACCCGACTGGGGCACCATCTACCGCATGATTACCCGTCACAAGTCTTGGAACGACCTGATTATAGAAGAGCTTCAAAGTGCCACCCTCACACCTTACGAAGAGATGCACCCCAAGAAGCGGTGGTGGAAAATATGGTAATTCAGAAAGCATAAAAAAAGCTGCACAACCATTGAGATTGCGCAGCTTTTTATGCTTTCTGAAGGATTTCTTACTTCACCTTTGCAACGATGGCCTTGAAAGCCTCGGGGTTGTTCAGGGCGAGGTCGGCGAGTACCTTGCGGTTAATCTCGATGCCAGCCTTCGTCAGGGCACCCATCAGCTTTGAATAGCTCATTCCCTCCATGCGGGCGGCAGCGTTGATACGCTGAATCCACAGAGCACGGAAGTTACGCTTCTTGTTTCGGCGATCGCGATAAGCATAGGTCAGACCCTTCTCCCAGGTATTCTTTGCTACTGTCCAAACATTCTTGCGAGCTCCAAAGTAGCCGCGGGTGAGCTTAAGGATTCTCTTACGTTTTGCTCTTGAAGCAACGTGATTTACTGATCTTGGCATAATTTTTTCTTTTTAGATGTTCGACAATAGGTTAAAATTAGCGGAGACACAACAGGTCGCGTACCTGCTTCATGTTGCTCTGGTCAACGATAGTGTAGCCCTGCAAGTTGCGCTTTTGCTTCTTGGTCTTCTTTGTGAGAATGTGGCTGTGGTAAGCGTGATGTCTCTTAACCTTACCTGTACCGGTGAATGAGAATCTCTTCTTGGCACCGGAGTTTGTCTTTACTTTTGGCATTGTTTTTAATTTTAAATGTTTAATAATTTATTAAGCGATGGCAACGCATATACCGGGCGTTACGCATCTGTTTCTTCTGTCAGTTTCTTCAGCGCATCGGCACTGATCTTGGCATTGGCCAGCAGGCCGCCGTTGGCAGGTGTCTCAACATCAATGTTCTCGTCGGCCCTCAATGCCTTTGTGCTCTCTTTCAGTTCAGCCTCACTGGCCTCACGGTCACGTGCCTGCTGGCTCTTCTTGGCCACGCCAGCCTTCTTAGGAGCCAGATAGAGAAACATTTTCTTTCCTTCGAGCGACGGCATCGATTCTACCTTTCCAAACTCTTCCAAATCATTGGCAAAGCGCAACAGCAACACCTCACCTTGTTCCTTGAAGAGAATGCTTCGGCCCCGGAAGAACACGTAAGCACGCACTTTATTGCCTTCCTCAAGGAACTCCTTGGCATGCTTCAGTTTGAACTGATAGTCGTGTTCGTCGGTCTGCGGTCCGAAACGGATTTCCTTTACCTCTACCTTCACCTGCTTAGCTTTCATTTCCTTTGCTCGCTTCTTCTGCTGATAGAGGAATTTGGAATAGTCAATGAGACGACACACAGGAGGGGCAGCATTGGGAGAAATCTCTACAAGGTCAACGCCTTGCTGGCGTGCCATGTCCAGTGCTTGTCGTGTAGGCATCACCGATGATCCGCTCGCACCTACTATGCGGACTTCACGCACTCGTATCTGTTCATTTATACGGTACTGGTTCTGTTTTTTGTCTGTCTTCATTAACTATTTTTGAAAATCGCGTGCAAAATTACAATAATTCAGCGAATTAGCAAAATTTTTCACGAATTATTTTTATTTACCTCAGCCATTTACGGCCTTGGCTCACATGCAGTCCACCAGATGTCTTGCCATCAACCCTGCGGCCCTGCAAATCGTAGACCGTCTTCAGTGTTGTTGGAGCCACTGACGACTGAACGGGATCGATGCCCGACGGATTGGTGACAGGATGCAGTTCCATATAATCAATGTCCGGCATCCAGTTGGAGGCATTCGACAGGCGGATGACATTCCGTCCTTTCTCCAGCGTTATCTTTACCGTTTTCTTGCCCACAGTGCTCCATCCACCTGAATTCAGGCTGACGGTCTCTTTCTTTTTTCCATTGACACTGATGGTCACATTACGGTTTTCACCGGAGATGAAGGCGATTGTAAGTTTATATTCGCCACCCTCGTTGCTGTAGACGTTGCGCCACTGCAGGTCGTTGTTCTCGCTGCAGCCCAGCCAACCAGCCTTGAAGCCTGCCGAACAGAACGAACTGGCCTCATAGATGCCTGTCTTCTCGGTTTGGTTGTTCTTCAGTTCCTGATAGTCGCTGATATAGGCTGTCTCAGCCTCATAGCGCACACGTTCCAACCGCTCTTCGGCCTCAGCCACGTAGATGCGTGTGCCGTGGGCGGGCACCATTACTTCATATTTCTCAGCAAACTGCCCCAGGTCTTTCTTTGCAAAGACATCGCGCAGCGACACCGTTCCGCCCAGATCCAAGTCGCTGAACGCAACCGTTGCCTGCTTCTGTTCATCGTTGGGATTATAGATGGCAAAGGCACGCTTCTTACCGCCAAGCACTTCGACGTCTTTCACCAGAACATGACAGCCGTTTGTCAGTGCAACCACATAGGCCTGCTGATAGAGTGTATCCTGGTTCAAGGCTATGAGCTCCTTGTTTTTCAGCAAGGAAAGAGTTGTGCTCTTGATGTTGCTAAGGTCGCATCCGATAAGCAGCGGTGAGTTCATGATGCACCACATGCCAAAATGGGTTTTGTCTTCTTCAGTACTGAGTGAACGTCCCACCTCAAGCATGTCCATATCGTTGAAATGTCCGTCATAGCCGTAGGCACTCATGTAAAGGTTCTCGGCCAGGATGCCTTTCACCGAGTTCCAGGAATCGTTGATGTCCACTGTGGTACGCCAGGAGAAGGCCACATCGTGAACCCACGTGCCGGGATAGTTCCAACGGCAAACGTTCATGCGGACATCATCACGCCCGGTTCTCTTGATGGCTTCACTGATGGCGGTGTAGCGTTCCTGCGGATCGAGTGCCAGACGCTGTGTGTTCTGAGGAGCGTCGCCACCACAGAAATCGACTTTGACAAAATCAAAGCCGCATTCTATGAAATAGAAGTTGGCATCATGGTCGTCGTAGTTGTAGAAGCCCACGTTCACGCTCTGGGTGTCACCGTTGTAGTAATTGCCGCAGGTGTTAGCTCCAGCATCGCTGTAGATACCAGCCTTCAATCCTTTCGAGTGGATATAGTCAGCCACAGACTTCAAGCCGTTAGGAAAGCGCGTTTTGTGAACAATCAGCTCGCCCGTCGTGGTATTTCGGCCACCAAAGAAGCCGTCATCAATATTAATGTGGTCGAACCCCACATCCTTCAAGCCCTTCGACACCATGGCATCGGCCTGCTTGCGGATGAGCGCATCGTTGATGTTCACACGATACGTGTTCCATGAACTCCAGCCCATCGTGGGAGTCCGTTGTGCGAAAGCGACTACTGCAAAGCATGTCAGCATCGCGAGAAGGATTGTTTTCCGCATAGCGTCTGTCTGTTTGAAAATGATTTTGTAAAGGTATGAAAATTTGTGCACATCCTATTGGTTTTTTCTCTTTTTTTTCCATCTGCCACTCTTTTGTGCAGATGGTACCATCATGGTGTAGGCGACAAATAATATTAGGATAAAAAAGCAACATGAAATAAATGCTGTCAAAAGCGTTTTTCTCATGTTTTTGTGCTATCTTTGCATAGGATAGTCATTTCACACAATTTGTGCTATCTTTGCTATGAAAGTCGGAGTATTACTGTCTTTTACAGCACCACGAAGGCCGGTGATATTTCTAAATGGAGCGAAAGCGAAACTTGCGTTATTATTCATCATAGTGGTGCGGAATTTAGGCCTATGAAAACAATTGCCATACTTTTAACCGCAGGACTTGCCGCATTTTCAACTGTCCACTTCAGCAATGGGGTAAAAACTGAGGCGACAAACTCAACCAACAACGCCGCGAACACCAGCCTCGTTGCCAAAACCTTGCAAGTTCAAGATACAATGGCTCTTGGCAAACTCTATTTCGTCAACCTCAAAGAGGGTGAACAGCCTGTGATGACCGCCCTGAGTTTGTTCGGCAACCGCTGTGGAACCGAAGGCTTCAACAACAAACCTTTTGCC
>JAEEGG010018228.1_pt1 | contig 14323 bp, 3 predicted proteins | sample 9134161 | NCBI WGS metagenome assembly JAEEGG01 (sample SAMN16246543, study PRJNA631951) | gut metagenome | biome: gut microbiome; feature: rumen; material: CR-attached | host: Bos | place: Iran: Karaj | collected 2018-10
TCATATAACCGCTCACGCAGCTGCGGCTCCTTGCCCCCGCCAGGACCCCGCACAGGAAGGTCATATCGAACATTTTGGTGAAATAGGTGTTCAGGTTCTTCCCTTCCCTTGGCCGGTCGCAGTTCAGCACGATGAGCTCCGGGTTTTCCAGGGCGATGCGCAGGCTGGCGTCCGACATGGTGGGGCTGGTGGTGAACAGCACGTCCGGCTTCCGGGCCGCAAGCTCCTTCAGAGCCTCGTACGTGCCGCCGGGGTGGCGGTTGACGTTGAACATCCGCTCCACCACCAGGTTGTTCCTGTACTTCTTTTCGATCCGGTCGATGCCCAGGCAGTGCCAGTGGGTGAACAGGCTCACGCTGGGATCGTCGTCAAAGGCGAAGGCTGCCCGGACCTGGCTGCGGCGAAGCCTGGGCCGCACGGGCTGGACCTCCGCAGCCGCCGCGTTCACCTCCATGGTGTCCCGCTTCCGGCTGCCCGCCGCCACCTGGAACTGGGCCTTGGCCTTGCGGATGTTCCGCACCAGCTCCCGCTGCTCCGCCCCATAGGGATAGCCGAAGATCTGGGTATACTCCACCAGGGCGTCCCCGGCGGTGAGCTGCTCGATGCCCTCCAGCTTCGCCTCCCGGAAGGCCTTGCGGAAACGGCGGTAGGTGCTGTTGATGGTGTCCTCCACCGGCTCCGTCACCTCGGGATGCCCGGACCGGTACTTCTCCGTCTGGGCGATCAGGCGGGTGAAGCTCCCCCGGCGGTGGAACCACAGGCCCTCGAAATACATCTTCTTGTCATAGTCCAGCATTTCATAGAAGATGGAAATATCGTCGTTGGACTCGTCCCGTTCCGGCAGAAGGCGGATGATGTTCCCGTAAACCGAGGCGGCGCCCACGTATTTCAGGATGCTGACCCGCTTGTTCCCCTCCAGGACGTAATAGCGGTTGATATACTCATAGACCTTGATGGGTTCCCGGATGCCCTCCACCAGCTGGCTCTCATAGACCTTCTTCCATTTGATGGCAAACTCGGTATCGTCCCCCAGCAGCGGCATGAAATTCCCCGCGAAGGAATTGCTCCGGGCCGCCGTTCTTGTGCCCGCGATGCGGTTCAGGGGGATCTCATGGAAGCCCAGGTTGATCTCCGCCAGGATCTCCACGCCCCGGATATTGTCCTCCAGCACGCGGAGATACCCCTTGTCCTTTTCCCCTGCATGCTCCGAAACATACTTTCTGCCCAGCTTCCGGGCCGCAAGATAGGCCGAACGGCTGTCATTTTCCGCCATGCCATCCCCTCCGTATCCGTCCGGCGCCCCGACCGGTTTTGCTCACGGGATCGCCGTTTCTGTTTATCCAGCATATAGTCTAGCACAAAAGCATCCGCGCCGCAATCACAAAGTCAGTTTCTGTGAAAGCGGCGCGGAGGATCGGAAAGGCCGCTGCCCGCCCTCTGTGTCACGGCGGGCAGCGGCCTTCGCTGCGCTCGTCAGCTGCTCCAGGAGGGGCAGAGCGGGCGGTTCTTGCTGTCCAGCAGGAACAGCTTGTACCCGTCGCCGCTGCCGCCCATGGTCAGAGAGCCGGTATTCAGCGGATCGACGATGATCTTCAGATCCGTAAGCCTGCCCTCCTCATATCTCGCTGCCACCAGCCTGGCGCCTGTGGGCACGTTGGACAAGGTATAGGCCGGCCCATTCTCCCCCATTTCGCCGTCCAGACTGGGATAAAGGGCGGTCACCACGGCATAGAATACCCGGCCCGCGCCGGAATAGCTGCCGATCCGGCCCGGCTCGCCGTTGATCGTCACCTCCGCATCGTCGGCGATGGTATGGGGCGCGACGGGGATGAAGCGGACGCCCACAACGTAGCTTCTCCCAAACTGCAGAGTCATGTCATCATCCATCAGAGCGGGGATCTCGCCGTCGGCGAAGGCGGAAATATCGTCCGTCCAATACCACTGCTCGATCTCCACGGTATAGTCCGCATCCGGCGTCTCCGCCGTCACGGACCCGACCCGCTGATAGGGGGCGAAACCGGTGAAGGTGGCCCGGAACCGGGACAGGGGCGCGTCCGCATCCTGCTCGTTCAGGTTCACGAAGCAGTAGCCGGTCACGCCGGTGCTTTCGTCCTTGACGGCCACGCGGTACACGCCGCGGACGACGGGCAGGAGACCCGCTTCGTCGGGTTCCAGACCGTCACATGCGGCAAAGTACTGGGCGCCGGGGTCTTCGATATTGTCATACTGGTACTTGCTGACGGCTGCTGCCGCGGGGACGCCGTTCCGCGTCACCTGCAGCATGACCTGCACGTCCCCGGAGACCACATCCGGAATGGGGGTGCCGTCCGCAAAGGTCAGCACGGCGGAGACGTCCGGCGCGCCGGGATCCGCGGTCTCGGTCAAAGCGGAGCTGAACCAGTCCACGGACAGGTCCCGGGTGGTGGTGTTGCCGGCGGAATCCGTTGCGACGAAGCGCCAGCTGCCGTTCTCCGTGATGCTGAGCGGCAGAGCCCACAGCTCCTTGCCGTCCTTGACCGTCCGGGCGGTCACGTCCTCGCCGTTCATGGTGACGGACCCCAGGCCGCCCAGGTCGGCGAAGTACACGGTAATATCCACGGCGTCGCCGGTCTTGACGGCGGCCGTTCCGGGCAGGGTCCGGCTCCAGTAGACGCCGGGGGCGGTGGGATCGGTCTGGATGGTCAGGGAATCGGAGAAGAACTCCTCCAGCCGGTCGAACCGGACCTCTTCGCTGAGCGCCCTGACGGTGACGGTGTGGGCCATGGCTGTGACGTTGCCGAAGTCGACGGTCACCGGCTTCTCCCCGTTTGCGGAGGTATAGGTCCGGGTCTCAAAGCCGGGGATGTTGCTGCTCACCTCGATCACCGCCGGGGTCCCGGTATTCGTTCCCATGAAATACAGGTCGATGGAATCCGCCAGGGTCCGGAAGGAGAAGGATTCGTCCTTCGTGGCGATGGCCAGGTCGCTTCTCATGGGGGCGCTGGGAAGATCCTCCGCCCACACCAGAGCCTTCTTGAAGTCCCACGCCCCATGTCCCGCGTCGCCGGAGTAGCCGGAGGCGTTCGTCCAGGTGAAAATGCCATTGTCGTCAAAAATGTTCAGGCCCACGCCCTCCCCTTCGATCTTGTAGCAGATGTCGTGGAAGGAGTTGGTCGCCGTGTCGGCCACGCGGATCTTGCCTTCGCCGGCTGCCGCAGGCATGACCACCACGGCCTCCTGGTTCGCGTCATAGTAGAGCACGCCGAGGTTCCGGCTGCCGTCGTCCGTCATCTCGGTCACGGTGACCGCCGGCGCCGTAAGGGTACTGGTCTGCATGTTCAGGGGCAGGCGCAGGGATGAGCCGACCTGCATGCTCACGCTGTTGACCGTGTTCATCAGGGTCACGGGCTCCACGCTGTGGAGCTTCAGGTTGTTGCCGGAGTTATACTCGGTATTCCTGTTATCCGCGTAATCGTAGCTTTCGATGGTCACCCGGAGGTTCAGGCTGCCGGTGCCGCGGCCGGTATCATAGCAGCTTTTGGGGACCGTGAAGGTTCCCGTGACGGTCCTGCCGTACATGGACCGGATCTGACCCGCCGAGGTGGCGTCCGGCATCACCTCACCGTCCTGCATGGTCCGCAGCAGCAGATAGCCGTTAGACAGGGTCCGGTCGTCCTCCGCGAACAGGCTGAGGGGCTCTTCGTTGCTGACGCTGAGCCGGTGGCCCGTCAGGTCGATGGGGCAGACCTCCGTCTCGCCCTTGGCATTGACCTTCTCATACTGGAAATGCAGGTAGGTCCTGCTGGACACGGCGCTGCCGCGGTTGCCCACGTGGATGTCTGCGGCCAGGGTCACCGTATCCTTATCCGCGCCGACCATGACGACGTCAAAGTCCTCATAGCCCAGCTCCACCCGGTTCGCCACCGTGATGCAGCCCGGGGTATCCGCTTCCCCGTCGCCCGTCACGGTGCTTGCGGAGAAGGCGACGTCCCCGATATAGGCGGTGTCCTCGTTGACGGTGAAATAGATCTTGTCCCCAACGGTCAGCTCCGGAGGCAGCGTGACCTGCACGGGATCGGTATAGACCTCCTGGCCCGCCCGGACGTTTTCCGTGATGAACCACTCCGCCAGCTTGCCGCCGCCCGCATAGAGGGTGACGACCGCGGGCTGACGCTCGCTGGCCCGGATGGCCACGTCGCCGCTGTTCACGAAGGAGACGCCGGCGGTCATGGCAGAGCCGGGGGTGAGATCGAAATTGCTCAGGTGCAGCGCGGCGGAGCCGACGCCCTGTCCGCCCATGCCGAAGCTCAGGGCGTACACGCCGCCGGTGGTCTCGTAGACCCCGTCCGTCTGCTTTGCCCGGAAGGTATAGACCGGGCGGTCCTCATCATCCGTCTCCGGGGCGAGACCCGTCAGCTTTCCGTCGGCGTCATAGACCGCCCGCATCCGCGCGGCGGCCTCCAGGGCCATCAGCGTGCCCTCCGCCACGACCAGCAGCTTGTCCGTTCCCGCCAGGCCGATGCGCAGGCGGCTGAAGGTGAAGCTGGAGGGCCGGTCCGCCGTATCCGTCCTGCCGTCGCCGTTTGTATCATACCAGAGCGCCGCCGTTTCGTCCGCGCTCAGGCCCCTGGCCTCAGCCTCCTCGATGGTATCCATATCCCGCATGGCGAGCCTGGTGCCCAGGCCCCAGGTCATGCTCTTGGGGTCGTACTTGGTCAGATATACCGCGTTGCCGGGGGCTCCGCTCACGCCTCTGGTATAGACGGCGGCGATATTGCCGTTCCCGTCCGCGCCGACGGTGACGTTGGTGACCGCGGGCGCGCCCTTCACCACGGCCTCGCCGGAAGCGCCGAGCTGCCCGGCTGTCTCCCTGGTGAAGAAGGGGATCACACAGCCCGTCCGGCTGCTGCCGGTGATGCCCTCCAGGCTCGCCTGGGGGACCACGTAGGTATTGCCGTTCATCTCAAAGATGAGGAAGGTCTCCGGGGCCGCGGGATCGTCGGACTGGAGCAGGACCTGCTCGTCGAAGGTCTCCGGCGTGCCGGTGAGGCCGCCGAGCCTGCCCTTCAGGAACTGCACGTTGGCGAAATAGGGATCCTGGCAGGCCTCCGCGATGCTGCCCCCTGCGTAAACGCCGTCGCCGCTGCTGTCCTTGTCGTTGTCCACCAGCTTCCGCAGGGCGATGACCTTGCCGGGAACGGCCCCCTTGCCGGAAACGGTCAGCTTCTGGAGATAGAGCTTCTTGATGGTCTGCTCATCCTTGCCGTCGGCTGTCAGCGCCGTCTGGGCGGTGCTGAAGGCGGCATAATACCCGTCCTCCGCCTTGGTCAGGCTGACGTTTTCCAGCTGTACGCCGTTCCTGATCCAGTCCTGCGCCGTCATTCTGGAAACGGCATAGCCGGAAGCGGCGGCGACGGCGTAGGTGGGATAGAAGCTCTTGCCGTAGACCTGGGCCCGCATCCGCTTCATGGTCATCCGGAATTCGGAGGTGGGGTCGTCCTCGCCGAAATAATAGGCGCCGTCGAAATTGCTGTAGTCCGTTACGCCGTAGTAAGCCCTGCAGCCGTCCAGCATGGCGGTCAGCTCCGCGTCCGCGTAATAACAGGCTTCGGCATAGAACACCATATCTCCCGCTCCGGCGGGCATGGAGTACATCCCGTGGCCGGGGGCGTTATCCGAAACGACCTGCACGCTGCTCACGGTGCCGCCGGCGGGATCCACCGAGACGGTCTTGACCTGGGTATTGCGTCCGCAGGCCGCCATGGCGTCAACGCTGTCGCCCTTATCCAGGGCGTCGGTATAGGCGTCCAGGGCGTCCTCGGTATAGGAGACCCATGCCACCCGGATCATGCCGGCGTCGTCCACCCAGGCGTCGAAGTCCAGGTCGCCGTAAGCATCGTCGTCCAGCTCCAGGAAGGGGAACGGAGATGCGCCGTTTACGGGATTGACCAGGCCGTAGACCGTATCCGTCCCCGCGCCCGGGACCGCCGTTTCCTGTACCTTGGAGAGGACCACACGGCTCTGGTGGATGCCGGGCAGGGACCCGTCCGTGATCGTATAGACGATGTAGTTTGCGCCGTTTGCCGTCACCAGCTCATAGGTGCTGCCGGGAACAAGGCCGCTGCCCAGGGCAAAGGCGTCGCCGCCGGTGCCGTAACCGGAATACTGGAAGGGGACCCGGCTGTCGCTGGGATCGTAGGCGAACAGTTCGCCGGATTCCATATTCTTCTCCGGTGTGAACAGCTCCTCCTCCCGGACCGTTTCGCCGGGCAGGACGATCTTGACCTTCGGCACGCCGTCCTCCGCCGGGGCCGCGCTCTTGTAGCTGTGGATCTGCCGGTTGGCCGCATACCACATGAAGTTCCAGCCGGTCTTTTTGTTGGTATCCTCGTCGTATTTGATCTCCCGGTCATAGGTGATGGTGAATTGTACGGCGTTGAATTCAAAGTTGAACAGCAGCGCCACCACCCGGATCCCCACGGAAGCCGCGAAGGAAAACTCGTTGAACACGAAGGATTTGTTTTCGGCCTCCTCGCCGTAATAATCCTCCGAATCGTGGGCGCCGAAGGCGAAGGAGCAGCCGACGCTGATATTGATGAACAGCTCTACCTTCAGACATTCCACGCCGGCGCCTGCGGTAAACTCCATGGAGAGCTCCGGGGAAAGGCTGAAGCCGGCAAAATACACGTCGGATTTCTGTTCCTTGATGGATACGATCCGGTCCACGATGGCATAGCCCTTGGGCAGAGACGTGTACCCGTTCGCCGCGTCGTCATAATGCCGGGTGTTCTCGTCGCCCACGACGGTGAATTTCAGCGTGCAGCTCTCGCTGTTCTGCCTGCCGTCCACCTTTTTGGCCAGCTTGATGGTAACGGCCTCGTCGCCGGCGGAGCTGATGGTGCCGGCGCTGAAGCCCTTGGGATCGCCCTCCACCGCCTCAACGTAAAGCTTGCCGCTGAAGTGGATATCCAGCGCCTTTTCCTTCGTGGTATAGGTGAAGCTGGCGCCGGGCGCGCCCACAAGGAAGTCGCTTTCCTCCGGCTCATCCAGCACGTCGTAGCCCATGTGCTCCTGACCCGTGTAATACGTCCACCCATCCCCCTTCACTTCGGCGGAGGTCAGGTTGATGTCGCTGCCCTTCACCTTGACGCGGCTGGCTTCCACGCCCAGGGCCGCCTCCAGGCCGAAGCCGATGGTGACGCTGACATAGAAGATCGGGCAGGGGGTCAGATACACGGTATAGGAGAACTCCAGCTCCGCCGCAAGCATCACCATGCACTGGTTGAAGAAGAAGCGGTTTTCGATGGGATCCCATTTCAGCAGGATGGTGATGCCCACCGCAACGGAGACCTCGAATTGCTTTGAGGTCATGAAGCAGTCCGTGGGCTTGTTGGCCTTCGCGTTTTTCAGCTCGTTCCATTTGTCGTTGATCTCGTCCCCGAAACCGCCGGATTGGCCGAACAGGGAGTTGTATGCCTGCTTGATGCTGTCAATGGAATCGCCGTTTGCGTCGGCGGGGCCCTTGCTGACCTCCGCATCCTTGAAGTTCGTGTTCTCCTGCTTTTGCAGGTCGCTCTCCATGCCGACGCCGAACACGTTGCAGCCGATGGATATGGCCAGCTCCTGGCCGTTGGTGGAAATGGAGACGAAATCCGTCAGGCTGAGCTCCAGCTCCGGCAGGTTGATATCGCCGCTCATGTTGTATTCGCTCATGCTGCCGCCGGCGGCGGAGGAGTCAAAGCCTGCGTAGCGGACCTCGTCCACGTCCGAAAGCTCACGGGCGCCGGTGGAGCCGGGGAATGACGTAAGATCCGCCTTGCGGCTGGAGTCCACGCCGCTGAGGGTCGTCCCGTTCGTCTCCTCTTCGGCCTCCATCGCTTCGGCTTCTTCATTTTTGGGGGTCTCCCGCACGCAGAGGGCAAAGGTGTCGTTTTCCTGCATGGAGCTGAGGTAATTGGCCACCTTGACCTTGCCCGCGGCGGTCAGCCCGCCGCCTGCAGTCTCCTCCCCCACCGGGTAACGGTCCCCCAGCGCGGTGCCGTTCAGGTATATGGGCTCGGGGTTTGTAAACTCCGTTCCCGGATAGGGATTGCCCCGCCAGTCGGGAGTCCAGACCGCCGTCTCCCCCAGGATCTCCCCGGGGCTGTAATCGCCGCCCAGGGGGATATCCACCGTGGAAACGGCGGAAGCCCTTGCCTCATACATGAGCTTGCCGTCTCCCGTGCCGCCGTGGTCGATATACCGGTAGCCCTTCTGCTCCCTGCTCATGGAGCTGCGGACGGATTCGGAGGTGATCGCCGTGACAAAGGCGGGGACGATCTCCGCCGTATCCTCGTTCGTGGCGCCTGCCGGCACCACAAGGCTCCGGGGCAGCAGGGAGTAATAGACCTTCAGCACGATCTGGTGGCGTTTGCCGTCCGGCGCCAGTCTGGGAGCCAGCTGGGTGATGGAATAGAAATCGTTGGTCAGTGAGGGCAGCACGAAGTAGGTGGCGTTATCCGGATCCGCCGCATAGTCCACCTCGCCCTCGTCCGGCATATACTCGCCGGTGACCGCGTTGATGCCGCCGCCGATCACGCCGTCGTCGTTCAGGTCGACGTACCGCTCGACACGGGAGACCGTCGCCAGCATGGTGTTGGTGCCGGTGACGTAATCCGCATCGTAATAAGAGAAGGTGATTTTGTCATTGAGGTACAGGGACGCGGGGATGGGGATATCCTCATTGCCCGCGTAGGCGATGCCGTTGACCAGGATCACGTCGTCCTCGTTCAGGTGGAAATTGACGGACCGGACGTTCTTCAGGGCCGTTCCGGTGCGGAAGAGGCTGCCGCTGCCGACGAACTGCGCCTTGGTGAGGGTGCCTTCCTTTTCCTCGGAGAAGCCGTCCTTCTCGTTGGAGAAGTCCCAGTTGACCTCCCGATACCGATAGGTCACGCTGCCGCCGGCCTTCTCCCACAGGCTGTCCCAGGTTTCCCCGATCAGCTCTGTGTTGATGGCGCTGTCCTCCTCGCTGAGCCGGGGAACGGAGGGGGAGATCTCCAGGGAGAAATTCTGCTGTCTGTCCATGACCACGTTGATATAGCTCTGCGTGTACGGCGCTTCGTCGCCGGGGAGCAGCACGGTCAGCGTGCCCGAGTCGCCGGAGGAGATGCTGGATCTTGCCGTGGAGAAGGCCGATGCCGCGTCCCAGGTGCTGAGGAACAAAGACTTGTTGTTCAGACTGCCGTTCATCTGGGATGCGAACGCATAGGAGCTGGCGTTGTTCCCCCGGGTCACCCGCAGCTGGGAATTGTTGTACAGGTAACTGCCGTCATAGTTTGTTCCGCCCTTTCCGGCCACCAGGGAGATGACCGGCTTGATGGCCTCATGCAGGCTGGGGGCGATATCCTGAAGGTAGGCGTCGTCCGCCGTGTGGATCTGCACGATGGGCATATCGATCCAGCGGCGGGCCATATAGCCGTTGTACAGCTCGATCCGGCAGTTGGCGTCGCCTTTCGGCCAGGAGCTCGAGTAGGACATTTTGAACCAGATCCGGTCGTTTCCCTTCTGCGTGGGCTGCCAAGCGGTGTGCCACTCCCACCGGTTCTTGCCCACCGAGTCGCTCAGCTTGGTATAGTAGCTGTTGTTGTCGCCCCTGGCGGAAAAGTACGGAGTGGACTTATCGTTGGCGCCGTTTCCCCCGGAGCTGCAGTCAGATTTGGTCTTGACGAAGATCTTGACGGATTCATACCGGTCATACATATTGGCAATGGTCGTCGAAGCCTTGCCGCCTCTTTCCGTATAGTACGCCCACCCGGTATTCCCCACCGTATAGGCATGGCCGTCTACGGACCACATCGACTGTCTGTTGGCCTGGAAGCCCTCATGGTCGTCCGCCTCATCGGGCCACGGGATATACTCGTCCTCGAAATACGCCGAGACGTCTTCGGAGGCAAGGAGGGCGTAATCCGTCCAGAAACTGCCGCCGTTCTGCACGCCGAAATCCAGCACGCCGGGATAGGTGTAGCTCTGCAGGGAAGCACCGCTTTCCTCCGTGAAGGCATATTCGCCCCGGGCGTCCTGAGCGGGCGCCGCCGCGGAAGCCCCGATCCTGCCCCCCGCAGGAACGATGGCGGAGGTCACGCCCACCGCGCCGGTCAGGTCCTCCTCGTCCGGGGAGTACAGGGCGGTGGCAAGGTTATCCTCTCCCTCCCCCTCGGCGGAATTATACAGGCGGACCGTGACCGTATCCCTGCCCGGCAGCAGCGTGCTGCCGCCGCCGCCCTTGGCCTCGGTCAGGCGCAGGGTGAAGTACAGCTCGCTGTCCTCCCGCTCCAGGGCCGCGCCGTCGTTCACCAGGTCGATCTCGATATAGGAATAGTCCAGGTCGGAGGGGAACAGGACCGTTCCCCCGGCGGCGGCGTAGTCCCTCCCCGCCTCCGCGGTGCCGTTCACCGTCTCATAGTCCGCGCCGGTCACGTACTGCAGGCCCTCGCTTTCCCGCAGCAGGGGGATACGGACCGTCCCGGCTGCCTTGTCCGCCCAGATCTCCGTCTCGGCAAAGCCCATGGCGCTGGGGATCTCCGGCTCGTCGTCCTCAATGGCGAGGGAGGCCGTACAGGCGTTTTTATGGATCTCCGCGCCTCTGGCTTCCGCTATGAGGATGCTGACCATTTCGCCGCACTCGCTGAGTCCGTCGTCCAGCGCCTCAAAGGTGATCTCCTTTTCCCATTCGCCGTCGGCAAAGACTACCAGAAAGCTGTAGCCGCCGAACTCCTCCCCGTCGAACAGGATACCGGTCTCCGTGCGGGTATGGTCGTCCACAAAGTCCTCGGGCATGGCCGGGGGAGCATCCTCCCCGGCGGGAACGAAGGCTTCGCCCAGGCGGCTCTCGGAGCAGTATTTCACCCCGTCCGCCTCATAGACGCAGCGGAAATCACAGGTGCTGTCCTCCCCCATCGCCGCCGTCAGCAGCTCGGCGGAAATGACCAGCTCAGCCTCTTTCGCGCCCTCGATATCCGACCAGTCCCGAATCGCGGCGCCGTCGGGGCCCAGGATCTTCAGCTGCCAGGCATAGCTGTCCGCGCCGGTGACCGGGGCGGTCAGGGTCGTCAGGGCGGCCTCCCCTTCTTCTCCCTCAGGCTCTGCCGGAGCCGTCACGGTGACGGGTCCGCCGGGAAGGATAAGCTCCCCGGAGCCGCCCGGAGCCTGATACCAGGCGCAGGGCCAGGGATCCTCCACGCTGACCCGGTAATCCCGGGTCCCGGCGGCATAGGCATAGGAGATCCGTTCCTCCTCCACCTGCACCGCCACGGGGCTCAGGGTGACCAGCGCTTCCGCCCGGCCCTCCGTGCCGCCCAGGCGGTAGAGGGTCAGCGTTCCCTTCTGCGTGCCGTCCTCCGCGCCCTCCTTCAGATTGACCTGGGTCTCTCTGAAGGCAAAGATCCCGTAGGGATAGTCTTCCTCCCAGTCCGTCTGCGTTCCGGTTTCGATCACTTCTCCGTTTTCGTTCACCACGGCGATCTCGCCGTTCTCCTCCCGGATAACGGCGGCGCCGGCCGGCGAGATGAGCTGGGCCGAAAGCACCAGCACCAGCAAAAGGCACAGCAGCTTTTTTTGCATGTTTACCCTCCCTGCTTTTTTCTCCGGGGGGACGCCGCAGCTTTGACGGTCCCCGGACCCGACAGTTCCCTTTCCGCTTCGCGTTGAACGTATGCCGATCAATTTACCGTATTCTTCCGGCATTGATTTATCGCAGTATATCATACCGACCGTTCACACGGCAAGGCCCCTCGGAGGTTTTCCCGGCGTTTCGATGCAAAGTTCGCCGGAAAACGCCCGCCGCGCTTGTCCTCATGGGGAAACTGTGATACACTGGGCGGGATCTTGCCCCGGGCCCGGCCCGGGAGCCCGGAGGTATCGCTGTGAAGGGAATTCGATTTACCCTTGCCCTGTGGACGGGCAAGGCCGTACAGCTTGTCATGCGTCTGCTGGGCCGGGAGGCCACCTATCTGCCGGGAAAGCTGGCGCTGAAGCTCTGCCCGGACTTTCTGCACCGGATCGGCAAGCCGGAGCTGCTGGTGGGCGTCACCGGCACCAACGGCAAGACCACGGTGACCAACATGCTCTGTGATCTGCTGGCCGGGTTCGGGGAGGACCCCGTCAGCAACCGGCTGGGCTCCAACATCGACGCCGGGGCCGCCTCTGCCCTGCTTTCCGCCGCGGGGCTGAACGGCCGGTGCCGGAAGCGCATGGGCGTGCTGGAGATGGATGAGCGCAGCGCGGGACGCATTTTCCCGGCGCTGAAGCCCCAGTATCTCATCATCACCAACCTGTTCCGGGACTCCATGCGCCGGAACGCCCACCCGGAATACATCGCCTCCCTGCTGGACAAGTACATCCAGCCGGAAACGAAGCTCATCCTGAACGCGGACGATCCCATCTGCTCCAACGTGGGCAAGCTGAACAACCGCCGCTTCTTCCGCATCGACCCGCTGCCCTTCGAGCCGCCGGTGCGGGAAAATCTGGTGGTGGACGCCCGCCTGTGCCCCGTGTGCGGCGAGCCCATCGAGTATGACTTCCGGCGGTACAACCATATCGGCCGGGCCCACTGCGCCGCCTGCGGCTGGACCTCCCCGGAGCCGGACTATCAGCTCATTTCGGCGGACCGGGAGACCGGCGTCATGACCGTACTGGAGGAGGGCGTCTGGCATGAATACCGCATGCCGGCGGACGCGGTCTACAACCTCTACAACGCCATGGCGGCCATCTCCGCCCTCCGGAGCATGGGGTACCCCTATGAACAGATCGCGGCGGGCATGGAAAAGCTGGAGGTGGTGCAGTCCCGCTTCTGGCTGGAGCAGATCGGCCGCTGGGAGCTGACGGAGATCATGGCCAAGGGCCTGAACGCCGTCGCCTGCTCCAGAAACTTCGACTATGTGCTGAATGCCGGGGGCAAAAAGGCCGTCGTCCTGCTTCTGGACGACGTGTTCGACGAAAAGAGCTCCTCGGAAAACATCGCCTGGCTGTATGACGCGGACTTTGAATTCCTGGCGGGAGAGGACGTGGTCCAGGTGCTGGCGGTGGGCGCCCGCTGCCTGGATACCCGGCTCAGGCTGCTGATCGCCGGAGTCCCGGAGGAGCGCATCACGGTGGTGCCGAAGGCGAAGGACGCCCCCGCCGCCGTGGATCTGACGGGGTGCGAAAAGGTCTTTGTGCTGTATGAGGTCTACCGCCGCGCCCAGGCCGTGAGCGTGCGCAACGGCATCGGGGAAAGGATGGCCAAGGAATGAAGCTGGAATACCTGTATCCGGAGCTGGGGAATCTGTTCGGCGACAGCGCGAATATGCGGTATCTGCGCCAGTGCCTGCCCCAGGCGGAGTATATCGAGACCCCTGCGGGGGCGGAGCCCGCCTTTGTGAAGGACGGGGACGTGCGCTTTGTCTACTGCGGGCCCATGACGGAGCGGGGCCAGCGGATCGCCCTGTCGTCCCTCAGGAGCCACGCCGAGGCCCTGCGGGCAAGGATCGGCGACGGCTGCTTCTTCCTCTTTACCGGCAACAGCCTGGAGCTGGTGGGCGAGAGCATCGCCACGGAAACGGATACCCTGGAGGGGCTGGGCCTCTTCCCTCTTGCCGCCCGGCAGGATCTGACGAAGCGCTATAACGGCTTCTTTCTGGGAAAATGCGGGGATACGGAGATCACCGCCTTCAACAGCCGTTTCAGCCATCTGCACCCGGGCGAGGGCGTCCGGGGCTTTGCCCAGGTGATCCGGGGCATGGGGCTGGAGGACGGCTGCGGCTTCGAGGGCATCCGGGAAAACAACTTCATCGGCACCTATCTGCTGGGGCCTCTGCTGGTGCTGAATCCCCTGCTGACCCGGCAGCTGCTGCGGGACATGGGGGCGGCGGATACGGAGCCGCTGTACTTCGCCCAGGCCATGGAGGCATACGAAAAGCGCCTGTCCGAATTCAAGGACAAGCGCCGGGAGCTGGACTGAGGGGAAAGATACGGAGATACGGAAAACGCCCGCGGGAAATGTTCCCGCCACTCCGACCAATTTGGGATTGTGCTGCCGGACGCGGAGCACGGTCCCTTTCTCGTTTTTAGCCCGATATCATGGGCTTTTCTGAATTTCATCGGTGATACGAAAGTACCGTCGGTGAGATCTCAGAATCAGGATATAGACCCAAAGTTTCCACGAAAGTTTCCACGAAATCATTAGTTCAAGCAAGCTTTGCCACACCTTAGCTCAACCAGATGGAAAAAAGAAAGAGCCACTGTAGCATATACCGAAATATCATTCAAGAGACAAAGAGCTCTTATGTCTCTCCCTCATAACAGGAGAGGGATTTTCCGCGCAAAA
>JAEEGG010018236.1_pt1 | contig 14317 bp, 14 predicted proteins | sample 9134161 | NCBI WGS metagenome assembly JAEEGG01 (sample SAMN16246543, study PRJNA631951) | gut metagenome | biome: gut microbiome; feature: rumen; material: CR-attached | host: Bos | place: Iran: Karaj | collected 2018-10
CCTGTTCGCCATAGCCCTTCCTGCGGTATGCTGGCAGGATGACAATGCCCACCTCGGCACGCTGGTGCTGCGGTTCGAAGTGCACCAGATCGGCCAGTCCCACGCATGCGCCCTCATCGTTCTCCACCACCATGCGTACCTGTCGGTCGGCATAGATATCGTCGCTCGACGTGGCGATGTAGTCGTGGAGGGTGTAGCGGCTGTAGGGCACGTTGGTGGCGCCCACCTGCCACAGTTCGGTATTGTTCTCGATTTGGTACAGCAAGTCCAGATCCTCAGGTTCGATAGCGCGTAGTTTCATGAGCGTGGATATAAGAAATGGTGGAAACGTTTGGTCATCATCTGCACAAAGGCCACGATGGCACGTGAATAGATGGCTATCTTGACGGGCAGCGAGAAGAAGATGCTGAGATGACCGTAATGCTTGTTGAAGAAGATGAGCATAGCCTGATAGAAGACGTGAACATAGCGGAACGATGACTTCTGCGTCGATTCACCCTTGTAGTGGATGATGTCGTAGGGCAGATACCAGTTCTGCCAACCGCCTTTCAACAGACGGTACGACAGGTCGATATCCTCGCCATACATAAAGAAGTCCTCATCCAACAATCCCACCTGGTCGAGCGCCTTGTGGCGCAACAGACAGTATGCGCCGCTGATGACCTCTATCTGTGCGGGCTGGTCCCACGGCAGGTGGCTCATGTAATAACGCTTGGTGAACCCCAGCATCTTCAGCATCGACACCCAAGGCGTAGGCACCGCCCGTCGTGACTCAGGAGCCGGCGTGCCTTCGCGCGTCAGCATCCTCACTCCTGCCCCACCCGCCTGCGGATGTTCGTCCATAAACTGCAGGCAGCCCTTGATAGTTGGTTCGTAGACGACGGTATCGGGATTGAGCAGCAACACGTATTCCGCATCCATCTGGCGGATGGCCTGGTTGTTGGCACGGGCAAAGCCCACGTTCTCCTTGTTAGCCACGAAATGCACCTGCGGATGCTTCGGTTGCAGCGTCGCCACCGTTCCGTCCGACGAATCGTTGTCCACCACGAAGATGTCGCCCTCGATTCCCTCAAGGGCCCGTTCCACGCTCGCCAGACACTCGTCCAGCAGTTGGCAGACGTTGTAGCTGACTATGACTACACTGATTTTCTTGGCCATACAAACGGGATGCAAAGTAACAGGATGACGCCCAGATAGAAGAAGGGTGTCGTCTCGAAGATGAGATACAGGATGGCGTTAGCCACCAGCGGTACGACGATCAGTGCCAGTCGCAACCATTTGTTCTTCTTGAACAGTCGCAACCCCAGATAAGCACATGCCAGCGTGGCAATCTCCATCACAGTAGTCAGGATAAACAGTATCGTTTCGTTATTCATTTGCCTTCAAATATAGTTCTGTTAAGTATTGACCGACCCAGCGTCACTTCGTCCGTATATTCCAGTTCATCGCCCACACTGATGCCTCGTGCTATGATGCTCAGTTTCACGTCGGTATAGGGCGCCAGTTTGCGGAAGATGTAGAAGTTGGTGGTGTCGCCCTCCATTGTCGAGCTCAGCGCCAGGATGACTTCCTTCACCCCACCCTCGGCAACGCGCTCCACCAGCGACTCTATCTCAAGGTCCGATGGTGCAATGCCGTCCATAGGCGATATCACGCCACCCAACACGTGGTACAGCCCGTTGAACTGTTGCGTATTCTCTACGGCCATCACGTCCTGGATGTTCTCTACTACGCAGATGATGCTCGCATCGCGACGCGGATCGCTACAGATGGGACACGTCTCGTTGTCGCTGATGTTGTGGCACACGCGACAATGCTGAACTTCCTGCTTCATGCGGGCAATGGTTTCCGTAAACCGCATCACGTCCTCGTCGTCCTGCCGCAACAGGTGTAACACCAGTCGCAAAGCCGTCTTGCGTCCGATGCCTGGTAGCGTCGCAAACTCATGTACGGCTCGCTCCAGCAGCTGTGAGGGATATTGTGTCTGTATCATGATTCTATTTCACTTAACTCTAACCACCTAAGCGATTTCTCGTCGAGTTCCTCGTTGAGAACGGGGAGTCGCTTGCTCATAGCGGTTATTTCGTCCACCGAGGTCGTACCGCCACAGAGCGCCTCCTCAATCTGTTTCTTCTCAGCCTCCAGCGCGGCAATGTCCTTCTCCAACTGCTCCATCTCGCGCTTTTCCTTGTATGACAGGCGCCGACGGTCGTCGTGACGGTAGCTGGACTTGCTAGTTTCTCTGGATTCTCTGGAATCACTGGATGATCTAGATTCTCTAGAATCCTCCAGCGACGCCCACTCGCGGTATTGCGTATAGTTGCCTGGGAAATCCTTGATTTCGCCGTTGCCTTTGAACACCAGCAGATGGTCCACCACCTTATCCATAAAATAGCGGTCGTGCGAGACCACGATGACGCACCCTGGGAAATCCTGCAGGTATTCCTCCAGAATCTGCAACGTCACGATGTCGAGGTCGTTCGTAGGCTCGTCGAGTACCAGGAAATTGGGATTCCGCATCAGCACCGTACACAGGTACAGTTTCCTGCGCTCACCACCGCTCAGTTTGTACACATAATTATATTGCTGCTCGTTGGTAAACAGGAAATACTGCAGCAACTGCGAGGCCGACAACTTCTTGCCGCCACCCAGTTCCACGTATTCCGCAATGTCGCGTACTATATCGATAACCTTTTGATTCTCATTAAATTGAAGGCCTTCCTGCGAGAAATACCCGAACTTCACCGTATCACCTATGACGATACGTCCTTCGTCCACTGGCACCTCGCCCAATAGCATCTTGATGAACGTCGATTTGCCCGTGCCGTTGTTGCCCACGATGCCCATCTTCTCAAAGCGCGAGAAATTGTAGTAGAAGTCCTTCAGGATGGTTATTGGTTCATGGTTCATGGTTGTTGGATACGCTTTGCTAATGTATTGGCACTCAAAAATCTTCGAGCCGATATACACGTTCGACGACTTCAGCCTTAGCTGTCGTTCTTCTAATCGTTGCTTGGCAACCTTCTCCAACTCGTAGAATGCTTCCTCCCTATAGCGCGCCTTATGTCCACGCGCCTGCGGCATCCGGCGCATCCATTCCAGTTCCGTGCGATACAGATTATTGGCGCGCGCTACCTCTGCCCTGCGGTTGTCAATGCGTTCCTGGCGTTTCTCCAGATAGTAGGCATAGTTGCCGCGATAGGTATAGATGGTCTGGTCGTCCAGTTCGAGGATGACGGTACACACGCGGTCCAGGAAGAATCGGTCGTGCGTCACCATCAGCAGCGTCCTGTTGCCGCGCTGCAGGAAGCCCTCCAGCCATTCTATCATCTCCAAGTCCAGATGGTTCGTGGGCTCGTCCAATATAATCAGGTCCGGTTCCGTCAACAGCACGTTGGCCAGTGCCACGCGCTTCTGCTGACCACCCGACAGCTGGCCCATCGGCTGCTCCAGATTGCTGATTTTCAGTTTCGTCAATATCTGCTTGGCCTTCAACACCTTCTCGGGGTCGCCCTCGTGGTTGAAGCATGCGTCCAGCACCGACTCCTCAGGGTCGAACACGGGACTCTGTTCCAGGAATCCCACCTTCAGGTCCCTGCGAAACACGATGTCGCCCGCGTCGTAGCCCTCCTTACCGCAAAGGATACTAAGCAACGTCGACTTACCTGTGCCGTTCTTCGCTATCAGCCCCACCTTCTGGCCTTCGCCGATGGAGAAACTGATGTCGCGGAACAGCGTCAGCGCGCCGAACGACTTCGTCAGGTGTTGTACGTCCAAATACGGGGTCATACGCCCATTACAAACTTAACCAGTAACATCACCACAGGTATGGTAATCACAAAAATGCCAATGACGTCGATAATGAATCCCGTCTTGATCATTTTCGTCAGGGGCACATAGCCCGACGCATAGACAATGGCGTTAGGCGGTGTCGATACCGGCATCATGAATCCCAGCGACGACGACAGTGCAATGCCGATGGCCACAGGAATAGGATTGAAGCCCAGCGACAATGCCGCACCGATGGCAATGGGCGCAATGAGGTTCGTCGAGGCCGTATGCGACGTCAGTTCCGACAGTATCAGGGCCGTCACACAGAACACTGCCACGAAGGCCCACTCCGACGGATGACCGCCCAGAGCCTCCTTGATACCAGAACCAATCCATGCCGACAGTCCCGTGCTGTACATCATAGCACCCATGGCCAGACCACCGCCGAAGAGCAGTAATGTGCCCCACTCGATGCCTTCCACGCCGTCCTTCCAACTCAGCGCCATCTCACCCTTCTTGATGTCGTTGCCAGGCAGGAAGAACAGCAACAGTCCTCCCACCATAGCCGCAATGGCCTCGGGGAAGTGGCTGTCGTAGAACTTCATCACGTCTGAATTAGCACCATAGACGATGCTCAGCACGCTGGGCGCCACCCATAGCACGAAGGCCGTACCAAAAGCAATTATCGTGCTCTTCTGCGCTGTAGTCCACTTGCCCAGCGAATCGACGTAGTTGCGTATAAACTCCCGTGCGCCCTCGATGTGTTTCACATCTGCTGGGAACATCCGCCACAACACCACGTAGGCAACAATGAAATACAGCACCATCGCCACGATACCCCAGATCATCCACTGGAAGAACGACACCGTCGGTGCCTGCGGAGCCAGCTGGTCCAGGAATCCCAGCATGATAATGTTCGGCGGTGTACCAATGGGCGTCATCACGCCACCTATACTACACGCGTAGGCCGTCATCAGCATCAGTCCCGTGGCATATTTATACGACTTCAGATCAATCACTTTGCCGTTTGCTGCCATCATCTCACGGATAGCCTCCAACAGTCCCAGCGATATGGGGAACATCATGGCCGCCGTGGCAGTATTGCTGATCCAGCCCGAACAGAGCATACACGCCAGTCCGATGGCCAGGAAGATGCGGCGCGGCGAGTCACCCACCCACTTCATCGACATGATGCCATAGGCGATGCGCTTGTCCAAACCATTCACCATCATACCCTTCGCCAACAGGAAACCGCCCAAGAACAGGAATATCATCGGGTTGGCAAACTGCTCGAAGGCATCTTTCATCGGTGCGATACCCAGCACCACACACAGCGTCGGACCGAGCATCGACGTCACAGGAATGGGCACCGGTTCCGTAATCCACCAAATGGCCACCAGCGACATGATGGCCAACATGTGGTGAGCCGCCTCCGAGATGCCTGCAATGGGCATCAGCCATATCAGGATGGCACACAACGGTCCAGCGACGACGCCAACATTCTTACGCAATTGTTCAAACTTTTTATCACTATCCATAATATACGTTTCTTTTGTGTTTTTATTCCACCGTAACGGATTTTGCGAGGTTGCGAGGCTGGTCAACATTCTTGCCCTTGCAGACGGCAACGTGATAAGCGAGCAGTTGCAGGGGGATGGTGGCTACCAGCGGTTCGAGGCACTCCAGCACGTCGGGCAGTTCGATGACCTCGTCGGCAATCTTCGCAATGGTGTCGTCGCCCTTCGAGACGAGGGCAATGACGCGACCCTGGCGGGCCTTGATTTCCTGGATGTTCGAGAGCACTTTCTCATACATAGCATTATGGGTGGCTATAACGACGACGGGCATATCGCTATCAATCAGCGCGATAGGGCCGTGCTTCATCTCAGCAGCGGGATAGCCCTCGGCGTGGATATAGGAAATCTCCTTGAGTTTCAGCGCACCCTCCAAGGCCACGGGATAGGAGAAGCCACGACCCAGATAGAGGAAATTATGCGCGTAAGTAAAGGTACGTGCGAGGTCGCGGACCTTGTCGTTGGTCTTCAACACCTCGCGGATGATATTGGGAATGTTGTTCAGTTCGCGAACTACGCGAAGATATTCCTGGCGGTCGATGGTGCCCTTGGCCTCGCCCATGGCCAGTGCAATCATGGTGAGCACGGTGACCTGCCCCGTGAAGGCTTTCGTAGAAGCGACACCAATCTCAGGACCTACGTGGATGTAGGTACCAGTATCGGTGGCACGGGGGATGGACGAGCCGATGGCGTTGCAGACACCGTAGATGAAGGCGCCCTTTTCCTTTGCCAACTGAATGGCGGCCAGCGTGTCAGCAGTCTCACCAGACTGCGAGATGGCAATGACCACGTCGTCCTTAGTGACTACGGGATTGCGATAGCGGAACTCAGAGGCGTACTCCACCTCACAGGGAATGCGGCAGAACGTTTCAAAGAGCTGTTTGCCAATGAGTCCGGCGTGCCACGACGTACCGCAAGCCACAATGACGATGCGCTTGGCCTGCAGGAGCTGGCGACGGAAGTCGATGAGTGCCGAGAGTGTCACGTGGTCGCCCTCGACATTGATACGTCCGCGCATGCAGTTGGTGAGGCACTCAGGTTGTTCGAAAATTTCCTTAAGCATGAAGTGCTCGTAACCACCCTTTTCTATCTGTCCGAGGTCGATGTCGACGGTCTTCACCTTCAACTCCTGTTCCTCACCGAGAATACTCATGACATGTACATCCTCACCCAGTCGGATGACGGCGATGTTGCCATCCTCGAGATACACCACCTTATCGGTATATTCGATGATGGGGCTGGCATCGGAACCAAGGAAGAATTCCCCGTCGCCAATACCAACTACAAGGGGACTCTGCTTGCGGGCGGCAATGATTTGCGTGGGGTCGCGCTTGTCGAGAATGGCGATGGCGTAGGCACCGATGACCTGATAAAGTGCCACCTGAACAGCCTCGAGCAGCGAGAGGTTTTTCTTCACCATGATATACTCCACGAGCTGTACCAGCACCTCGGTATCGGTGTCGCTTTTGAACTCGACGCCCTTGTCCTGGAGTTTCTGCTTAATGTCAGCATAATTCTCAATGATTCCGTTGTGGATAATGGCCAAATTATGGCTCTGCGAATAGTGCGGGTGGGCATTGCGTGCAGAGGGTTCGCCGTGGGTGGCCCAACGTGTATGGGCGATACCGATATTGCCACTGACATCCTTGTCGCTGCAATACTCCGTCAGGTTGTCAACCTTACCCTTCGCCTTGTAGACGTTCAGCTGACTGTCAGCATTGATGAGTGCCACACCTGCCGAGTCGTAACCACGATACTCGAGCCTACGAAGTCCCTTAATCAAAATAGGATAAGCGTCCTGCTTTCCTATGTATCCAACTATTCCACACATATTATCTTTATCGTTATGTCATGTTTTATTTTCGAGTGCAAAGGTAAGTTTTTTGGGGGAAACAGCCAAAAAATATAGCGATTTTTTGGTTTTCTGCATAAAAAATGCTACCTTTGCAGCCATTATTAATAAATTAATAATCAGAGAAAGAAAATGAAACCAACCGCAATCTTGCTTCTGCATTGTCCTGACCAACAGGGCATCATCTCGGAAGTGACCAGATTTATAACCGACAACAAAGGGAACATCGTCTATCTGGATCAGTATGTTGACAAGGTGGAGGGAATGTTCTTTATGCGCATAGAATGGGAACTCGACGGATTCCTGATTCCCCGCGACAAGCTATACGACTACATCACCACGCTGTATGCCCAGCGCTACCAGATGAAGTTCAGCCTGTATTACAGCGACAAGCGCCCACGAATGGCTATCTTCGTGTCGAAGATGAGCCACTGTCTGTACGACCTGCTGGCGCGCTGGAAGGCAGGAGAGTTCAACTGCGACATACCGTGCATCGTCAGCAACCACGACGACCTGCGCTATGTGGCCGAGCAATTCGGCATTCCCTACTACGTGTGGAGCATCAAGAAAGACCACTCAAACAAGGCCGAGGTGGAACAGGCTGAGATGGAACTGCTGAAGAAGGAGGACATCTCGTTTATCGTGCTGGCCCGTTACATGCAGATTATCTCGGACGAGATGATTGCCGAATATCCGCACCACATCATCAATATCCACCACTCGTTCCTGCCGGCCTTCATCGGTGCCAAGCCTTATCATCAGGCTTACGAGCGTGGCGTGAAAATCATTGGTGCGACGAGTCATTACGTGACAGCCGAACTGGATGCCGGTCCTATCATTGAACAAGATGTTACGCGCATCACGCACAAGGACACTCCCGAGAGTCTGGTGCTGAAGGGCAAGGACCTGGAGAAGATTGTGCTGAGCCACGCAGTAAGCAAGCACATCCAAAGGAAGATCCTGACGTATAAGAACAAGACGATTATCTTCTCGTAAACGAACACAGATCTCACGGATTAAACAGATTTATGAACGTAGCGATAGTAAAATATAACGCAGGAAATATCTATTCGGTGGTGAACGCACTGAAGCGGCTGGGCATTGAGCCCCTGCTGACGGATGATGCCGAGCAACTGAAAAAGGCCGATAAGGTGCTGTTTCCCGGACAGGGCCATGCCGGCGAAGCGATGAGCTACTTGAAGGCCCGCCGACTGGATGAGGTCATTCGCGACCTTCGTCAGCCCGTGTTCGGCATCTGCGTAGGTCAGCAACTGCTGTGCCGTCATTCTGAGGAGGGCGACACGCAATGCATTGGTATTTTCGATGCCGAGGTGAAGCGTTTCCAGCCTCAGCGCCACGAAGACAAGGTGCCGTGTATGGGGTGGAATGAATTGGATGTAAGATGTCAGGCGGCAGATGGAAGATGTGGAGGCGTTGACCCATTGATGGAAGGTCTGGGTGAACATCCTTATGTATATTTCGTGCACAGCTTCTACGTGCCGACATGTGCAGACACCATCGCCACCGCTGACTATGTCCTGCCCTACTCTGCCTCGATGCACAAGGATAATTTCTATGCCTGCCAGTTCCACCCCGAAAAGAGTGGTCGCGTGGGCGAAAGGATCATTAGAAACTTTATTGAATTATGATAGAACTCATTCCCGCCATCGACATCATCAACGGCCAGTGTGTACGACTGACCAAGGGTGACTACGACCAGAAGACGGTTTATGGCGAGCCTTTGGAGATGGCTCAGGAGTTTGAGCGCATCGGATTCCGTCGGCTCCATATGGTGGACCTCGACGGTGCCAAGTCGAAGCACATTGTCAACGGTTCAGTACTCCGTCGTGTCACGACGGACACTCAACTCGTGATTGACTTTGGCGGAGGCATCAAGACAGATGCCGATCTGGAGGAAGCCTTCCGTTGCGGTGCTCAGATGGTGACGGTGGGAAGCATTGCCGTCACGCAGCCCGAGCTGTTTATGGGCTGGCTCGAGAAATACGGTCCTGAACGGATGATTCTGGGAGCCGACGTTCGCAACGGAAAAATCAGTATCAACGGATGGAAAGAAGACTCTGAGGAGGACCTATTGCCATTCCTGAAGAAATACATCGATGCAGGCGTCAAGAACGTGCTGTGTACGGAGATATCGAAGGACGGCACACTGGCAGGCCCCGCCATCGAATTATATAGTAAGGTGATGGAGGCCTATCCCCAGTTGCATCTCATTGCATCGGGTGGCGTCAGTTGTATTGACGACATCAAGGCCTTAGACCAGGCGGGCATTCCTGCTGTTGTCTTCGGCAAGGCCATCTATGAAGGTAAAATCAATTTGGAAGAACTATGGGACTGGCAAAACGCATAATACCCTGTTTGGATGTCAAGGACGGTGAGACCGTCAAAGGCGTCAACTTCGTCAACCTCCGTTCTGCGGGTGACCCTGTGGAACTGGGAAAGGCATATAGCGAACAAGGTGCCGACGAACTGTGCTTCCTGGATATCACCGCCTCGTTTGAAGGTCGCAAGACGTTTACAGAAATGGTGACTCGCGTGGCAGAGACCATCAACATCCCCTTTACGGTGGGCGGTGGCATCAACGAACTGAAAGACGTTGAGCGACTGTTGTATGCCGGTGCCGACAAGGTGAGCGTGAACAGTGCAGCCATCCGTCGTCCGGAACTCATCAACGAGATTACCACACGTTTTGGTTCGCAGGTTTGTGTCGTTGCCATCGACGCCCGACTGGATGAAGACGGATGGCACTGCTACCTGAAAGGTGGGCGCGAACGTACGGAGCGTGGACTCTTTGAATGGGCTCGCGAGGCTCAGGAACGTGGTGCGGGAGAAATTCTGTTTACAAGTATGAACCACGACGGCACGAAGAACGGCTATGCCAACGAGGCGTTGCGCGAACTGTCGGACACGCTGTCGATACCCATCATCGCCAGTGGCGGTGCAGGATGCAAGGAACACTTCCGCGACGTGTTCACTGAGGGTCATGCCGACGCAGCACTTGCCGCCTCAGTGTTCCACTTCGGTGAGATTCCCGTGCCGGAGCTGAAACAATATTTAAAACAAGAAGGAATAAACGTTAGAATATGAAGATAGATTTCGACAAGATGGACGGGCTGGTGCCTGCCATCATACAGGACGCAGAGACGAAGAACGTACTGATGCTGGGCTTTATGAACAAGGAGGCCTACGAAAAAACGCTGGAGACGAAACACGTCACTTTCTGGAGTCGTACGCGTCAGACCTTGTGGACCAAGGGCGAGACGTCAGGACACTTCCTGAATCTTGTAGACATGAAGATTGACTGCGACAACGACACGCTGTTGGTACGTGTTCATCCCGTAGGGCCCACCTGCCACACGGGAACAGACACCTGCTGGGGCGAAGAAAACAGCGCGCAGGAAGGTTCGCCCTTGCTGTTCCTCTCCGAACTGCAGGACTTCATCAACCGTCGTAAAGAGGAAATGCCCGAGGGGTCGTATACTACCAGCCTGTTTACGAAAGGCGTCAACAAGATCGCCCAGAAGGTTGGCGAAGAGGCTTTGGAAACGGTCATTGAAGCCACCAACGGCACTAGCGAACATTTGATTTATGAAGCCAGCGACCTGCTGTATCACCTCATCGTTTTGTTAGCCGACAAGGGCTTGCGCATTGAGGATGTTGCCGAAGAACTGCACAAGCGCCACGACCCAGAATGGGACCGTCAACGTCGTGAGGCCAAGGCCGCAGGGAAAATGAAGTAAGATGTAAGAAGTAAGATGTAAGAAATATGCTTATAGACTATCAGAAAGCGAATATCTACCAGAAGGATGGTATCCTCGTGCTGAAGGAAGTAGACTTCCACGTCAACGAGGGTGAGTTCATTTATATCATCGGACGCGTGGGAGCCGGCAAGAGCACCCTGCTGAAGACGCTCTATTTTGAGTTGGACATTGACGAGGCCGAACAAGCCATCGTGCTGAATCACGAACTGACCCAGATGAAGCGTAAGTACATTCCCGCCCTGCGTCGACAGATGGGTATCATCTTCCAGGATTTCCAGTTGCTGGCAGACCGCACGGTTCGCGAAAACCTGCGCTTCGTGCTGAAAGCCACAGGATGGAAGGACAAAGCAGAGATTGACGAACGCATCGACGACGTACTGAAGGATGTAGACATGCTGGACAGTGCTGACCGCTTCCCCCACGAACTGTCGGGTGGCGAACAGCAGCGCATTGCCATTGCACGCAGCATACTGAACAATCCGAAAGTGATTATTGCCGACGAGCCGACGGGTAACCTCGACATCGAGACCGCCCGCCAGATTATCGTCCTGTTGCGTCGTATCACGGAATCGGGAACGGCAGTGGTCATGACGACACACAACACCTCGTTGTTGCAGGAATATCCTGGCATCGTCTATCGTTGCATCAACCAGCGTTTGGAAGATATCACCAACGACTTCAACCACATGGCGCTCTACGAAGACGAGGAGTTGAATGATGCGGAAGAAGAAAAGAAGAGCTACTATTCGGACAAGGAAGACCTGTCGATATAAGTTGAGAATTGAGAATTGAAAATTGAAAAAAATAACGACAATGAAAGTAATGAAATTTGGCGGTACATCGGTAGGAACACCGACCCGCATGAAGGAAGTGACAAAGCTGGTGACGAAATCGGGCGAGCCCGTATTCGTAGTATTGTCTGCTATGGCAGGAACGACCAATTCACTGGTCGAAATCTCTGACTACCTGTACAAGAAGAATCCAGACGGAGCCAACGAGATCATCAATCAGTTGGAGCGTAAGTATCTGAAGCACATCGACGAGCTTTACCAGAGCGATGCCGTAAAGGAGCAGACGCGCGAATTTCTGACCTCGGAGATGAACTACCTGCGTTCGTTTACCAAGGAGCTGTTCACCTCGTTCGAAGAGAAGAGCATCGTGGCTCAGGGCGAGTTGCTGTCGACCAATATGGTGGTCAACTACATGAAAGAACAGGGATTCAAGGCCGTACTGCTGAATGCCCTTGACTTCATGCGTACCGATAAGAATTCAGAGCCAGACCCTACCTACATCAAGGAGAAGTTGCAGGCACTGATGGAGAAGAACGAAGGTCAGCAGGTGTATGTCACACAGGGCTTCATCTGCCGCAATGCCTATGGTGAGATTGACAACCTCCAGCGCGGTGGTTCCGACTATACCGCATCGCTGATTGGTGCTGCCATCGGAGCTGACGAGATTCAAATCTGGACCGACATCGACGGTATGCACAATAACGACCCACGCGTGGTTGACAATACCCAGCCCGTTCACCACCTGCATTTCGAGGAGGCTGCCGAGTTGGCTTACTTCGGTGCCAAGATCCTACACCCGACATGTGTACAGCCTGCGAAGTATGCCGGCATCCCCGTTCGTCTGCTGAACACGATGGAACCCGAAGCTGAGGGTACCACCATCTCAAACCAGACAGAATATGGTAAGATCAAGGCCGTTGCTGCCAAGGACAATATCATCGCCATCAAGATCAAGTCGAGCCGTATGTTGTTGGCAACTGGTTTCCTCCGTAAGGTATTCGAAATCTTCGAGTCCTACCAGACACCTATCGACATGGTGTGCACGTCGGAGGTCGGTGTCTCGATGTCTATCGACAACTCCGCTCATCTGGGCGAAATCGTTGACGAACTGAAGAAATACGGAACGGTGACGGTCGATACGGGCATGTGTATCATCTGTGTTGTAGGTGACCTCGACTGGTCGAACATCGGTTTCGAGACCAAGGTACTCGACGCGATGAAGAATATTCCCGTTCGCATGATTTCGTATGGCGGCTCCAACTACAACATCTCGTTCCTTATCCGTGATGAGGACAAGAAACGCGCCCTGCAGAGCCTGAGCGACCAACTGTTTAAATAATAAGTGATTAATCCTACAACACAAAAATGAGTAAGGGAATATTTCCTATCGATAAGCTGGAACGGATACAGACACCGTTCTACTACTACGACACGGAGTTGTTGCGCGAAACACTCCGTGCCATTAACAGTGAGGCTCAGAAGCACGAGGGCTTCTGCGTCCATTATGCCGTCAAGGCCAATGCCAACCCTCGTATCCTGCGTATCATCCGCGAAGCAGGACTGGGTGCCGACTGCGTCAGCGGTGGCGAGATAGAGGCCAGTGTGCGAGCTGGTTTCCCCAGTTCGAAGATTGTTTATGCCGGTGTCGGCAAGAGCGACTGGGAAATCAACCTCGGACTGGACAACGATATCTTCTGTTTCAACGTCGAGAGCATTCCCGAGTTAGAAGTCATCAACGAACTGGCAGCCCAGAAAGGCAAAGTGGCTCGTGTGGCTTTCCGTCTGAATCCTAATGTCGGTGCACATACGCATGCCAATATCACCACAGGACTGGCCGAAAACAAGTTCGGCATCGACATGCGCGACATGCTCAAAGTCATCGAAGAGGCCTCACAGTTGCAGAATGTCAAATGTGTGGGTCTACATTTCCATATCGGCAGTCAGATTCTCGACATGGGCGACTTCGAAGCCCTCTGCAATCGCGTCAACGAACTGCAAATGGAGTTAGAACGCCATCGCATCACCGTTGAACACATCAATGTTGGTGGCGGACTGGGCGTCGACTATCAGCATCCCAACCGCTTGAGCATTCCTGATTTCAAGGATTATTTCGACACCTACGCCAAGAAGTTGAAATTGCGCCCAGGACAGACGCTGCACTTCGAACTCGGTCGTGCTGTCGTGGCTCAGTGCGGTAGCCTTATTACGCGTACCTTATATATTAAAAAAGGCAGCGTGAAGCAGTTCTGCATTGTCGACGCTGGATTCACCGATCTCATCCGCCCTGCCCTCTATCAGGCTTACCACAAGATTGAGAACATCTCAAGCGAAGAGCCTAAGGAAGCATATGACGTGGTTGGACCCATTTGTGAATCGACGGATGTCTTTGCCAAGCAGATAGACTTGAACTGTTGTCATCGTGGCGACCTCCTGGCCATTCGCTCGGCAGGTGCCTATGGTGAAATCATGGCCTCTCAGTATAACTGTCGCCCATTGCCCAAAGGCTATATGAGCGACGAAATATAAATTACGTAATACGAAAGAATGAAC
>JAEEGG010018242.1_pt1 | contig 14316 bp, 16 predicted proteins | sample 9134161 | NCBI WGS metagenome assembly JAEEGG01 (sample SAMN16246543, study PRJNA631951) | gut metagenome | biome: gut microbiome; feature: rumen; material: CR-attached | host: Bos | place: Iran: Karaj | collected 2018-10
TATGTCGAGTTCAAGGCGGAGCTGCCGGAGTATTTCCAGAGGCTCATCGAAAAGCTAAGAAGCCTCAATATATAAAGCAATACTTATGGAATCTAAATCGCATAAAGCAACACTTATGTTAAAACTCAGGAACTAAATGCATGAAACGTTATTGCTATGAGAAAATCCGGGATTCTTTTCTGAATCGGAAGAAGAGAGTACTTCTGTACGGACCTCCCTACACCGGGAAGTCCTTTCTTCTTCGCGCCCTTTCCGAAGAGGAAAATGTGAAGAATTATATCCTTATCGACCTTCGGATCGACCGGGATTTTACGGAAGGACTGCTTGATTCTCTGAATAACGGCAGGTCTTTATGTGATTTTGCGTGTACTTTCTTCGGAATGAAACCGGAATATGTCCGCGAGAAGCTTTTTCTCTTCTTAGACGGTCTGGAACCCCTCGGAAACGCTGTTAATAACCTGTTTTCCATGGAACTGCCGGAGCATTTTGCCGCTACAACGTCCAGAATCGACAGATTCGGCATTTTCGGGGATGAATGCACAGATACTTTAGAATGGATTAAAGTGCGTGGATTTTCGTTCTATGAGTTTTTAGACGCGGTTTCCGAATGGGGAGATGGTGAAACCTCGTATGCGGAGGTCCTCCGGGCGCATTACAAGAACCAAAAACCGATTCCGGAGATGCTTGAGGAGGAGATTCGTGAGCTTTTCCATGATTACATGATGGTCGGCGGTTATCCGGAGGCGGTTATGCAGTATTGCAGAAACCGGACAGATCTTTCGGGAATCAGACAGATACAGGAGCAGCTGTTCGCCGGAACGAAAATGCGATACAAAAACGATGTTCCCGAAGAAATCAGCGAGACTAAACTGACGCAGCTGTTCGAATATATCGGAAATTATGCGAAAGATAACCGCGGCGCATTTCATCCCGGACATATCCGAAGAGGCGCTTTAACGAAGGATTACGTGTCGGAAATTGATTATCTTACGAGCAATCTGATTCTGCACACTGTTTACGAAGCCGGCAAATTCCACCGCTTTGAGATATCGGATTGCGGAATGCTCCGTTATCTGGCGGGAGATTATGATGTCTTTTATAAGACCGATAACCGCGAGATACTGCCCGAATACTTCTACCAGAATTACGTTTTTCATGTTTTGGCGGAAAGAGACTACAGGATTAACATACAACGAAACAGCCGATCCGATTATTTGTGCTACACGAATGGAACCCTCGGTTTTCGGCACTCCGGAGCCGGCCGAAACGTTTCTTCAAGAAACAAAGACGTACAAAATACATCGAAAGACGAACCTAAGATATACAATTTGATCGACCGCAAGATCACGCAGAAAAACGCCGACCACAACATACAGTATTATTTTCTCGAGCAAACACAATTTTGAAAAAATAGTGAAAAGAAAGCGACATTTCTTCATTGACAACTAAATTCTAATTATGTAGAATAAATAGTACCGAAACGGACTAAGGTAGTAGAAGTTATCACATTTGCCGTAATCACTTTTCAGGTACAGGGATGGTTGTTTATGGGAGATATTAGATTGCACGAAGGCGAACTGAATGTCATGGAACTGTTATGGTCCAACCAGAGCCTTGCTGCAAAAGATATTGCAAAAATAATCAAAGACTATATCGGCTGGGAAAAGAATACCACTTATACGGTAATCAAGCGACTCATCGATAAAGGTGCCGTAAAGCGTGAAGATCCCGGTTTCGTCTGCAAGGCCGTTATTACCAAGAACGACGTACAGCAGATCGAAACGAGAGCATTGATCGATAAAGTCTTCGGCGGCGAACTGATTGCATTCTTCACCGAATTTCTCGCACAGCAGAATCTGGACGCAGAAGAAGTCAGAGAGCTTCGAAAGATTCTCGATAACCAATACAGACGATTATTATAATTCACTTCATAAATCATATCCGGAAAACGGTTTGCTGAATGGCAGGCCGTTTTTTCATTTCGTTTATTTGATCCTTCATAATAGATTTACCCGTTTTTTCTTCAAAATAGACGACGCAGGGTAGTGCACTTCCCTCTGTCGATTTCTTCGCTAAACGCAGGTTTAACGAAGAAATATCTTGATTTTAGGCCAAAATCGTGCTATAATTCAATTATCCGGTAATTCCTTTGTATAAAGACTTTTCGATAATTTGCATTTCGGATTTCGTTTATTTTGCTTCATATCGGCATATTTGTATGCGGAAAGGAAAAATAATGGCTGAGAATCCTTCATATTCCGAACAAAACAATATTCAGAACGAATTGCGTTTGCGTGAGCTGCGTTCGGAACTTCCTCCGTATTGCGGAACTTTCTTTCGCGGTATTGAACATCGTACGGCTTCACGTACAAGAATTGCTTATGCCGTAGATTTGAAAGTTTTCTTTGAATTTCTTCTTGCGACCAATCCGTCGCTTAAAGGGAAAACAATTCGTGAGATTCCTCTTTCGATTCTTTCCGAGCTGCAATCGTATGACATTGAGGAATACCTGGATTATCTGAAGGTTTATAAAAAAGACGATTCCGTAATTACCAATCATGAACGCGGAATCAAAAGAAAAATCTGTTCGCTAAGATCTTTTTATAATTATCTGTATAAGAATCATTCCGTTGAGAATAATCCGGCAATTCAGGTCGCGGTTCCGAAACTGCATGAAAAAGCGATTATAAGACTTGATCCGAACGAAACGGCCACATTGCTGGACTGTGTTGAGAACGAATATTCCGGGACTGACCGGCAGAATGCCTTTCATGAGCGGAATAAGCTCAGAGATCTTGCTATGATGACTCTCCTGCTCGGAACAGGTGTTCGAATTTCCGAATGCATCGGGCTCGATATTACAGACCTTGATTTTGACAATGACCGCATGAAGGTCGTCCGAAAAGGCGGTTACGAAGCATTCGTTTATTTCGGTGATGAAGTCCGTGAAGCGCTCTTAAATTATCTCGAGGTTCGTAAGAATAAAACCACCAAGGAAGGACACGAAAACGCTTTGTTTCTGTCCGGCCAGATGCGTCGCATGACGGTCCGAGCCGCAGAAAACCTTGTTAAAAAGTACGCAAGAAGCTGCATTCCGTTAAAGCGCATCACGCCTCACAAATTGCGAAGTACCTACGGTACGACGCTTTATCAGGAAACCGGCGATATCTATCTGGTTGCCGACGTACTCGGTCATAAAGACGTAAATACGACGCGTAAGCACTACGCTGCAATTGAGGATGAACGTCGCCGCAGCGCCAAGGATAAGGTACATCTGCGGAAAGACTGATCTCAGATATTACTTCGCATATATTGTAAATCATCGTATATGTTTTAAATCAATGGGCTTCCTGTTTCGGGAAGCCCATTTTAAACCTATCTCAACATAAATCTCAATTTGCTGAAACCTTTTAACCGCCCGCGGATCTTTCGCATATAATTGCGGAATGATTTCGTGGCCTTTCTTAATTCTTCCGTGGATAACTTTCTCTGCCCGTAGCTGGCTTCTTCAACAAGCGCTGCATATGCAGCCGCCTCATTGCGGTCCATGCCGAGTTCTTCGGCAATGTCAACAGCCTCCAGATGGAAAACGTTACCGGGTTCTGCAATCTGATATTGCCTGAGAATCTTATTCAGATATACAAACTGATTGGAAAGCCGCTTATTTCCGTTTAACAGCTGAAGGGAATAACCGCGCGCGGCACGTCTTAACAGACGTAATACAAGAATCGCAAGAATTCCGATTCCGGCAATATAAGTAATCCCGAAACCGATTTCCTTCGCACGCTCGGTAATTGCCTGAAGCGGTGAAGTGCCGTCATCGTCACCGGCCATATAATCCGCAAAGCCGGACCAGAAATCATCCTCTCCGCCACTCTCCTGCCATCCGGTGGTCAGTTCAACAGGGTACCAGCCGAAGCCGTCCAGATATACCTCAACCCATGCATGGGCCTTGGAATCGTTCACCTCAACACTTAATACCTTAGCGTCACTCTGCTGCAGATTCAGCCTGTCGTCACCCTGATACCATTGATGCCAGTCTTCAGCAGGGACCATCGGATCCGAATCCGCAACCGTTGCGATATCCACGCAATAGCCTTCCACATAACGCGTCGGAAAGCCCATATAGCGAAGTAACATTGCGCCTGCTGACGCAAAATGCGTACAGTAACCCTTTCTCTGTTTCGTAAGGAAATACACAACGAAATCACGGTTGTTCGGCGTCTTGCCGGGGGAAAGCGTATAGGTGTAATTTTCGCGGAAGAACCGCTGAAGCTGGCTCACAACCGTAAGTGCGTCTCCGCTGAAGCCCTGCTCCTCGCAGATAGCCTTAAGAGTACTCTGCATCTCCTTCGGAACCGTCAGATAATTCTCGTAAACGAAATCTCTGTACGCATCGGAAACACGGCTTTCCTGGTTCGCATTTACCGCGATATCCGTGTATAGAAGCGGATAAAAGAACATGGTTTCCGGCGAACCGAAATCCGACTGCGCCGTAACGACATCCCCCTGAATCAGGCGGCTCAGATAATTGTTCCGCTGCTTTTCGGAAACCGCATCAATGGTCTGATCAAAGGAATTATTAAACACATAGGCAAATGTCAGGTAATAGTCCGTATAATACGGGTGATACGATACATTGGTCGCTGCGTCGACATTTTTAACCGTCATCTTGGCTATAGCCGAATTATCATCTCCCATCGCAAAACGGTTTCCGAGATAATAGCTCTCGAGATCAACCAGAATCGAAGGATCCGTGATATTGTAGGGAGATGCCTTCAATTCCGAATAATTCGTAAGCGGCAGCCATTGATTCTTTACATAACGCCCGCCGACAAATGCCTTCAGATAGATCGGATCCGTAGAGAAAGGTACATAGTTAAGGATCAGATCCGTTTCAAAATCAAGCGTAACCTCACGGACTCCGCCGAGCCTTCCACCGCTGATTCCGCCGGTTGCCTGATAGCTGTTAAAATATCCGGCAACACCATGCAGCGCAAACTCGGCCACCTCATCCTCGGTACTGCTCTTCCAATCCGTATGATTACTCTTCATGCGGAACGGAACATATCGAATCGAATAAACACTAACAATGAACAACAGAACAAGGACGAATGCTCCGATCAGCGCCAGAGAAACATTCTGTTTTTTCATCTCGCGGTTTTCGAGTTGAATCTCGGTATTCTTCTTTTTGAAGTGAAAGCCAAGCGGCTTCGGGTTCAGGGAAAGCTTGAACTTATAACTATGGCGCAAAATGATACACAGAACGACCGGGATTTCCATAACGGCAACCCAGAAATAGTTCATCGTATCCTTCAGATAATAACAGATCTGCAATACCGGAACCGTGACAATCAGAACACCGATTCCGCTCATATACTCGGAAATCAGGGAATTCAGTACGCAGACAAAGAAGAACATGATCAGCAGCAAGCTGCACGTAATGGTCACATAACGGTCCGTATACGCTTCCTGGTAAACACGTACGCCGCCCAGATTGAGCTTGTAGTCTACCGCTTCCATCAATATGTTTACGATGGCATTCATACCGCTGTTGGCAAGCATGAAAAGCCCTGCCGAGAACACAAGGAAGATAATAAACAACAGAATGTATCCGAGGTTAAAGAACAGTTTCCGGTAATAGAAAAATGCTACGAACATGGAAAGCAGTAATGAGAAGAAACCGACCAGAACGATGCTGCACGGCATATCAAAGGTCGTGATGAAGAGCATATTCATCCCGTAGCAGACAAGGAATATCAATACGCCCTTAACCAAGCAGATTAATGCCTTATCATGTCCGGATAAGGGCATAAAATCCATATCCGCAAGAACGATACCGGTTTTATTCCGATAGTTCTCCCGAAGACTCAATTGCTTCGCATCTGTTTTGGGAATTCTGCTCATAGCCCTCTTTCAATCATCCGCAATCATATTGCAGGAATTCATTGCTGCAGAAATATCATTTAATTCATTCGATACATCCGCGCCAGGTTCCGGTTGGTACAAATCGAGGTCATCCCGTCGTTTCTTCCGTATGTACGGTTGGAAATCAGATAACAGTTCTTCATTCCGCTGTCAGTATCAATGACACGGCGAACGGACAGATTATCTTTCTTCGAAGGTTTCTCATAATAAAGCTGCATGATTACGGAAACAATGTCCTCCTCCGCACGGATCGGAATCCTTCGGAAAGAATCCTTCGTATCAATATAGCAGACGGAAAACTTCATAAGGTTCTTACAAAAATATGATGCAGCTGTCCATAAAAGATCATAAAAAGCATCCATCTGACTGTTGTCTTGATAGGCAAGCTCCACGACAAGCTGAAACTGTTCTCCGGAGAGATCCGAAAACTCCTTCACTAATAACTGTTCACTCTTTGCGCTGAGCTTCCAGTGAATCGTCTGGAGCTTATCTCCCACCGCATATTCACGAATATCAAAGATCTCCGAGCGGTCCTCACCGCGTCCGTGTTCTTCCGTGAAATCATCATCATCAGAACCGGTTCCGTTTACATTATCAAGAGAACCGCTCAGCTCTGCAATTCCGGGCATGACAAGCACTTCCGAGTATCCTTCACAGGGCTTTGAAAAGCCGCATAGGTCAAACAGATCCGATGAGGAAATCGATATCAGTTCAACACGATACAGACCACAGTAGCGGAAGGAAACCGGCAGCTCATACTCCTCGTCGGAATACGGTCCGACGTAGAAGGAAATCTTATGCACGTAATCTCCCGCTCCGAGGCTGTTAATAATACGAAAACAGACCGTAAGCGCAGAATGCGGATACAGTGTAAGGTTCTCTATCTTCAGATAGAGCTTACCGTTTACATTTCGGTTTAGTATGGTTTGGCGAAAAGAAACAGAGGCTTTGAATTTCCTGCCGAACAACAGAAACAGCCCGACGGACAACAGGGGAATCGCAAAGCCGAGAATCAGAAGCACCAGGGAAACCGGGTGATTATTGAACAGATACAATACGAACAGGACAAAAAGGATAATGGCCAGTCGTATATAGGAAAATATATATTTCAAAGCAAAACTCCTGATATTTCAAGAATCCTTAATAGGTAACCTTGGCTACACGGACTTCATGCACAATGGTCTGAAGAACGGTATCCATATCGATTTCTTTTGCTTTCGCCTTGGTGCTTAATACGATACGGTGTGCGCATACCGGATAAAGATTGGCAATTACATCGTCAACCCCGACATAGTCCTTATTAAGCATATATGCATAGGCCTTCGCCATGCGAAGAAGCGCCTTCGTGCCGCGCGGGCTTAATCCGAGGGATATATTCTCGGAATTCCGAGATGCTTCCGCAATATTCACAATAAAATCGAACACGGTTTCATCAACGAAAACCGCATTGGCTTCTTCCTGCATCTTCGTGAACTGCTCATGATTAATGATCGAGTTAATCGGAACCGTTCCGATATCGGACTTAAGAATATCCACAGAAGACTCATGACTCGGATAACCCATGGAAAGGCGGATCATAAAGCGGTCCATCTGGGATTCCGGAAGACGCTGCGTACCTGCGGAGCCGAAAGGATTCTGCGTCGCGATAACAAAGAAAGGGCTGGGAAGCTGATGCGTAATACCGTCCACGGTTACCTTTCCCTCTTCCATCAGCTCAAGCAAAGCGGACTGCGTCTTCGGAGATGTACGGTTAATCTCATCGGCAAGGAAAAGGTTGCACATTGCGGAACCTTCATGATATTCAAATTCACGGGTCTGCGGATTAAACATCGAAAACCCCGTAATATCACTGGGCATAACATCCGGCGTAAACTGTACACGACGATACGAAAGTGACATTGCGTCCGAAATGGAAACGGCAAGTGTGGTTTTCCCTACACCGGGAATATCCTCAAGAAGCACGTGTCCGCCGGCAAGCATGGCGCACAAAACACGTTTGATAACGTCGTCCTTACCTTTGATATTCTTCTTTATCTCATCAATAATTCCCTGAATAGCAGTATTCAATTCCGTATCCTCCGAGATCAGCTGTATTCAAACATAATATCCGAAAACAACATAATTATACTGATATCATAATACCATATATGACCTCGAAATTCTACCCAAAATGCTTTTCTGCTCAGATTGAACAGGGATTTCGGAAAAAGCAATAACATATTGCATTTGCCGGGGAATCACGATATACTCTTTGAAGAATTATCAGGGAGAGCGCTATGAAACTGCAGCAACTGTTAAGTTATACAAGAAAAGCCGTTGAAGATTATCATATGATTGAAGAAGGCGATAAGATTGCCATCGGTATCTCCGGAGGCAAGGATAGCCTGACTTTGCTATATGCACTTTCGGGACTGCGCCGGTTCTATCCGAAGCACTTCGATCTTTGTGCTATATCGGTGAATCTCGGTTATCCGATTGATTACAGCGCCATTCGGCAGTTGTGCGATTCCCTTGAAGTTCCGTTCTATGTTGTCGAAACCGAAATCGCTCAGATTATTTTTGAAGAAAGAAAAGAGAAAAGCCCGTGCTCTCTTTGCGCCAAGATGCGTAAGGGCGCGTTAAATGAGAAGGCTAAAGAGCTCGGCTGCAATAAGATTGCCTATGCTCATCACAAGGATGATGTTATTGAAACGATGCTGATGTCATTGATTTACGAAGGTCGCTTCTACACCTTCGCTCCGGTTACCGATTGGGACCGGACCGGTCTTACGTTAATCCGTCCGTTAATCTATGTCGAGGAACGGAATATCGTCGGATTCAAAAACAAATACAATCTTCCCACATTCAAGAATCCATGCGAAGCAGACGGAGTCACAACAAGAGAATATGCATCCGAATTACTGGATAAGATAAATGAAGCCGCCCCCGGTGTCAGGGAACGGCTGTTTCATGCAATTACCGACTCTAAACCGCTTGATAAATGGAAAAGAGACGACGCTACTGAATGATCGGATAAAAAACAATACTACTGATTAATGACGTAGTAAGGAATCAATAAATAGTTTCCGGCATGAATCGAATCTGACTTCAGAGAATTCGTCTGCTTAATTTCTTTAATGTAATCCTTCATGCTGCCGCACTCCGGTGTATAATACTCGGAAGCGATATCCCAAAGGGTATCTCCTTCCTGAATCCGGATGCTTACGCAGGTCTTCTCCGCTTCGGTGTTACCGTAAGCCTTGTTCTTCTTAGCCGTACAAACAAAAACCATAAGAACCGCTGCAAGAAGTACTGCGGAAATCATGCAGATTCTCTTGATCGAATTCGGATTCATTACTCTTCTCTTCATCTTTTAACACCTCATAGAATTCAACAACTATAAGCACTTAAGCTAATGCCTGTTCAAATACAATACACTTAAAGTCATATCAATATGTTTGAGCGAAAATCGAACATATGTTTTTATGATTTGATTATACCGAACATATTTTCGATTGTCAATATGACGTTATGTTGCAAAATAACCAAAAATATGTTCGATTTTTTGTATACTTTTTCGAACAAATGTTTTGCTATTTCACATTTTTCGTGATATAATGAATTCAAATAAGGTGAATCGGAGGTATTCTGTATGCCCGGCAAGATTACAAAGAAACAACAGGAGATCTTAGAGTATATTAAAGAGCAGATTCTGGCGAAAGGTTATCCGCCGGCTCTTCGTGATATATGTGAGGCGGTTCATCTCCGCTCCACTTCTTCCGTTCATGCGCATCTGGAGACGCTCGAGGAGAACGGATACATCCGCCGCGATCCGGCCAAGCCCAGAGCCATTGAGATTATCGATGACGAGTTTAACCTTGCGAAGCGCGAAGTCGTCAATGTTCCCATGGTCGGAACTATTACCGCCGGCCAGCCGATTCTCGCTGTGGAATCCATTGAAAACTATTTTCCGATCCCGGCGGAGTTTATGCCGAACGCGGAAACCTTTATGCTTCGTGTGAAAGGCGACAGCATGGTTAACGTAGGCATCTTCGACGGCGACCAGATTCTTGTAGAACGCCGTAATACCGCACGGAACGGCGAGATTGTTGTTGCTCTCATTGATGATTCCGCAACCGTTAAGACTTTTTATAAGGAGAAAGGCCACTACCGTCTCCAGCCCGAGAACGATTACATGGATCCGATCATTGTCGACCATGTTGAGATACTCGGTAAAGTTATCGGTCTGTTCCGCCTCTTCTGATATCGCATTCCGTATTACGAAACGACAGACTCTCTTTTTAGTAGTCTCCTTATATGCAAAAACCGGGCGCCCAAACGGGTGCCCGGTTTCTTTCATTCTTTTCTAATGCTAATCTTACTGCAACTCTTCCACGGAAACCGTCTTTCCGTCTCTCCAGACACGTTCCAAATCATAGAACAGACGGTCCTGCTTGGAGAATATGTGAACAACCACATCCTCGTAATCGAGGAGAATCCATCCGCAGTTACGCATGCCTTCCACGCGCTTCGGAGAACGTCCGAGCTTGAAAAGCTTTTCCTTTACGTTATCAACCAACGCCTCAACCTGGGGCGCATTTGCTCCGTCGCAGATAACGAAATAATCCGCAATGGTGGAAACCTCTCCGATGTTGATAACCTGAATGTTTCCGCCTTTCTTTTCCTCAAGAGCCTCGCAGGCAACACGCGCAAGGTCTTTCGATGTCATTTCCGCCATATAATAAACTCCTTCTCAAAATATAAACTTGCGATATCCAGATCAAATCTTAAATGAATATCCTAGGGTAAAACAATTCTCTTTTTCTTTTTCGATTCCCGGTACAGAACAATCTTCTTTCCGATTACCTGAACGACTTCCGAACCGGTCCGCTCCGACAGCGTCCTTGCAAGATCATCCGCCTCTTCCATACAGTTATTCAGTACCGAAATCTTAATCAGTTCCCGGGCTTCCAGCGCTTCGTCAACCGAAGCCGTAATCTCGGGAGTAAGCCGGCCTTTTCCGATCTGAAGAATCGGCTCGGTATTCATTGCGATGCTTTTCAGATAAGCTCTCTGTTTGCTTGTCATAATGATTCTCCTTAGAAAAAGCTTACTTGTAATAATCGAACTGCAGGCCGTACATCCGAACGGTATCGCCGTCCTGAATGCCGAGTGCCTCAAGCTGCTTTAAGATTCCGGTGCTCTTCAGGAAATTCTGGAAGAACTCGAAGCCCTTTTCGGAATCCAGGTTCGTATAACCGAGCATGCGCTCGATTCTGGGACCTTCGACGACATACATCGCATTTTCCGCATCATATTCCACCGTGAAAGGTTCTTCCGCGCCATCCATCGTCTCCGGGAAGTACTCCTGCTCGAAAACGATCGGTTCCTCTTCCACCGCATTCAGCATATGGAAGGCTGCATATAAAAGTTCCCGTACGCCCTGGCCGCTGACTGCGGAGATCGGATACACGGGCGTTCCTTCCGGAAGTCCGTCCTGAATCAGAGAAAGCGCAATCTCCTGCTCATCAGGGGTGAAGAGATCCATTTTGTTCACGGCGATAATCTGCGGCTTGGACGCGAGAACCTGACTGTACTTGGCGAGCTCCTCATTGATCTTATTATAATCGTCAAGAGGATCACGGCCCTCGGTGGATGCGCCGTCAATGATGTGAATCAGCACACGGCAACGCTCCACATGCTTCAAAAACTCGTGGCCGAGTCCGACGCCTTCGGATGCGCCCTCAATAAGTCCGGGAATATCCGCAATGACGAAGCCGTCACCGTCATCTAACTTCACAACGCCGAGATTCGGATTCAGCGTCGTAAAATGATAATTCGCAATCTTCGGTCTGGCGTTGCTGACACGGGACAGAAATGTGGATTTGCCGACATTCGGAAATCCGACAAGACCGAAATCGGCAATGACCTTCAGCTCGAGAACAACATTCAGCTCATGGCCTTCCTGGCCGGGTTGCGCGTACTTCGGAATCTGCATGGTCGGCGTCGCGTAATGCTGGTTGCCTTTGCCGCCTCTTCCGCCCTTAAGAACAACCACACGGCGGTTTTCGTGGGAAAGGTCACAGATTACCTTGCCGGACTCCGCTTCCTTAATAACGGTGCCTTCGGGCACCTTTAGGATAAGGTCCTCGCCGTCTTTGCCGGCGCAATTGTTATTGCCGCCGGGCTCGCCGTTCTCCGCCTTGTATTTCCGTTTATAGCGGTAATCATTCAGCGTATTCATGCCGTCATCGACTTCGAAGATAATATCGCCGCCGCGACCGCCGTCGCCGCCGTTCGGTCCGCCCGCCGCGATGAATTTCTCGCGGTGGAATCCGACATGGCCGTCGCCGCCGTTTCCGGAACGAATATAAATTGTCGCAATATCTGCAAACATGGTAACTCCGTTTCTGAAAAGAAAAAAGCCCCGGTATCGATTACCAGGGCCTTTCAACAATCATACTTATTCGGCTACAGGATAAACGCTGGCCTGCTTTCTGCCGCCTGCCTTGGTTTCGAACTTCAAAGTTCCGTCTACCAATGCGAACAGGGTATCATCACCGCCACGCCCTACATTAACGCCGGGATGAATCTTAGTGCCACGCTGACGGAACAGGATGTTGCCCGCCTTGACAAACTGACCGTCTGCCCGCTTGGCTCCAAGTCTCTTGGACTCGGAATCTCTGCCGTTCTTCGTGGAGCCAACACCCTTCTTATGAGCAAATAACTGAAGGTTCATAGTAAGCATGTCAATTCCCTCCTCTAAAATGAGTCTTAACAATCTGCAACATTAACTATGACATATCGGGGATACTGTTCCCCGACTGTCTGCAATCCGAGTAACATGGACTGCAACAACAACTGTGTTTCAGGACCTGCCGTTCCCTGAATCTCGGCATGCAACTCGCCGTCTGCCTCTGCTACAGAGATCCGGTCGGATGTAAACCGCTCGATGGAATTCACGGCGTTAATCGTTAACGCGGAAACCGCAGAACAGACAATATCCTGTCCCTCATCCGCGTATTCAGCATGTCCCGTTACGGAAAATGCCACGATCGCGTCCTTTTCTTTACGAATTATAATCGTAATCATGATTGATTATGCGTTGATCGCGTCGATCTTAACCTGTGTAAAGGCCTGTCTGTGTCCGTTCTTCTTATGATATCCGGACTTTCTCTTGTAACGGTATACGATAACCTTCTTCGCCTTACCCTCACCGAGTACGGTCGCGGAAACGGTTGCGCCGGCAACACAGGGAGTTCCGACAACAAGTTCACTTCCATTGTTCACTGCGAGAACCTGATCAAAGGTAAAGTTCTCACCCTCGGCTGCACCGAGCTTTTCAACTTTAATGATATCGCCTTCAGCTACCTTGTACTGCTTACCGCCGGTTGCAATAATCGCGTACATAATGGCACCTCCTATTATCATTACTCGCCAACTACGGTGGCACTTACGTGCTCTTCAAACCCCATTGTGCGGCATACTATAACAAAATAGCACAAACCGTCGGGAATGTCAAGGAAAATCTTACAAATTTGCTTTCCGGATTAGGTTTCCGACCCGCATAAACTGTGCCGCTTCTATTCCACGATAGAATGTAAGGAAGACAAGTATCAAAACCGTATACTCATTGTCTCCCCATCCGCCGTTAATCAGTATGGATAGAGACACAAGAAGCATGAGCACAAGGAACAGGATAAATACCGGGTTGAACTTCGATTCAAAAGTATTATCAGCTTTCACATTTTTCGGTAATATATTTAGATAACTCTTTAATATACTTCTTACAAAGTATAAAAACGCAACATCCATTACAGCAACAAGAAAAGTCCCGACAATCTCATGATCTGTGGAATATGCTAACCCGGCAGCCAGAATCTGCGCGAGAAGAATTCCGAAAGACAAAACAAATCTTGCATCCAGAAGCGACCCGAAGAATATCGCGACAAGCCTCAGGGCAAATGTAAGCGGCGCCATTAACAGGAGGGAATTCGGAAGAATGAGAAACATAACATCCAAATCCGCTGTGCACCCGTTCATTATTGTGTAAAGGAAAATCCCAATAAGTGTAATCACGGCGCCGGCGAAGGACCAATCGGCAAATTCCCGTGCCAGATACCACCTGGTATGATATGCGTAAGCATGACTCGAAATACCTCTGTCCTCTTCCGCCTCTGCGGCTCCGATCATAACAAGTTTCCCGTTATCCTCCTGAAGATACCCGACCAGGTTTTCATTTTCATCAAATACTCTCATCGCTTCTGTCCTCTTTCGGAAATTGCTTTGTTAAAAGAATGAAAAATAACCATTTCAAAGCAGGAATATGCAAACAGGATAGCATAAGTCATTACAATTGCCGGGCCTTCCTCTTCCAGGAATACATATACCTCATATACCACGAAACAC
>JAEEGG010018243.1_pt1 | contig 14316 bp, 14 predicted proteins | sample 9134161 | NCBI WGS metagenome assembly JAEEGG01 (sample SAMN16246543, study PRJNA631951) | gut metagenome | biome: gut microbiome; feature: rumen; material: CR-attached | host: Bos | place: Iran: Karaj | collected 2018-10
CGGAGCCCATCATGGAGCCGATGGATTTCAGCGCTTCGTAGTCGATCGGGAGATCGAGGTTCTTGCTGGTGATGCAGCCGCCGGAGGGTCCGCCGGTCTGAACGGCCTTGAACTTGCGGTCGTCCTTGATGCCGCCGCCGATCTCATAGACGATCTGACGGAGCGTCATGCCCATCGGGACTTCGGCGAGGCCGACCTTGGAGATCTTGCCGGCGAGGGCGAAGACTTTCGTCCCGGGGGAACCCTCGGTGCCGAGGGTCTTGAACCAGTCGGCGCCCTTGCGGATGATGGCCGCGATGCAGGCGTAGGTCTCGACGTTGTTCACCACGGTCGGGCGCTTCCAGAGGCCCTGGATGGCCGGGAACGGGGGCTTGAACGTGGGCTCGCCGCGCTGGCCCTCGATGGAGTGGATCAGGGCGGTCTCTTCGCCGCAGACGAACGCGCCTGCGCCGAACTTGATCTCGAGCTTGAAATCGAATCCGCTGCCGAAGATGTTCTTGCCCAGGAAACCCTTTTCCTCGGCCTGCTTGATCGCGTTTTCGAGGCGCTTCACCGCCAGCGGATATTCCGCGCGGATGTAGATGACGCCGTTGTGAGCGCCGATCGCGTAGCCGCCGATCGCCATGGCTTCGAGCACGGCGTTCGGGTCGCCTTCGAGCACGGCGCGGTCCATGAACGCGCCCGGGTCGCCTTCGTCGGCGTTGCAGATGATGAACTTTTCACCCTCGGGCTGGGCCGCAGCGAAAGACCATTTCTTGCCGGTGGGGAATCCGGCGCCGCCGCGGCCGCGGAGATTGGACGCGCTGATGACGTCGATGACGTCCTGCGGCTTCATGGAGGTGACGACCTTCGCGAGGGCGGCGTAACCGCCTTCGGCGACATACTGGTCGATGTCTTCGGGATTGATGCGGCCGGTGTTGCGGAGCACGATGCGGGCCTGGAGTTCGCCCGGGGCCGGCTTCTCGTCTTCGGGATAGTACCAGGTGCGTTCGAGGGTGCGCGCGCCGACGGCAGGAGCGTTCAGCCCGGACTGGAGGATGGACGGGATCTGCTGCGGAGTCACGTCGCCGTAAATGAGGCGTTTGCCGTTGTCGTCGGTGAGCATGATGACGGGTTCGGCGAAGCAGAGGCCCATGCAGCCGACTTCGATGACGTCGTAGCTGCCTTCGAGCTTGTTCTGGGCGATGAAGTTGTTGATGGCCTTCAGAACCTCGCCGGTTCCGGCCGCGATGCCGCAGGTGCCCATGGAAACGAGCAGTTTGACAGGCGCGTGTTTGGCCGCCTTCAGATCGGCTGCATACTTGGCGAGCGCCTCGGGAGACTCAATTCTCATTGTAGTTTTCTCCATTGATTTTCGGTGGAAGTATCGTTCAGTCTTTGCAGTCGTCCAGGAGGCCCTGGACCTTTTCCGGAGTCATGTGGCCGTACACGCGGCCGTTGACCATCACGACCGGGGCCATGCTGCATGCGCCGAGGCAGCGGAGCGCGCCGAGGAAGTATTTGCCGTCGGCGGTCGTTTCGCCTTCGGAAACGCCCAGCTTGCGCTTGAGTTCGTCCATGACCTGGGCCGCGCCTTTCACGAAGCACGCGGTGCCCGTGCAGACGCTGATGGCGAAGCGCCCGATCGGCTTGTCCGTGAAGAAGCTGTAGAAGCTGATCACGCCGTAGACTTCGGCCAGGGAGATGCCGAGGCGTTCTGCGACGAAAGACTGGACTTCCACCGGGAGATAGCCGAAGATCGACTGGGCACGGTGAAGGGTCTGGATCAGGAATCCGCGCTTGCGGGTCGGGTAGTCCGCCAGGGGCAGACTTTTGATGTAGGCGTCGAGCGTCTCCATCTGGGAGCTCTTGCAAGAGGACATCTCGCAGACTCCGTTGGAACAATGCATTTCACCCATTTGGATGAGCCTCCAATTTAGAGAGTTTTGGGGTTTTGTTATGGTGTGATTTATGGGAATAGGTGTTTTTTCCTTTAATATAACAGCTCTTTCCGTAAAAACAAGTGCCGTTCGATAAAAAATTAACGAATTCCGCGTCTTTTTTTTGCGCTCTCTTATCCCCACTCGAGATTGCAAATTGTGTCCGTTCGCCGCAACTGGCGATTCTTTGAAAAAAGTTGACATCTTTCGCAAAAACTGCTTGAAAGTTGTTGGATCGCGGTGTATAGTTTTTAGGGCACCTCTGAATCAATTCGATCGGATGGTTTTTCAGAGATACCCTTTATACTCTGTGCGCGAACTGCGGTTTCCGGGAGCCAGTTCCGGTCGCCGTGCGCCCGTTTTCCTCCGCAGAACATCAAGGAGCAGCAGACATGGTCATTACCGAAACGATCCGTCAAGCCATCAGCACCGCCATCCAACAGAGCGGAAGCGCCCTCAGCTTCGCCCGGTCCGTCGGGGTCTCCCATACCACCGTCGCCTACTGGCTGCAGGGCCGGACGCACAAGATCAACTCGACGATCTGGAACAATCTCTTCCCGCTGATCGAGGGCTATCTCGGCGATACCGGGACCGGCCCGGAACCCTCCTACCGCTATCCGGCGCTTGCCTCGTCGCAGCCCAAATACGTGCTGCGCGAACGCCCCGCCGCGTCGTCGTTCTACGATGCGCCCCGGGAAAACCTCAATAGCGCTCCGCTGTTTTATTTCTCGGACCTCGCGGATTACGATCCTGCGTTCGATTCCCTCGAATGGCTGACTCAGGAACGGACTCGCGGTCAGGCGAAGTTCACCTTGACCGTCGTGCCGAACATGTTTGCCGTGGAGGTCGACGCGAAGCGCGCGGGGTTCTTCCCCGCCGGGACCAAGGTGCTGCTCCAGAACGTCGCGCCGGACGACGGCGAGGTCGTGCTGGTGAAGCTCCGGGAGAAAAACCGGTTCCTTTTCGCGCGTTACGGCCGCAATGCCGGCACCGTCACCCTCACGCCGCTCCAGAAAGGCGTGAAGAAGCTCACGCTGTCGCGGGAGGAGTTCCACGGCGTCTGCAGCTGGATCGCCACGGTGCGCGAAGCCGTCCAGCTCTTCTGAGCTGCGGATAAAAGAAAATGGTCTGAGGGGATTTCGCCTCAGAGATCGAAGAACGCCAGCGGCCCCTCGTAGCACATCGTGCCCGCGAGTTTCATCGCGACGGGTTCCGGCATCTGTCCGGCCTCGACCATGCCGCCCAGGACGGACGACAGGATCCGGCGGAACATCTCGAACCGCGATCCGTAGCTGAGGAGTTTCCGGGAATCGGAGACCATGCCCGCGAACGCGCTCAGGAGGTCGACGCTGCCGATGTATTCCAGCTGGCGTTTCATCCCGATCGGCGTGTCGCAGAGCCACCAGGCGGAGCCCAGGCGGACGGTGCTGCCGAACGCACGCGACAGTGCCGCGAGCGTGGCCTGATGCCCCTGGTCCAGGCAGTACAGCACGACTTTCAGGCGGCCGTCGAACCGGTTCAGGAACGGGATCAGGGCCCCTTCGTGCGACTGGAAGATGTCGCTCACGTCGCCGCCGGAGTCCGGGCCGAGCGTGCGGAACAGGTAGTCGCGGACGTTGCGCACCGCTCCGATGTGGAGCTGCATGACCCAGCCGCTCCGGCTGTTCATCTCGCCGAATTCGCCCAGCAGATAATTCGCGTAGTTCGCGACCTCGTCCGCGCTCACGGATTCGCCCGCGAGGGCCTTGCGGAACGTTTCGGCGGCGGCCGCGGCGTCGCCGGTCCCGGTCGATGCGAGCTCGAGCCCGTGGTCGCTGGCGCGGCAGCCGTTTTCCGCGAAGAAGTCATGCGATTTCTGAAGCGCCGCCAGCAGATCGTCGAGCGTGGCGATCTTCGTCTCCCAGCGCGCTCCGAGTCGTTCGATGTACGCGGGGAACCCATCCGTGCCGGCCTTCATCGTCATGTCGGGCCGCCAGGTCGGGCGGATGACGACGTGCCCGAAATCGCGGTTCACGGTCCGGTGGTGTTCCAGCGTGTCCGCCGGGTCGTCGGTGGAACACATCACGCCCACGTTCATGCGTTTCAGCAGCGCCTGGGGCTTACATTCGTCCTTCGCGAGGATTTCGTTCACTTTCGTCCAGATGAGCTCGCCGGTTTCCGCGCTCAGGAGTTCCGTGACGCCGAGGAACCGGAGGTCGAGGTGGATCCACTCGTACACCGGATTGCCGGCCAGCTGGTCGAACACGTTCGCCATGGAGATGAATTTGTCGTGGGGGGACGCGTTCCCGGTGATCCTGTCCTCGGGCACTCCGGCCTTTCGAAGGACTTCCCACACATAGTGGTCCGTGGCGGCGAAGAGTTCCCACGCGTCGCGGAAGTTCTCGTTGCGGGCGATGGCCGCGACGTCGGCATGGTTATGCGGGTCCAGGATGGGAAGATCCTTTACGGCGGCGAAGATGCGCTTTCCGGTTTCGTTTCCGATGAGATAGTCGGGTCCGAGAAACATGGCGTGTCCTTTCAAATGGCGTTGTGAAGTGGTAGTTCGGAAATAATATATCTGGAAATGGGGAAAATACAAGCCATCCCCGGTTCCGGACTTGCATTTTAGGGAAAAACATAGTACATTTGTATCATTGTTTTTGCTCGGAATAGAACGCAACGCGCATCATGAATTCAGAAAAGAAAGGCACAGAACGTACCGATACCGAATACGAACAGGAGATCGCCGCGCTGAAGAAGCGCATCGAATGGCTCTCCTGTCAGCGCTACGGACGCGTCCTGCCGGGTTTGCTCGCGTATCCGGCGGAATCATCCTCCGACGGGGCGCAGGACGACGAAACGGTTTCGTCCGACCGTGGACTCGGGATCGCCCGCGACGACCCGCAAACGGCCCTGAAACCGGGCCGGAGCGGTGTTCTCCGGGAATCCCGCGCGGCATATCACGTCTCCGGCGATGCGAAATCACCGGAGCTTTCGCCCCCGGAGGAGCCCGCGGCGTTTGAACCGCCGTCCGATCTGCCGGAAGAAGCGACCACGCTCGAACTCCCGCCACGGGAACGCTCCGGGATGACCGCCGTCGGCTTTGAGGATTTCGAGGCCATTGCGGCGCGTCCGGCGGTCGTTCGCCGCAGGATTCGGCGCGCGATGTATGCCGCGATCGACGGTTCCGGTCTGGCCGCGGCCGCACCCTTGCCCGCGCTGTTCCCGGATCCGTCCGGCGGCCCGCAGAAGTTCGACGCATCGTTCGCGGCGTGGATCGCATCCATGCGCGTCGCGGGACGTTCGTTCCGCTCCATCGCGTCCGACCTGAAGATCGAGGAGGGGCTGGACGTGCCGGAACCGGTCCTTCGCGGGCTCTTCCTGGCTGTCGCGGAGACGGTCGCCCCGGTCTGCTCCGCGCTCTTCCTGCACACGCTCCCGGACTGGAACAGTCTCCGGCGGATGTTCGAGGAGGCTCAGAGCGCCGGGGACTGGCTGGCTGAGGAGTTCTTGAAGAAGATCCACGCGCTGAACATGTTGGAGGAAAATGCCCGGGTTCGCGCCGACCGTCTCGGCGGTGCCCCGGAGGACCTCTACCGCGAACGCCGCATCGCCCGGGCGCAGTCGCAGCGGATCGCAGGCGATCTCTTCGCCCGCTGCCGCGAGCTTGCGCCGTCTCTTGCGCCGGAAACGCCTCTGGCCGAGACGCTCCGGTATGCGGTCGAACACGAGTCCGTCCTGTGCGAATATCTCTACGATCCGCGCGTGGAAATGGCCGTCGCACCGCCGGACGATCTCCGTCCCGATCCGATGGCCGCGCTGGAAATCCTTGCAGCGGAGTGCGAAAAACGCGGCGTGTTCTTCCGCGGCTGGCTGGAACACGCCCTCGTGATGTTGAAGCAGATTCCGCCCGCCCCGCCGGAAACGCTGTTTCCGCGTTGAGTCCGGCACGATCCGAGCTGGGAAAAGGGATGCCGCGAGCGGATTATACCGCCGATGGGTTTTGATTTACTTCTCGAGCTTGATCCCGGCGAGTCCGGCGATCCACTCGAGATAGGCTTTCTTCTCCGGGAGACCGGGGAGGATGCCGAGGATCTTTTTCCCGTCCGACCCGAGCAGCACCGTGCAGGGATAGACCTGCGGCACGTTCAACGCCTTGCGGAGCGAGCTGTTCGCTTCGAGCTGCGCTTCGGGCGCGTCGGCGTCGACGAAATGCCGGATGTAGAGCCCGACGACCGCCGGGCGGATGGAGGCCGTGAACTCCTTGGAACGGATGATCGAGGTCTCCATTTTCTTGCTCGCCGAGCTCCAGTCGGGACCGGTAAAGAGGATGAGGATCGGTTTGTTGTCCTTGGCGGCCTCTGTGCGTGCGTCCTTGATGCGGAGATGCCAGTCACCGCCGAGCGCGGGATCGGGGAGGATCCAGCCGGAATCGTCGGTTTTCTTCGCGGCTTCGGCCGCCGACAGTACGGCAGCGCCGCCCAGGAGAAATATCATGCAGGCGGTCAAAGCAAGGAGAGGACGGATCGCGGCGTATTTCATGATGCCTCCAGGGGTCACTCGGAGATCGCGAGTGTGCATGGGCCGTTCTTGCAGCCGCCGCTGCAGCCGAGGACTTCGATGAAGTTCGCGCGGGAGCGGCCGAAGAGGAAGAGGTGCAGCAGCTTCAGCGTCTGCGCGTTGATGCCGTCGATGAATTTCTCCTGGAGCTCGAGCATGGGTTCCGATTCCAGCGCGGCGGCCACCATCGCGCCGGTCGCGGCGCAGGTCCGGGAAAAATCGCGGTCGGAGCCGTCCGGGTCCTGCGGGATGTAGTCCTGCGGTTCGAGCGCGGAGCCTCCGAGGGCGATCAGGATCGCGCCGAGTTCTTCGAACGTGATGACGCGGTCGACGCCGGGGCAGGAGAGCGATTCGTAGCGTTTAGCGATGCAGGGGCCGATGAAGACGTTGACGGCGTCGGGGTATTTTTCGCGCGCCTGCTGGCCCGCGATGGCCATGGCGCTCGGGACGGATGAAAGATACTGGCGCATGGCCGGGAGATGACGGCGCACGAGCTCGACGAATGCCGGACAGCTGGCGTCCGCGACGAGTTTGCCCCCGAGCTTCATCTTGCGGATGAATTCTTCGGAGGCCAGGCTGGCGGCGGTCTCCGCCGACTGCGCGACCTCGATGACGTCGGTGAATCCGACCGCGCGGAGCGATTGCAGGAGCTTGTCGCGGCCGCCGGGGAACTGGACGTATGCCGATGGGGCGACCAGAGCGACGGCCTGCCGTCCTTCGGACAGGGTCATCATGACCGGCAGGAGTTCGGACCGCTGCATGATCGCGCCGTGGGGGCACGCGCGGAAGCATTTGCCGCAGAACGTGCATTTGCGGAAGTCGATCTCGGCGTAGCCCTCGGCGTTTTTGCGGATGGCGCCGACCGGGCACGCGGCCTCGCACGGGATCGGGAACCGCTTGATGGCGTTGTACAGGCAGACGTCGATGAGGCATTTGCCGCACTTTTCGCAGGTGTCCTGGTTGATGAACGCCTTGCCGCGCATGATGTTGATGGCGTTGTTCGGGCAGACGTGGATGCAGGTCTGGGCGAAGCAGTTGCGGCAGAGCGTCTGGACCACTTCGATCTTCGCATTGGGGCAGCAGGCGCATGCCGTGCGCGCCACGGTGAGCGGGCGTTCGGGTCTCTCGGAATCGGCCGAGATCGCATCGAGGTATTCGTGCGGGAACCGGCTGTCGTCCTGATCGTCCTGGGCTTCTTCTCCCAGCAGGGCCAGGATGCGGCGGCGGATGACCTCGCGGTCGTGCTCGATGCAGCAGTGAAGCGGTTTCGATCCGGCAGGCTTGACGTAGTACGGCAGCTTGTCGATGACCTCCGCGAGGGTGCCCTTTCGGAATTCGCAGGCCACGCGGATCATGAGTTCGCGCCGCTGGCGGTCCGGACTGCTTACATAATCCGTGCTCATGCTTCCTGGCCCTCCATGATTTCGGTGATCGCAGCGCAGACGGACTCGAGCGTGGCGTTCTGGATGAGCTGGCCGTTGATCCGCGCGAACGGAGCGTGCGCGAGGTCGAGACAGCCGCAGTCGACGGGGCAGGGGGACACCATGAGCTCGATCTTCGGGAGCCATTTTTCGGGCAGATGGGCGCCGATGTTCAGGATGCGGGCGTTCCCCAGCATGTAGCAGGTCATGCCGCAGAAGATCTCCACCTCGATTTTTCCGTCGTCGTTCATGTGCCGAAATCCTTTTCCCCGGCGGTCCGGGCGTCTGCCGGACGTGGGGCCGGTGCGTGTGAATAGGGTCCTAAAGCAAAAATTACATGCCTTTTCGGGTTTTTCAAATCGAAATCAGTAAAATGCCGGAAAAAAAGCAAAAAAAAGGGAAGAAAATACGTTGAAACACGATAAATATCTTGAAAAGATTGCCGATTGACCAGAACATGAAGCGAACGACTTGTCGCCGTTGCTCCGTCATTCCGCGAACGGGTCGTAGATCGAATCGTCCGGGGCGAGGTAGCCGACCCGGTCCTCCCAGCCCGCTTTGTCCGGCGGACGCGGCGTGAATTTGCTCCATGCCGTGGCGTGGCCGTCCACGAACGCCGTCGGACAGGAGCCCGAGTGGCGGAAATCGGCGTAGCCGCCTCGTCCCGAGGTGGGATTGTAGAGAAATGCCGTCGGCGAAGGGCGTCCGTCGCTCCCGGAGAGGAAGCATGCGGAATCCGCGAGCATCACGATGCGCGAGGGGAACTTCACGTCGAGCGTGCGGCAGGGGCGGTAGTTCGGCGGCTGCGAACTTACGTCCGGGAACGACAGCAGGTAGTTCAGTCCGTACCCGGCGAAACGCGCCGTCCAGGCGAGGTTGGTGTACAGCTCCTTTTTCGCCGCGGGACATTCGAAGACGCGCCCCTTCGCGGCGCTGGAATCCGGCACGATCCGGGACAGGATGCCCGGGCCCCGGTGGTTGGACGAGGAATCCCATTGGTCGAACGACGCGTCCCAGGCGGGGCAGAAATAGGTGTCGCAGGCGTCGGCGTAGTACAGGTGCATCAGCGAGACTTCGTGCAGATTGCCCACGCAGGACGCGAGCCGGGCACGGTCGCGCGACGACGACACGGCGGGGATCAGCAGACCGGCCAGGATCGCGATGATCGCGATGACGATCAGGAGTTCAATGAGGGTAAACGGCTTCGTCCGCGCTGCGATGGCGCGGAATCGGATGCCCCCCGAAGCGGGACGTGCGAATGATTTCATGGTTCCTCTTTGCGTAACGGGCACAAATGCCGGAGACCGGCTCGGAAGTGTTCAGGGACGCGGGGATCCGGCTTGCGGCGGGATGCCGCTCACGGTTGCTCGACAGTTCGTGAATTGCACACGATTCACCCGGGAGTCCTTGCGGATTGCGGGAATTACCATACACCCGGAATACGGAAAATGCAAGCGGAGAGGTTGTGTTTTCTGCGAGTCGGAAAGAATCGTCGCCGGAGTGCGGAGCAGGGGTTTACGAATTCTTTTCCCTGCGGATGAGGATGTTCGCCGCGTCGTCGCGGTGAATGGAGATGCTGGTCTCCAGGATCCGGATGCGCAGAAGTCCGCCGAACGGCGCGTGGGCCTCCATCTGCAGCAGAGTACCGGGGACGATCCCGACGTCGGCGAATTTCTTTCTGCCACGGAGACCGGGCCTCATCGCGACCACGGTGCCGGACTGTCCGACGGGGAGTTCCGCCAGGGAACACTCGGCGGGATCGAGAGTGAGGGGGGCATGACAATCGGTTGCGGCGGCGAAGAATTCGCTCATAGTGTAAGGATCCTTGTTTGGCCGTCCGGCGAAGGGGCGGAGGACGGCGGGCAGTGTTTTGTGTAAGGTGCTATATAACATACCCTCGACACCGCTTTTTTCAAGCGCGCGTGCGCACTGCCGGGGCGGAAAAAGCGGAAATCAATGCAAAACGGCGTTGTATTTCCGCAGAACGATGGTATATTAGAACTTTCATTTTTGAGGGAAAACGACGACATGAACCAAAAACCGGTCCTGAAACAGGCTTTCATCAGCTCCCTGCCCGTGCTGATGGGCTATACCGCCATGGGATTTGCAGCGGGTGTCCTGCTGGCGGCGAAAAGCGGCGTCAAACTGCCTGCCCTGTGGGCGTTTCTGACGAGCGCGACCAGCATCTCCGGCGCACTCCAGTTCATGCTCGTGGACTGGATCCGCACCTCGCGCCCCATGTTGGACGTGGCGCTCCTGACCGTGTGCCTGAACATCCGCTACTCCATGTACGGCCTGTCGCTCATCGAACGTTTCCGCGGGATCCATCCGCTCAAAAAACTGTACCTGATCTGGTCCCTGACCGACGAGACCTACGCGCTCGAGGTCGAAAACAAGGTCCCGCCCGGGGGCGACTCCATCCTGTACTGCCTGACCCTCGCCGGGCTCAATCACTGCTACTGGATCGCGGGCGTCGTGGCAGGCGCGTTCGCCGGAGCGGCCCTGCCGTTCCCGGACAAGGGCATCGACTTCGCCATGACCGCGCTCTTCCTGGTCATCCTGACCGACCAGTGCCGGGAACGCAAAAACCGCGTTTACGCGGCGGTCGGACTCGCGGCGTCGGTCGTCTGCGCCCTGATCTTCGGCGCGGAGAAAATGCTGATCCCGTCGATGATCCTGATGCTCTCCGCGCTGATCGTCTGCCGGAAACGCCTCGAACGCATCGCCGGGACGTCGCCCGAGCTCAAAGACGAGGTGAAGCCATGACCGGGACCTCGACCGAATATCTGCTGCTCCTGACCGTCGTGACCGCCGTCGTCACGCTGCTCCTGCGCGCCCTGCCGTTCCTGCTCTTTGGCACCGGAAAACATCCCCCGGCCCTGATCCTGAGCATCGGAAACGTGCTGTCGCCCGCGGCCATCGCCATGCTGGTCGTGTACTGCTTCGCCTGCTATGTGCGGGACCGCGCGCCCGTCGACCACATGTTCGGACTCGCGGAGATCGCCGCGTCGGCCACGGTCATCGGCCTCCAGCTGTGGAAACGCAATCCGCTGCTGTCGATCCTCGCCGGTACCGCCGTGTACATGATCCTGGTTCAGACCGTTGTGCCGTGAGCTCGTTCCGGCCCCTGATTCCCTCCGGGACAAGCCGTTGGTTTCTGCCGGGACAAACAGGATGAAACGTTCCGTGACTTTTGTCCGCATGGCCCCTCTTTTCCGTTGCGTTGGCTTATCGGCGTTTGGGACTCAATCTCCTGGGTACAGCAAATACCAGGTGCTTTGCCGTTGTGCAGCCTTATCCGAGCTCGCAATTCGCCCTTTCAAGACTGAACCCTCAAGGTACACTAAGAACAAGGTACTTCTTAGTGTACCTTGCGCATGTGTACGCGAGCCGTTTTCATAGATTCATAGAGGGGTTTCCCGTCATGCGCATGGCTGCAGGCTGCGATCCTCACATGAAGACGGCAGGAGAGTAGAGCCGCGAAGGGGAAACGGTTCCCCACTTGCCGCAGTGTTATCTTCCATGAGCTCAGACTGAACCATCAAGGTACACTAAGAACAAGGTACTTCTTAGTGTACCTTGTGCGTGTGCGCGGGAAAACAGTTTTCGGGCACAGCCGAGTTTGTGCTTGCTTGCGTGAGACGTGATTTCCCTGCTTGGCGGAGTCTGGTATGAATCTCTGCGTTGGAGGCTGGAAGCGGAAAAAACAGCCCGCGACAACCGCTCAGAAGCTCTTGAACGCTTGCAGGAGTTCGTCACGCTTGGGGTTGTCCTCATAGTCGACCATGATGAACGAACCGTGCGAGACCGCCGAGAACTTGAAGCCGTAGATGTAGATGTAGTCGTGCTTGTCGACGTATTCGATCTTCGCCCGCGCCTTCTTGTATTTCGTGTTGAACTTGTAGAACGCGACCTGCCGATTCGCCACCTTCAACGCAAATCCGTCCGATGCGTGGATCGGCTCGTAGTCCATGGCGCCGTCGAACGTGCCCCCGGTTTTCTGCATCATGTAGCGGCAGAGTTCCAGGGCCGTGCGGTCGTTGTTTTCGACCGTGGTCTTGCATCCGGCGCAGAGGATGACTGCGACGGCCGCGAAAACGATGCTGAGAAATCTGAACATGGCGTGCCTTTCCCCGTGAATACAAAAGTTAGCGCTGGCATGATAATGTAAGTCGTTTTTCCGCAAAGTCAAGCCGACGAAGCGAAATAATGGCAAAAACGCATCGCGGGACGGGCGATCACAGCGAACGCAGTACCGCGACCACCCGCCCGATCGTGTCGGGTTCCGGCGTGCGCGATGAATTCACCGTGCGGCAGATCGGATCGCTGCCGGGCCGGTTCAGGATCATCATCCCGGGGCGCAGCACCCCCGGACGGGTCCAGACGATCAGCACGTCACCGGGATCGACTCCGGGCGGCTGTTCGTCGAATACGCCGGAACGGACGGCGAAAAGGTCCCCTGCGGCCGCATCGTCGGGGATCAATCCCGGATCGACGCAGCAGCGGGAATCGGGTTCGTCCGGGAATTGGCTGAGCTTGGCATACAGCGGCACAGTAACGGACGTTCTGGTCTTCTTCCCGTGCCCCGTCACGGCGGGTCGGATGCTTCTGCGCGTGCCTTTTCTTCGTTCGATGGCGTGTTTGCGCTCCAGAGCGGCCACGTGGGCGGCCGCGGTCGAGGCGCGGATCGAGAATTGTTCCGCGATTTCATACAGCGTCGGCGAAATGCCGTTCTGCCCGATGAAGTCGCGGATGAACGACATGATTTCGAACTGTTTTCTGGTAATTCGTTTCATGATGCGGGGGACGGGGTTGTGTGTGGGAGGCGGACCTGGGGCGGGTCCGCCCGGTGTGTTGTCGAAAATTGCAACCTGTGATGATACGATACAACAAATCATGAAAGTTTTCAAGAGCGAAAATGAAAGATTCTTGAATTTATTTTCAATTTAGGTTGACAAATATTCGGCCTTCCCTGCGCGCCGCGCGGATATTCGCGCCTTGACTTTTCCCCCGAGGCATGGTATCTTAATAGAATAATCATCATTTCAAAAACGTTTCGACGAAAAGGACTTCATCATGAGCTCTCTCGACCTCAAGGGCAAGGCGGTCGTCTTCCTCGGCGACGGCATGGCCGATCTCCCCATTCCCGAACTCGACGGTAAAACGCCGCTCGAGGCTGTTCCGACCCCGACGATGGACAGGATCGCCGCGAACGGCGCATCCGGGACCTTCCTCACGCTTCCCGAGGGCTACCCGACCTCGTCCGACGTCGCAAACATGTCCGTGCTGGGCTATGCGCCGTCGCTGTATTACCCCGGGCGCGGCCCCATCGAGGCTGTGAGCCAGGGCATCCCGCTCGCAGCTGACGACGTGGCGTGGCGGTGCAACCTGATCACCGTCGAGGACGGCGTGCTGAAGGATTATTCCGCCGGACACATCGCAAAGGAGCACTCCCGGATCCTCATGGAGGCGCTTCAGGAGAAGTTCGGCTCCGACAAGCTGACGTTCTACCCCGGCGTGAGCTACCGCAATCTGCTGATCCTCCACGGTCCCGAATTCTCGCCGAAGGTCGGCTATTACAAGCCAGATTCCTCGCAGGACATCCCGGTCTCCGAACTGCCCTGGACCGCGCTCGACGACTCGAAGGAGGCCGCATACACGGTCGAATTCCTGAACAAGCTCTACGCCGAAGCCGGAGCGTTCCTCGCCGGGCACCCGCTCGTGAAATCGGGCGAGGCGAAGGGCAACGCCATCTGGCCGTGGAGCCCCGGGCGCACCCCGTCCTTCCCGAGGTTCTCCGAGCGTTACGGCGGCAAGACTGGCGCGGTCATCACCGCCGTCGACGTGATCTCCGGCATCGCCAAGTGCGCCGGGATGGACGTGATCCCGGTCGAAGGCGCCACCGGCTACATCGACACGAACTACGAGGGCAAGGCCGCCGCGGCGATCCGCGCCATCGAGGATCACGACTTCGTCTACGTGCACCTGGAGGCCATCGACGAGACCGGCCACGAGGGGCGGCTTGACCTGAAAATGCAGGCCATCCGCGACTTCGAAAACCGCATCGTCAAGCCGGTCGTCGAAGCGCTTCAGCCGCGTGGATGCACGTTCGCGGTCCTCCCGGACCATCCCGTGCCGCTTTCCATGCGCCAGCACACGCGGACGCCGGTCCCGGTCTGCATCTGGGGACCGCACATCCGGCCCGACGCCGTGACCGAGTATTCTGAGAAGGCCGCCCCGAACGGCTCCCTCGGATTCATGACAGGCGACGCGTTCATCCGCATGGTGCTCGACCTCTGAAAAACTCGCCTCGCGCGCATACGTGCTGGGCTCGGAATCTGCCCCATCAAGCATGCCTCGCGCGTATACGTGCCCAGCTCGGAATCTGCCCCATCAAGCATGCCTCGCGCGTATACGTGCCCCGCCCGGCATCTGCA
>JAEEGG010018245.1_pt1 | contig 14315 bp, 13 predicted proteins | sample 9134161 | NCBI WGS metagenome assembly JAEEGG01 (sample SAMN16246543, study PRJNA631951) | gut metagenome | biome: gut microbiome; feature: rumen; material: CR-attached | host: Bos | place: Iran: Karaj | collected 2018-10
ATTGTGCATAATGAAGGAATGTATAATCATAGAGAATGTTGGTCCACTAAAGCATATTGAACTAGAGGACATTAAGCAGCTTACCATATTAGTGGGTGAGTCAGGTAGTGGGAAAAGTACTATGATGAAGATTATAGTGCTTATGCGTTATATTTATAAAATGCTAAACATACGTTGTTATTTAAAGAATTCTGGTGTAAGTCGTTCACCTTTTAAACTTAAAATAAAGAGCCTTATAAGTGATGATCGTACAGCATATTTGATTGATAACAGAGAGGCATATATACGATATATTGCTTCTGTAAATGGTCATGATTATATAGTTGAATATAAAGACGGTGATTTGAATACTAAAGGAGCATCTGATATTCCTAATGAAGACTTACTCTTTATGAAAGAATCATGGATTTCAGAATCACGTTCTATTATTCCTATGTGGAAATCAAAATCTGCAGCAAATAAGAAAGCTGAGTTGGGATTTTATTTTCATGAGACATTAAGTGATTTTGAGAAGGCTACAGAAATGGTAAGAGACTTACCATTAGATTTTATTGGCATGGATTTGCATGTAGAAGGACAGAATGGTAAGCGGAAATACTACTTACATCCGCAGGATCACTCTTATGAATCCATTGAATTAAAATTTGCTTCTTCTGGAATGCAGACATCCACTCCATTAGCTACGCTAGTTTATTTTTTTGCCAGAGATTATTCTTTTAAAGAGGCGGGGCGTCGATCTATTTTAGATTATCTGTATGAGCAGGATCGATTGTCATCATATCGTCCAGAGATGGAAATTATGGATTTACAGAAGCAAGTGCATGTCCACATTGAGGAGCCAGAATTGAGCTTGTTTCCAGACGCGCAGTGTAAGTTGATAGATTTTATTGTAACTGAAGCTTTTAGTAGGAAAACGGATGGACGTAAAATGGGAGTGATTATGGCCACGCATAGTCCATACATTGTTAATTATCTCAATCTGTTGATGCGTCGTAAAGATAGTGAATTTGCTAATGGTGTGTCAATTGATTCAAATATGTTGGAGGTGTATGAAGTGGTTGATGGATATGCAGTACCATTGAAGACATTGGAAGAACGACCTTTGATTGACACGAGACTTCTATCCGATACTATTGCGAGTATTTATTCGGAATATAATAAATATTAAGTGTATTGATGATGGTTGGGCTACTAAAAAAAGATTTTATAGATGTTATCAATACTGTGCGCCGTGGAGATGCTCCAGAATGGACGAATACACCATATGTGAGGTTTGAAGATATTATGGACTACAAGTTTGATGTCGTTGACCCTAAAGATAATACGCAAACTATTAAGTGTTCGTTTGGAAATGGTACGGCATCGTATGTGAATGGAAAAGTTAATAATACTTACAGACTTCGGTTTGTTTGTTATGATGAATATTTGCATCAATTTGTCTTTAATGATGGATATGGTCACGCTGATAAAAGTATGTTAAAACAACATAAACATATGGCAGATTTCGTTGTTTATGACACTTCTGAGAATCATGTTTGGATTGTAATACATGAGTTGTCGAAAGGCAAAGTGATTAATAAGCGTAATCTTGGGCGTAAACAGATGGAGGCAACAATCGACATGCTTTGTAGGTCGGAAAACATCAAAAAGTTTATTGAACCTTTTGCCAATAAGTTGTGCGTGCTATCTGCTCATGATGAACGTATTTTACAAACACCAAATGATATTGCAGATGCTTTTATGAATGCATATAAAATTCTCCCTGAACCGGTGAAGTTTCAATATGGATCAATGAAACGTTTAGGTTTTTGGGGATATGAGACCAGTAAAATCGTTTTGATATGATAAAGGGTATTTTAGACGAAAAAATAGGCTCATCCAAAGATAACATGAGCAGTCCAATACACAATTGGTATAAGTTTACCGCTGGTTTTTCATATAAGTTTGTGGATGTTATTTTGGAAGATTTTAAAGGTCAAGACATCATTGTGTATGAGCCTTTTGCAGGTTGTGGTACTACCCTTGTTGAATCTCAGAAATTGGGATTCCATTCAGTGGGGAACGAAAGTCAGGAGTTGATGTGTAGCATTATTCGTGCAAAACTGAATTGGACTATTACCAAAGGCCAATATAATCACGGAATCAATATTATCGAAAATTATTTGAGAAATGACAAATGCACAATAGAAACTGGTGTAAAGTTTCATCCACTCCTAAAGACTCTATATGATGAATCTTCTCTTAGAGAGCTCTATTGCATAAGAGATGGTATTAAACTGATAAGTAATGTTTCTATTCGTGATTTTTTCAACTTAGCGCTGAGTCAAACTCTACATAAAGCTGCTATTCACCCCATAGCTGTTCCGTATATTTCTCGAACCAAATTTGTTGTTGATTCTGGTCATGCTTGGGACAAATTTTACCATATTTCTAAGATGATGATTAATGATTTACAGAAGATGCCACATCACGAACAGCTAGCAAAAGTATATAACTGCGATTCACGTCAAAAGAATGATGTTGTTTTAGATGATTCGTGTGGCTTGTGTATTACATCACCTCCATATTTGAATAATTTAGATTGTGGTGAAGTGTCCAAGGTGCATTCCCTTTTTTTTGAGATGACTTCAAATTGGAATGACATTACTAAGAAAGTGAGGAAGAAGTTGGTGACAGGAGCAACTACTCATTATACAGATTCGACTTTTTTGGGGAAGAGTTTTCAAAAAAGGAATTTGCACAGAATAATCCAGAAACTATGAAAGCATTAAATGAATTATATGTTAGAATTTTCTATGTTAAAAAACAAGCTTTTTTTATAGTTTAACATTAATTTAACACACATTTGTTTCTGATGAACATTTCCCGGCTTTTTTGTTGTTGATCCGGATTGTATTTCTGGTTGTCCCTAACCATAGCAGTCAGCATGGCCAGCATTTTGTTACAAGAGTTGTTAATGATTATTCCGATATGCTTCCCCCTTTCTTGAAGTCTCATTGCATAAGATCTTATTTCCGGGCAATATCTTATGGCGCATTGAGCCGCCTGAGTGAGCATTGACTTTATGAGCCTGTTTGCGAATCCTGACACTCTCGGCCTGGTGTTTACACTTGTCCCTGACGACTTTCCGAAAGGTGCCACTCCGTAGTAGCTGGCCAGTTTCCTGGCGTTGAACCCAAACCTTTTGAAGTTGTTCGTATAGACAATAAGACTTGCGGCGTTCTGCATTCCTATTCCCTTCATCGATGTCACAATCTCAAATGTGTTAAGCAGGTCGTTGTCGCTTTCGATTAGCTCTTTCATCTTCTTGTCACAGTCCGCTATAGCCTTGTCAAAAGCCTTGATCACATGTTTGGTCTGTCTTTTTATGAACTTGTTCACCTTGTCCATGTCCACCAAGTCGTTTTTGCCAATATCCCTTATTGTCACCGCCTGCCTGTGCTGCACCAACTTGTGCCTGTAAAGGAAGAGTTCCCGCAGTTGCCTCACGTTGTCGGATAGCGGTTCATATGGCCGGAAGCGGTCCTGGTGCCGCATGGCGTATTCAGCAATCTTGTTTGCGTCAGCCTTGTCGGTTTTGACCCGCTGCAGTCCGGAACTGTGCTTGAGGACATATGGGGTTTCCATCCAAATGTCCATACCTTTGGCATAGATGAAGTTCGCCAGCCTTAAACCATAGTCACCTGTATTCTCGCCACAGAAGAGCCATTGCCCGGGTTCTATGCCGTCTGCTAACGGTCTGACCCATTTGAGCAAGGCCTTGAAACCCTCCGCATTGTTTTGAAACTTCTCATGTCTTCTTGCCATGAGTTCCACTATTCCCTCTGCCTTAATTGCAACTGCATCGAAAGTTTTCTTTGAAATGTCGATGCCGATAAACATTTTTTTCATAACTTTGTAGTTGTGGTATTAATGGAGGAAATGACCGGAAGCTGTTGTGGACTAAAATTCTAAATAGGCTCGCAGCCTGTAATTTTCTATCAGGTCTTTGCAGCTTGGCAGGAGAGGACAGAAATAAAAAATAGTATGAATGTACTGTTAAGTGATTTTGTTTCCCGTCTCCTGCAGGTCATTCTTCCTAAATACAACAAAGGTAAGAATAACTTTCTACAATAAATGAAGGTAGAAGAAGAAAATAACGTTTATTTAAGATCTCTTTTTACCATCAGTCTTATTGTTGCTGCAAACTTAGAGTTAAGCGAAGCGTTTTTTGAAGAACGAAGTTCTACTTTTTGTTAAGTTTTGTCAGCACGTAGTGCGGTATGGGTTGTGGGCATGGTTGCTGAAAACTTGTTTTCAGGCAAGCATGGCTGCAATCCATACCATTGGGCGCAGCCCATGACAAAACGTTTTTTTATCTTTTTTGTTGATTGAACATCCGAAACTTGAATTATGTTATTTTGATTTTTACGTCATTCTCTTATTATTTTGAGCATCTTATTAAAGTTACAATTCTGTATTGCTCATAATCCATAAGACGCTTTTGTAAGCATAAGAGTGCCCTCACCGACAGTGTATGCATAACATGCAACTGGCATAAACTGAAGGCATCCATAAGGCATGTCCTTTTTCCCTGTTTCGGAGATTGACGTTACAATAGCATGTGATAGATTATTTGTTTTCATAAATGATTCCAAAGACTTTAATTCTTCTACAGGATTCACGAATGGCCTGTTTGACCATTTTACCTCTACTGCCCAAAGTGGCTTTTGTCTTCCTTCATCAATACCCACAATGTCAACTTCTCCTTTTTTGTTGTTGCCACAGTTCCAATTGGCGTAAGCAATATTAGTATTCCTTGGAAACCATTGTGCATATACAGCCGTTTCAACCATATTCCCTACAAATTCGTCGTTCTCCTCTATTGGTTGAAATAATGCACACCGAAGAGAGGGGTTAGTCAAATATAATTTAAACAACATTTCTCTCCTGTATTGCCTGGCTGTGTCATCGGCACGACGTATCTTTCTCACAAGGAAGGCGGCTTCTAAATATTGTATGTATTTCCGTAATGTGTCTTTTTTCACACCTGAATCTTTAGACAAGCCCTCATAAGAGAATTGTGACCCTGAATGATAGGCAATCATTGTGAACAAAGAGTTCAACTCCTGCACATCGGTAATGCCATATAAACTTGGCAAATCTCTAAGCAGCACCTTGTCGATAATGTCATGTCTGATGAACTGCCCCGGATCTTCCTGAATACGTTGTGAAAACACAACTTCCGGATAGCCTCCATAATTGATATAATCGATAAATAATGCATTTAATTTTGATATGTCAATAGTGGCATTCCCTGTTATAATTCCATTTGACCATTCCATATTTACGGGGTACAGCAATTGAGAATAGTCTTTTAAATGAACATATTCGTAAAACGTCAATGGAGGCAAATGGAAATCAGTGAATCGTCCAGATCCGCTTTCATTACTACGTTTCTTCAATTCAGCGGCGGCTGAACCAGATGCGACGAATTTCACATTGAGATATGTGTCTACCAATGATTTCAGATTTACTTCCCAGTCCTTTAAATATTGAATCTCATCAAAAAACACATAGAATTTCTCCTTGCTGTCACTTTTGCCTAAGGCTTGTTTTGCCAACGTAAACAATTGCTCCAAATAAATATTATTATATATAGGAGTCTCCACAGATATATATATAATGTTTCTGGGAGAGACACCGTCTGTAATAAGACGTTGAATGGTGTGATAAAGCATTACGGTTTTACCCACACGACGTGGCCCCATTAAAATAATGGCACGACGAACCTCTTCATCACAAACTAAGGGATAGAAAATGTCAAGATACAAACGAGGATGCATTTCTGAATAAAATGGTGCAATTTCATTTTCCGTCCACCATGGATTATCGACTTTAAGACGTCCTGTTATCTGTTTTTCTAATAAATCATTATATTGCATATCATATATATTTTATAGTGCAAATGTACAAAATATTTATTATATATCCAAATAATTTATTAAAATAAGCAGATTAAAATCAGTCTAAAATATAGAAAATAGAACAAATAAGTTAAATAGCGATATCTGCAATATAACATTCAATACTATTTTTTGTCTTTTATTATTAGCATCTGATCACAATATGTTGATTATAAAGTTTTTATATCTTATATATAAATTAAGCAGATTTAAATCTGCTTAATTTATATTAATATGTTTTATAACAAGAAGATTATTAGATAAAAACATCTGTTTGAAAATTTCTTTTTCAAGAAAATTATAAAAGTCTCATTTTTTTATCTTATTTCAACAATTTGTATAATCTTGAGATGTAAAATTACCCCCACACTATCATCACAGACGGTGTGGGGAATGCAAAAGTTCCTTTGTAAGGACCTTCAACATTTATTAACTACTTATTTTATGATTTGAAACACGAATTTACGGTCGTAGAAACAACGTGTGGGTGATAATGATTTTCTTGTTCATACAATTTACTCCAACTCCATTGGACTATAAGGTTTGTCGGGGAACTTATTGCCCGATTCTGGCGACAGGACCCTAACCCAATTCACGTTGATTTTCTTCTGTAGTTTCAACATCTCCTGACGCTTTACTTTACGGAACCGCGAGAAGTTCCATTGCATGATGGGGCGCGGTGTGCGCTCCAGTTTCACCAACTCAAAGTTATACTCCTTCTTGGCATCGAAAATCTTCACGATGAGTCCGGGCAGTCCGCCGAACTTCCACGGGCCGTGCTGGATGGGGATTTCTGATGTGAACCACGCTACATAATCACGCCCTCGCCAGTGGCAGGTGGCCTTCTGGCAACGGTAGCCGTGTATGGTCTGCTGTTCATCCTTCAACGTCCACTGTTGCTGCGGCACCGGCTCGGTGTACTGGCAACATTCGCGCTCGAGATTCATCGGCATGATGGCGAACTCCGTTAGTTGGCCGTCCTTGATGTAAATCTCGTCAAACTGGTATTCCGACCAGCGGCTGGGATATTTGCCCCCGAACTTCCGACTGGCGTAGCCGCTTTCCCCATTGCTATTCTTTATCAGTATCGGTTTGTATGCCGAATCGCTGTGTGCCACGAAATAACTGGCATACTTCGTATATTGCTTGCCCACTTGCAGCCATCCGAGGTCGATGTAGGTGTTTTCGTCCTTGATGTTTTCGGCATTAAAGGCGTAGTAAACGGTCACTTCCGCCTTATCTATCTCCGTCGGTGGGATGCTTCCTCTTCTTGAAGAAGGTGGAACATCGCCCTGTTTCCACTGCGCACTCGCCATACCGCACACAATGGCGAGGGCGATGATGATGGTGATGAGTCTTCTGTTCATAGGCTATTCTAATTCCAATGGACTGTAAGGTGTATATTTCGATACGGCCTCGCCTATAATCATATTTCCAGAGGCATCTACGGTGGCCTTGTGATAATCTGTGGCCTTGAACCAGTTCTCGTTGAATGACTTTTGCTGCTTCCACACTTTTTCTCGCGTAGAGCGGAGGTAATTCTTGAAGTCGTATTTGAAGATAGGATACGGTTTCGACGATATTTGCACTGCCTCAAAACGATAGACTCCTGCCGTATCCTGTAACTTCAGAATAAGACCAGGCAAACCACCGAACTTCCACGGTCCAGCCTTCACGGGGATGTCCGTAGCAAACCACGCTACGAAATCGCGACCGCGCCAGTGGCATGTGGCCTTCTGGCAGCGATGGCCGAGTATCATCTGTGTTTCCGTGCCCATCCTCCACTGTTGTAAAGGATATGGCTCAGTATAGAATGCATTGTATCTGCCCAATCCTTGTGGCATGGTGGCATACACCGTCAGTTTCCCATTTTCAATAAAGAGGTCAGAGTATTCATACTCGCTCCATCTGTCGGGTTTCTTACCTCCATTGCCAAGACGAATCGGAACAGAATGTGCCCCTGGGTGGGATTTATGCCATAAAGCCACCAGCGAATCGGAACGGAAGAGAAAATCACTGTAATATTTCGTCACCCGCTTACCGATGTCCAAGCGTTGATGGTCTATATAAGTGTTAACGTCTTTCACATTTTCAGCATTGAAGGCATACCACACCCTGATGCGGGTTGTGTCAATGACCGTCATCTTCCCTGCACCTCTGTGGGACGGTGCCATACAATAAGCGTTTTTCGGTTGCGCATTAGCCCCACTACATAGGGCGGTAAGGGCGATAATCAGTGTGATAAGTTTTTTGTTCATGATGATTTTTTATTCTTTTTCCAACTGTTCAAAGGAAACTCTTTTCGGGGCAGGTCTTCCTTCGAGGCTTGTCCATCCGATGGCGTTCAGATAGTTCTCTGTATATTCCTTCTGCAGTTTCCAAATACGCTTGCGGGTTGTTTTGGGATAGAGTGACTCTGGATATTGACAGATGGGAAAGGTGCCACGCTCGATGGCCACGGCCTCCCACTCATAGAGATGTTGTGTGTCATAGACCTTAAGGATGCAGCCAGGCAGTCCTCCGAATTTCCACGGACCACCCTTGATGGGCACATCTGCAGCGAACCATGCCACAAAATCACGGCCACGGAAATGACAGGTGGCTTTCTGACACCGATGGCCGAGAATGGTCAGTGTTTCACTTGTCAGCGTCCATTTCATCAGTGGCCACTGCTCGGTGTAGCGTCCATTGTCCTTTTCCGCATACAACGGCATACAGGCCCACTCAGTAAGACTGTTCCCTTCAATGAAATAGTCAGAATAGACTAATTCGCTCCAGTTGTCTGTTTTCTCACCACGAATGAAAAAAGTCTTGGGGACGTATCCACTGTATCCTTTCTCCTTTTTCCACTTGGCAACTTCCAAGTCGGAGGTATATACAAACTCACTACTGTACTTTTGCATCCTTCTGCCCACCTCCAACTTGCCAAGATCCAAGTAGGTGTTCTCGTCTTTGACATCCTTGGCATTGAGTGCATACAAAATACGGACGTTGGCGGTGTCCACAACGATTCGCTTGTCGTACCCTCGTTTCTCCCTGACGGGTGCCCTTCCGTTAATTTTGGGTTGTGCCCACACCTCACCACATACGGCAAGAATGGTGAGGAATATAATTATCCGCTTCATATATTTACGAAGTTAAGAAGTCACTGATACCTATAGGCTACTGCATGTGATGCTCTCTGACGGACAGCCTTACCCTTCAGTCTGGCAGGTTTCCATTTAGGCATATTCCTAACAAACTGTACCGCTGCGGCGTCAAGGACGGGATGGACTTTCTGGCTATCGGGAACGTGGGCATCGGATATGCTGCCGTCGGCTTCCACAACGAAATGCACGACGACGGTTCCCTGGGCTTTATCTTTCTCCGCCTCTTTCGGGTATTTCATGTGTTGCATCATAAAACTCAACATTCCATCCTGTCCTCCCGGGAACATGGCTCGTTGCTCCACTTGGTCAGGTTTGTAGATAGTTTGTCTCTGTGACTGCGCTGAGATAGCGACTGCATGCAGCATCATAACTGCAAAGGCAATAATCAGGTTCTTTTTCATCTTTGTTTTTGATTAAGCTGTTTTTAATTATGTTTTTATCTTATTGGTTTCCTGCTTAAATACTCGCACATTACTCCAGCTCCAAGGGGGCATACTCGTGTGGCTTGGATATCAAGTCACCGATAGTGCCGTCTTCGTTGAATCGTCGTCGCCCGGCGGTCTTCGGATAGTTGAGGTTGAAGGCTTGCTGCAGTTTCCATGTCTTTTGGCGTGTGGATTTCATAAATTCCTCCTTGGGGTATTGCCAGATGGGGAAATTCCCCTTTTCTATCGACACCGCCTCAAAGACGTATAGGCTGTCCACATCGTGAATCTTCATGATCAGTCCCGGTAGTCCGCCGAACTTCCACGGCCCACGGCTGATGGGAATGTCGGGAGCGAACCATGCTATGTAGTCGCGTCCTCGCCAGCGGCAGATGGCTTTCTGGCATTGATGACCGAGAAACGATGCGGTGTCTTCTTGCAACGTCCATTCCTGTCCACGCCATTTCTCCTCGTATCGCTGTGGCCATTCCTGTCCCATCGGCATAACTGCCCATTCGTTGAGCGTGTCACCATGGATGAAGATGTTGGAGTATTGGTACTCGCTCCAAATACCTGGTTTCTTGCCCCGCATCCACCATGTTCCGTTTGGGACGCTCTGCGCATGCGGGTTCATCTTTGCCCACTGCACACGTTCGCTGTCTGCAACTTCCACAAACCAGCTGCTGTACTTAGTCATGCGTTGGCCTATGAGCAGCTGCCCGCAGTCCAGATAGGTGCTGTCCTGTGTGATGTCCGTTGCACCCCATGCATACTTGATGCGCAGGTTGGCAGTGTCGATGGCTTTACGCTTCACGACGGTATTGTGCATCCCACTCGCATCGGCATCGCTTTGTTTCCACTGGGCATTTGTACTGATGCACACGGAGACGAAGATAAAGGTGAATATGAAGTTCTTCATGTTCATAATATTGCTTTCTTTATTTTGGTTTTACAATAGTTTGAATCGAACCGTGGCGAGGATGTTCCTCGGACGGAGCTGCGTGGTGTTGGTGTAGATGTCAAGACCTGAATAGTTGACTCTGGTATAGGTGCGCTGGTCAAAAAGGTTGTTGAGTTGCAGCTCAAGGTCGCAATGCTTCAGTTTGTACTTCGCCTTGATGTCTCCAAACCAGGCATGGCGGTCGGTAGCGGTGAGGTTTGAGTAGTTGTCCTCAACTGAAACGGCAAGTGTCATCTGCTTAGTGACATAGACATTCATGGAGAGGCGCTGGGTGGCTGAACGGACGGTGCGGGCGAGGTCACTGCCGCCGCTGTCTGTCCAGCTGCTGTTCCAACTGTAGCCGCTGCTCAGCACAAAGTTGAGCCATGGCAGTGGTGTGATGGTGCCACCGGCTCCGAGGCTGACCGTACGGCTGTTGAACGGATAGAGATTTCCTGCAATCAGCTGTTCGCTGTGACTATGACCATAACCGCCGAAGGCTCGGACGGTGGTCTGCAGCCAGTCGAATCCCTTGCTGAAGTCGAGGTTGAGGTTATAGGAGTCGGATGTGGTGGCCTGGTCAACGGCTTGGACCACACTGGTGGCTCCATCGTAGGAGTAACCGTAGATTTGGTTGTCCCGGGTGTGGCTGTAGTTGGCGTTGAGGCGGAAGAACATGGCATTCAATGCACTGCGGTAGCCGATGCTGGCTCCGGCTCCCACACGGTCGGTTTCGGACAGCTGTTCCACGTATGACCGCTGGAAGGCCCGGTAGTTGTTCATGATGTAGCCACTGTAAATGCCACCCGGGTCACCCACATTCTTGTAATATGATGCGTTGATGTTGCCGCTCCAGTCGCGCCACTCATAACTGGTGGAGAAGTTTGGGGATACAAGCAGGTGAGTGTAACTGTGCTTGTCATCCCGGATGCGGTCGTCGAGAGTCTGTGTGTAGAGGTTCAACGGGCATCCAAGGGATATACGCCAGCCGCCATGTTCCCATTTGTAATGTTGTCCGAGAGTCAGTTCGTAGGTGTTGTACCAAAGATCGTTTCTGATTTGGGAACTGGCTGATTCATCGGTTGGAGGCGTGAAACCGTCTAGGTCGGTTTCTATACCGTGAAAACTGGCATTGGCTATCACACCGTAAGCAAGGGTGAAATCGCCGAAACGGAAGTCATAGTTGGTGTGAAAATTGGTGTTGATATGGCGTGATTCTATGTTCTGCTGGTAAGCATGACTGTTGAACACCTCCTGCTCAGCATTGAGCGAGTCCACTCCCACAGTCAGCGTGTTGGGCCGCTGTGCATAGCCTGCCGAGAAATGCAGGTCGAGGGTGTGCTTGCCCACGTTCTTGATGAGATTGGTCGTATTGCTCACCGCTAACGACGGACGGTCAAAATGCTGATGTGTGCGTTCGCTTCCATAGTTTCTTGACTGCAGCCCCGTCAACTGTGACGCTAACAGTCCCTCCACCTTGTCGGAATTCCAACTGCCGTCGAACTTGATGACATTGGCAAGGAAGCCGTCCTTGGCGTTCCACATATAGCGGAGGTTACCCGTGAGGTCGTTCAGATGTGTGCGTGAGGTCAGTGTCTCTGTGGTCATCAGCCGGCTGTCGTCGCTGATGAAATGGTCGCTCTCCGACATACCCTCACGGCGGATGTCGTCGTTGTGGTAGGCTATGTTCATCGTAATCTCAGAGTCCTTACCCACTTTCTCCAGGTGGTTCATCGTGACTATGTGGCTGTGATTATCGAAGATGCGTTTCTGTGGCAGGCCCGCACCCGATGGCAGCATGACATTCGTCGGACAGAAAGGATAGAGGCTGACACTGTTGATGTTGGAATAATGTGAGGTCAGTTCCTTTGAGACATCATCGCCAGTGTTGTTCCCTTTATACAATGTCATGTTCTGGCGCCGTTTGGCGAAGTACATGCCTACAACCTCGACTGTCCATAACGGATTGGATCCTATGACCGTCTGTCCGTCGGAAAGGGGACGGCTGTCAAGACGCCACGGTCCTGACTGTTGCCAACCGCCTCCTAACATCGTATTCACGGCTACTGTGCCTTTTGCGGCATCTTTCAGTTTCAAGTTGATGGCAACGTCATCGGTGAGGGTTCTGTCCTGCAGCGCCTTGATGGGCTGGTGATGCTCCAGCACCTGTACTGTGGCCACATCAGAGGCATTGATGTTGTTCGTGGCGAGTCCGTAGCGGCCTTGCAGCAGGTCCATATCCTCGACATAGAATTTCCTGATTGCCTTGCCGTTGAACTTGATGGCACCGCTCTCAGAAACCTCTATCCCGGGCATTCGCTTCAGCACGTCGCCGATGACACGGTCGCCCTGCTGCTGGTAGGCACCGACAAGATAACTGATTGTGTCACCGTGCTGACGTATCTTGTCGGCCTTGATGGAGACCTCCTTCAGTTCGATGACCTGCTGTTTCACTTTGAAATCGAGCCGCTGTGAGCGGTTGGCAACGAATTTCACATGGTTTCCGATGGTCAGTCCCGAGGCGGTGACGGTCAGAGAATCGGCAGTGGTCTTGATTTCCAACTTATAGTACCCATTGGCATCGGTGTCTGCAAAGCCGATGATGTTGCCTGTGCCTTTCGGCGACACGGTCACGTAGGCATCAACAACCTTACCGAGAGAGTCTGTCACCGTACCCTCAATGACGGTCTGTGCATCAGTCCTGCCACAGGTGGCGGTGAGTATGAGGGTTAAGGCTATGAGTTTCGTTTTCATTTGTCTATGTGATGATTTATGATTTCCATCAATTCCTGCTTTTCCTCATCGTTGAAGGTATTGTGGTAAATGATTGCATGAAGAGTGGGGAAATGACGCCACAGGAATCGGCGTATAGATGCTTTTGTAATCATAGGTTATTCTAATTCTAATGGTTCATACGGAATCTTGCCCCCTGACGAAGGCACCCATTCGCCGGCGGCGTTCTTCATCATTCCGCCCATACGGCCGATGGTGTTTTTATATTCAGCGTTCAGGTCATGGTTGAGTTTGAGATACCGTTCACGGCTGCCCTTACGATAGCCATCGTAGGCATAACGGATGATCGGTTGCTTTCCGCGCTTGATGCTCACTGCCTCGAACGTGTAATGACGGTCTTTGTCATATATCTTCAGGATGAGGCCCGGCAGTCCTCCGAAGATCCACGGGCCGCGTCGGATTGGGATATCTGGAGCAAACCATGCCTCGAAGTCGCGGCCATGCCAGTGACATACGGCTTTCTGGCATTGGTGACCAAGAACGGTTGCAGTATCATCTGTAAGCGTCCAATTCTGAGATGGATACTGACTGTCAATATAGCCGTTCTCTCCCTGAAAGCCGTGCGGCATGGTGTGGTATTCCGTGGCGGTCTCCCCTTCGATATAAATATCGGTGTATTGTATCTCGTTCCAATAGTCACTTCGTTTGCCGTGAATGGGATGAGGACGGGGAACACCGTCGGCATGAGGATGGTTCAGTTTCCATGTCTTCAGAATCTCTTTCTGATGCTCTTCTCCCTCACGGACGAACTCACTGCTGCACTTGGTCACTTTCGAGCCGACTTCCAGCACCCGCAGGTCAACATAAGTGTCCTGATTGCTGAGAGAGTCGGCATTCAGCGCATAATAAACCCTCACGTCGCTGGTATCGACAACGGTCGCCTTTCCCAGCCGATTGCGGCTCAAAATCAAAATAGATGCGTCTTTGTGCTGTGCCCACACCTCAAAAACAACGGTTGTGAGAAGGACAAGGAATAATAAAGTAGGTTTTTTCATACGGTTCGATAAACTTGTATTTTGGATATTCTGCACTTATAACGCATCACCGTACGAATCTTTACCCA
>JAEEGG010018250.1_pt1 | contig 14311 bp, 11 predicted proteins | sample 9134161 | NCBI WGS metagenome assembly JAEEGG01 (sample SAMN16246543, study PRJNA631951) | gut metagenome | biome: gut microbiome; feature: rumen; material: CR-attached | host: Bos | place: Iran: Karaj | collected 2018-10
CGTATGGCGCTCCCCAAATCACCAAGGACGGTGTGACGGTCGCCAAGGAAATCGAACTCATCGACCCCGTTGAGAACATGGGTGCCCAGTTGGTGAAGGAAGTCGCTTCCAAGACCAACGACCTCGCCGGTGATGGTACCACTACCGCTACCGTGTTGGCTCAAGCCATCGTGGCTACGGGTCTGAAAAACGTCACCGCCGGTGCCAACCCGCTCGACCTGAAGCGCGGTATCGACAAGGCTGTTGCCGCTGTGGTCGCTTCGCTGAAGAAGATGTCGGTGAAGGTCGATGGCGATAACGAGAAGATCAAACAAGTGGCTACCATCTCCGCCAACAACGACAGCGAAATCGGCGGTCTCATCGCCGAGGCTATGAGCAAGGTGAAACAAGAAGGTGTCATCACCGTTGAGGATGCCAAGGGCATCAACACCTATGTCGACGTCGTCGAAGGTATGCAGTTCGACCGTGGCTACATTTCGCCTTACTTCGTCACCAACACCGAGAAGATGGAAGCCGTCTACGAGAATCCTTACATCCTCATCTACGACAAGAAGATCTCCGTGATGAAGGACTTGCTGCCTGTGCTCGAAAAGACATTGCAAACCGGTCGCGCCCTCATCATCATCGCTGAGGACATCGACGGTGAAGCCTTGGCTACCTTGGTCGTCAACCGTCTGCGTGGCTCGCTGAAAGTCGCTGCCGTTAAGGCTCCTGGCTTCGGTGACCGTCGTAAGGAAATGCTTGAAGACATCGCCATCCTGACTGGTGGCACCGTCATCAGCGAAGAGAAGGGCTACAAGCTTGAGGATGCCACCCTGCAAATGCTGGGTCAGGCCGACAAGGTCAGCATCAACAAGGACAACACCACCATCGTGAACGGTCACGGTGCCAAGAAAGACATCGAAGGCCGCACCAACCAAATCAAGGCCCAAATCAAGACCACCACGAGCGACTACGACCGCGAGAAACTGCAAGAGCGTTTGGCCAAGTTGGCCGGTGGCGTGGCAGTCATCTATGTGGGTGCCGCTTCCGAAGTTGAGATGAAGGAAAAGAAAGACCGCGTTGAGGATGCTCTGAACGCTACCCGCGCTGCCATCGAAGAGGGTATTATTCCTGGCGGTGGTGTCGGTTTCATCCGCGCCATCAAGGCCATCGAAAAGATGAAGGGCGACAACGAGGACGAGACCACGGGTATCGCCATCATCAAGCGTGCTTTGGAAGAGCCTCTGCGCCAGATTGTTGAGAACGCTGGTCTTGAAGGCTCGGTCGTCGTCAACAAGGTGATGGAAGGCAAGAACGACTTCGGTTTCAATGCCCGTACTGAGGTCTATGAGAACTTGCTCAGCACTGGTGTCATCGACCCCGTCAAGGTGTCGAGAGTTGCCTTGGAGAACGCTGCTTCCATCGCTGGCATGCTGCTGACCACCGAATGCGTCATCAGCAACCACAAGGAGCCTACGCCTCCTACACCTCCGATGCCCATGGGCGGCGGAATGGACGGGATGATGTAATTCTGAATGATGAATTATGAATTATGAATGTGGAATGGCTTCGCGTGTATGACTCGCTTCGCGTCATTGCGAGGAGGTACGACGAAGCAATCCAGACAATAAGCATCCAGATTAATGGAAACGAGCAAAAGGCTGACTGCGTGAGCGGTTGGCCTTTTTTGTGGCATTTCCCAATACTATTTCTGTTTTTACACTTGCTATTGGAACCTGCGGTGTGGTGTTTTTTAGGTATAATAATCTTGTATTAGGAAAAAATGTGTAGTTTTGCAGGGTGAATAGTTAAACAGAGAGAAAATGTTGCAACTTAATACAATGAACGAGGCTCAGATGATGATTTTGGAGTCGTTTGCAGGTGCTACTGATGAGCAGGAATTAAACGATTTGATGGATGTCATCAGGGACTTTTATGTCCGTAGGTTGGAGGCCGAGATGAATCGACTTTGGGACAATGGGACACTCAACCAAGAAGCCCTTGATCAATTGAAGGATTAATGTTTTCACTCGATGATTTTGCAAAGATGATGGAACAACTATATCAAAAACAACCATAATAAGGGATTAAATTTGGTTTTTTGGTATGAGGAAATTACAAATAATATGGACAAACCTCAAAACCAAATTTTCATAAACATTTGAATGTCAATACATTGAAATTTTCAAAATCGAAAATAATAGGGACAAAACCGTTTTAGGGCTCGACAGATGGCTTTTTTGGTGTTTTTTTGAATAATTTTGCGCGTATAACACAGAAAAACACTTTGAAATGAAAGCGACAAGAATTTACACCCTGCTTGCACTCTTGCTGATGGCGGGAGGGATTCATCTTCAAGCCCAACTTCGCATCGATTGGCAGCAGACCTACGGTGGTCAATTGCCGAACTGCGATGACGAAGCTTGGGGAATAGCACCCACTGATGATGGGTATCTTGTCGCAGGAGTTGGGCGTTCGCCTATTTCTGGGATGGTCACTTGCGATTTCGGTCAACAAGCTACAGGGAACTGGCTCCTAAAAATCGGTTACCATGGTGAGCTGCTTTGGCAGACTTGCTATCCAGCAATCTATCCTCTTGATTTAGATAGATCAATAGCCAATAAGAATGTCTATTATTCTATTGGTGAAGGAAGATATCCTACAACGGGAAAAGCTTCACTCTGCATGGCCAAGTACGATTCGGAAGGAGAATTGCTGTGGTCACGGAACTTGGGGAACGAGAACTACAGCTTCCCTTACGAGAAATATGGCTGTGCCACCACCGATGGAGGTGTGATAGGAGGGGCGCAGCTGACCTTTTCGGAGGGAGGAGACATAGGACTCTACTATGGTCAAAGCGATGGATGGATTACCAAGCTTGATAGTCTTGGGCAGGTGGAGTGGGAGATTTCGATTGGTACGACGGGAACTGAATTCATACACCATCTCTCCAACGCAGCCGATGGAGGTTACTATGCCTTCCTGTCGGGCTATACCATAGGGGATGGCTCCATCGAGGCCTGCGACATACATGTGGGGCTCTATACCAATGACAACATCCTCGTCAAGCTCAGCCACCAAGGTGAGGTGGAATGGACCCGATGCTATGGCGGGAGCAATAGTGAGAACAGTTATTGTTTAATGGAACTTGGCAATGGCTTAATCCTAGCAGGAAACAGTGATTCCGAGGATGGAGATCTCCAAGACGCCAACTACCATTTAGGCTATTGGCATACCGGTGTCCGCACCACCGATGTGTGGCTTTTGCGTACCGACATGGATGGCAACATACTCTGGAGCCGTTGCTATGGCGGTAGCGGGTTTGATACCCCCTGGCGGGTTTTCCAAAATGTAGACGGCGGATTTACCGTGTTTGGACTTACCGAATCGAAAGACGGCGATGTACAAAGTGCCCAAAACCTAATCTATCCCACTGGTGACTTGGGCAGAAAAATTTGGATGTTCCGCACAGATGCCAACGGCAACTTGCTTTGGGAAAGAGCCATAGGACACACCATGTGCTCGAGGATAGGAATTGGCGATGTTTTAAAAGAGAGTGACAGGGAATACGTCATTGCAGCAACCTCCGAAACCATGCTTGGCGAGCACAATGGCGACTATTATTGCACCAACGACACACTTTTTGATGGTCACACTATGAATTATTGGGTTCTTCATGTCACGGACACAGTGGATTACACGACTTATCAAGTGCCGGAATGGCAGCAGCCGCAAGAAAGGACCTCGCAGGTTTATCCTAACCCAACTAACAATACTGTACGGATTGTGTTGCCCGAAGATGCTTTGGTTGATGAGGTGCAGCTCTACAATGCCCTTGGGCAGTTGGTGAAGACGGTTCGGGGGACGAATGAGGTTGATTTGAGTGGATTAGTGGAAGGGGTTTATCTGGTGCGCATCATGGATGCGGAAGGTAAAGTTTACACGAACAAAATCACGATTAGATGAAATACTTGAAGATTTACACCCTGCTTACGTTCCTGCTGATGGCGGGAGGGGTGACGATGCAAGCGCAGGAAGAGAAACAGAAGAGCCTTTTTGGAAGCCGTAAAGTTACAGAAGCCATCCCGTTGCAAATGCCGACTATGCTCTCTGTTGAAGATGCCTGGCTGCATTATGATGATGGTGTTTATTATACCAATATGTACTATGTCCCAGATGGCATTCCGTTCTCATGGGCGGTGATGTTCCCTTCTTCCGTGCTTCAACAATACGAAGGCTTTACCTTGACCCGAGTGTCAATGTATGAAAACGAATGCAACTATGGAAACCTGTTGTTGGGTGTGTATTATGGGACCGAACACGAACCTAATGTATTGATGAACGAACAGTTGGTAGCCACTGCAAATTGGTCGGACTTCTGTAGCTATGAATTGGAGCATCCTGTCGAAATCGATGCGACACGATGCCTTTGGATAGTCTTCTCCGAGACCAACATTACAAATTATTATTACCCAGCTACAGTCAGCCAAAACAATGTCGATCCCAATCCAAATGCGAGATGGGTGCAATTTGAACAAAACAAATGGATGGATGTGCTACTTGACAATGAAATGTGGTATGAAATCCAATGGATGATTCGTGCCTATGTCACTAACGACCCTTGGGGTGTTGAGGAACTGATGGATCTAACGGCATCAACGGCCTATCCCAACCCAGGCGGCAACACGCTCAACATCCGCACAGCGTTGCAGAACGCCCATGTGGAAGTGTATGACGCCAATGGAAGACTCGTTCACAGCCAAGCCGTTACTGAGAATGTGATGGCGATTGATGCAACGGCTTGGGCTAAAGGGGTTTATGTTTGGAAGGTTTGTGCCAACAACAAAGAAGCAGAAAACGGAAATTGGATAAAACAATAATTCAATGAAAACAACGAGAATTATGACCATGCTTGCGCTCCTGCTGATGGCGGGAGGGGTGACAGCACAAGAAAGCGACATTGTTTTTGCTCCTTTGGGAGCAGAGTGGCATTATAATTATTTTGGGATGTTTGAAGAAGGTTATGTCAACATCAAGGCAACAAAAGACACTATCATAGATGGATTCAATTGCGTGGAACTTGAAAAAAAACAAGTGGTTTATATTGATGATCCTTTCCTTCACGGAGAAGAAGGTGTTTATGAACACCATAAGCCTTCAGAGTTTGTAATGTGCTTGGGAGATGTCGTATATCTATATCGGAACCAATCCTTTATGAAATGGTTTGATTTTGGTGCCAATGTTGGCGACTTCTGGACTGTTCCCGTTGAACAAGATTACATAATTGGCGATACGGCTGGTTTTATGATTCTACAAGGAAAAGGAACTGTCACCATCAATGGCACAGAATTGAGATACATTGATATTATTGACGCAGAAGATTCTAATTGGGGATATGGGGATTATATGTATGGACAACAGCCTTATACGGTTCGGGTCATTGAACGAATTGGACCTAAAGGCGTTTATTTGTTTCCAGAAGATCATTGGACATTCGATGCTAATGAAGGAGGTTATTTGAGGTGCTACTCAGATACGGAAATAGGTCATGTCAGTTATTACTGGAACAATTGCGATTACATCAATCCTCAATATCAAAACCTTCCTGAAGAAAACGATACGCAAACGATTTCGATATATCCCAATCCGGCAAAGGACAGAGTTGTAATTGAAGGCGTTGAAGTTGCAAAAGTGGAGGTGTATAATGCTTTGGGGCAGTTGGTGAAGACCGTGCGCGATACGAATGAAATTCCTGTTGCAGACTTGCCGCAAGGGGTTTATATGCTGCGTGTCACGGATGCGGATGGAAAAGTTTACACTAATAAGATAACGGTACGATGAAAGCAGCAAGACTTTACACCCTGCTTGCGCTCCTGCTGATGGCTTCAAGGCTTTTCGCTTTTGATTTTGAAGCCATTTGCACAACGGGTCAAACGCTTTATTACGACATCAATACCGATGGCATTTCTGTAACGGTTACTTATCCGTGTTATGACGGACAATACAACTATTATTCCGGTTATGAAATGCCTCAAGGGGATTTGACGATTCCAGATAGTGTGGAATACCAAGGCATCACCTATGCAGTAACAAAAATAGGGGCACATGCTTTTTATGGTTGTTATTCTTTGGGTGCGGCCACCTTACCCGGTACTTTGCTTGAAATAGGTTATCAAGCATTCTATTCTACCAACCCGAATGGATATGGGCATCATCTTGTAATTCCAGACAATGTTATTTCTGTTGGTGCCCAAGCTTTTGCCAGTGTCTCTGTGTATGAACTTACTATCGGTACATCTGTAAAAAACATTGGGAATCGGGCATTTGATTGTGATAACATGCACATCATACACTACAATGCCACAGATTGCAATGATTTGGCATCACCTCCCTTCCAATTAAACAGAAAAAGCGGAAGGAACATCAATACACTTACCATAGGTGAAAATGTGGAATATATCCCAGCAAAACTATTCTATTGTTTTGATGATCTTGCTTGCGATGTCGTCATCCCCAATTCCGTGACTCGCATAGGCGAACAGGCTTTTTTTGATGCCAATGTTACATCGGTGGTTATAGGAGACGGGTGTGTTGAAATTGGAGAGTGGGCGTTTTTCAATGCCCATTATTTGACAAGCCTCAAATTGGGAAAAGGTTTGAGGACTATAGGAGAAAGTGCGTTTTTTGGTTGCCACATTGAAGGCGATTTGGTACTCCCCGATTCCCTTGAGGTTGTCGGCTATGCTGCTTTCTATGAAAATAATCTTACATCGGTACATATTGGGCCCTGTGTCAGTTTTATGGATTCTGAGGCGTTTATGATTTATGATTTACAATCGGTTTTCATTGATGCGACGGTGCCTCCAATTATCGGGGCGTATACCTTTGGTCGATATACAACGCCTATTTATGTGCCTTGTGCATCGCTCTGCGATTATCTCGCCATTCAATCGACCAACCAATATTGGGCTAGATATACAAACATCACAGCAGTTTTTCCATACCAATTAATAGTGGAAAGTGCCGATGAGCAAATGGGATACGCTTATGTCACCCAAGAGCCGGATTGTTGTAACATTAGGGCATGGGCCAGGGCATATCCAAGACAAGGTTTTGAGTTCGATTGTTGGAAGTCAGATGGCGTTATTGTTTCAACCGAAGAGATTTTGGGCATTGATGTGGTTGAGGATTTGCATCTTGTGGCTTATTTCAAGGTTTATGACGGAATAGAAGAAGACAGTAGTTCAGCAGTTGTGGCCTATCCCAACCCAGGCGGCAACACACTCAACATCCGCACGGCATTGCCAAATGCCCGTGTGGAAGTGTATGACATAAACGGTAGGCTTATCCACAGCCAAGCCCTCACGGAGAATGTGACGGTGATTGATACTGGGGATTGGCCTTCGGGCGTTTATGTTTGGAAGGTTTATACAACGGGCGTTTCGACAGGCTCAACGACCCTTGTGGAAACGGGGAAGTGGATTAAAGAATAGAAAGATAATTATCCATACAAACGGAAAAAAGCCTAACTTTGCCAGCAAAAGAAAAACATTGGAATGGAAAAAAAGAACACAAACGAGAGCCGTTCAATAACGACATTCAAGGGCGACTTCGAGGCAATTTACGGCATCATTGGATTGAATCGGCACAAATACAAACCAAGTCAATTGTGCCGTTCGAAACGGCACAAATTCAGAAAGTCCTGTTCTGTACAGGATGGGGCAACCATCAAATAGTGCTAAATCGTTGTCGCACAAATGAGGAGAGGCTGTTTTTATAATGCAGGTGGGTGGCGTGATACAGCGCAGCTTGGTGGAGTTCTGCAAATTATTGGATTACGGTGGAAAAAAGAACGAATGAAAACACACAAATAGCCTATGAAAAACATTAGACTTTATACCCTGCTTGCGTTCTTGCTGATGGCGGGAGTAATGCAGGCACAAACGGCAGATGATTTCTGGATTGAAGTCAACACCAACAACGACTGGTTTCATCATCCCGTTGGGCGTAGTATCGACACTGTTTATGTGGCATCAATGCACGGTGTCTATCGAAGTGTAGACACATGTCATACTTGGCAGTGCGTGGGGCTTGAAAACCAATCTGTTGATTTTCTGTATCTTTCCGAAGACGATGAGTTGTACGCTTCCATTAATAGTACAACCCCTTTATATAAATGGGATGGATATTCATGGAACCCGTTGAGATATGATTCTTTTTCGATACCTTGGGCATTTATCAAGGCCTCTGACGGCACGCTATATATAGGCGACAATCAAGGCATCAGTATCTCGGTTGACGGTGGTGATTCTTGGTGGACTTCGTGGGACAATCCCCATGAAGGAGTGACCGTCGTTAATGGTTTTGTTGAACTTGACAATGGAACCCTGTTCGCATGTTTGACTAATTCTAGCGATTATCATATAGGTGTTATCCGTTCAATAGACCATGGGCTTTCTTGGGAGTCGGTTGGTTTGGATGAGAACTATTTGATTTCTTTCGCAAAAAGTCCTGACGGAACTGTATATGCAGGATGTGATGGATATAATAACGATGAAGATGTCGGCGTGTTCAGGACAGAGGATAATGGGGAGACTTGGGAAATGCTGAATGGTGGTTTTCGTGTCAATTCCATTGTAATTGACGACAATGACAATGTTTACATTGCACATATCGACTTTCAAGGATTGTATCGTTCTAATGACGGTGGCTATAATTACGAAAACATCAGTTCCGGCATGGATTATATTCAGACAGGCCTAGCATTATTGCCCGATGGCTACATGCTATCATACGAGTATAACGGCTCTGTTTTCTTTGGAAAGATGTTCGTCAGTCGTGAGTCTGTTTACACGCCTTTTGAACTTGATGTGATAGCAGAGCCAAGTGATGGCGGCGTGGCAAACGGTTCAGGGACATACCTTTTCGGTGAAAGAGCACATCTGATGGCCACGGCAAATGAGAACTACCAGTTTGTCGGCTGGACTAACCAAGATGGCGATACCATCTCTACAGATCCTGAATATGCCCACATGGTTGCGAGAGGCGGACAGATTACAGCGCATTTCATCAGCACTGAAGGATTGGACGAAACAAAGGAAACTGTCTTGACGATATGGCCCAATCCTGGCAATAACACGCTCAACATCTGCATCACATTGCAGGATGCGCGGGTGGAGGTGTATGATGTGAATGGAAAACTTGTTTATAAACAACAAATCACAGACAACATCACTTCGATAAATGTTGAAGGGTGGCCTTCAGGAGCTTATGTTTGGAAAGTCATCGCCGATAACAAAGAGGCTGAATGTGGAAAATGGATAAAAAAGTAGTAGTTTTGCATTATTCTTATAAAAAACATAGTACGATGAAAAACATTAGAATCTACGCCCTGCTTGCGCTCCTGATGATGGGAGGGATGCAAATGCAAGCGCAAGAATATCCACAAGACCTCGAAGTGATTTACCAGTCGGATAATGTTAGGGTCACAAGTGTATATTGTATTGACGAAAATGCTTTTCTTGCATTTGCAGCAACCGATTCAGGAAGCCGCGCACTTATGAAAATCACATACGAGGGCGAAATCCTTGATTCCATCAGTTTGCCCGATAACCGCCTGGAATTGTGGCGGCATGCCAATTTCATGAATGGGAAGCTCCGTTATGTCTCGTTTCGTTTGGATGACAACGACACGCTTCCTCTGCTTTGTGCCGTTGATATTGATCCTGATGACCTTTCGCTGACTTACACGGGGTACAATTGGGACGGCTCTGATTTCAACCATCCATCAGTAACCCAGTTTTACACGAATATGATTTACCCCGTTTTTTCAAAGGACGGAAGCTTGACCTTGTCTTATCCCGTTGACAGCCTTTGGATGATTGACCAAAAGGAATCCATGCACCTGGTGAAGTTTGACAACGAGAGCAATATGGTAAAGGAAAGGGTGTTTAGCGATTATAAAGCCTCTTTGACCAACTTTTTCTTCTCGGCACCTGATTCTTTGGGCTTTCGCTTCATTTTGATGAATGACAGGTATGACTTTGATTGTTACACCCTTGATGCCGACCTTAACACAATCTCTGTCGCTGATTCTGTGGGTAGGGTACACTATTCCAACCAGAATATGAGTGGATGGTTATACGCTATTTCCAACGATGTTTGCTCAATGCGATTCAATCCATACAACGGTCGTACTTATTCGGTTGGCAGTGAAGACGCATGGGTATATCAGGATGAACGAACGAATGTCATCACAACCGTTTACGATGAGGAATTCAACCTTGTGAATTGGACTTTTGGCATCATCAATCCCTATCGTAAGGATGAAGGCTATGGGATGAGTTTTAGTCCTAATGGTGAGGTGTTTATGCTTGGTTGGATGGATTTGCCATCATTCAAAGGAACTGGGCAAACGGAAAGCGAGGGATATTACAATGTCTATGTAGGGCTTATGGACGAGGATTTGAACAAACGGAGTGAGATTTACTTTAAGCCCGACTTAAGTTTGACTCCCAATACCATTTCAGCTTGTCCTGCTGGAGGTTGCATTTTGAGCTGTTTCCGTGGCAAAGATTCTGGACCGACAGACTATTGTGTTTACAGAATCACGCTTGAGGATTTTTGGAATGTTAAGGAAGCGCATTCGCATGGATTTGCGGTGGCCATCGCCTATCCCAACCCAGGCGGCAACACGCTCAATATCCGCACGTCCTTGCAGAATGCCCGCGTGGAAGTGTACGACACCAACGGAAGACTCATCCACAGCCAAGCCATCACGGAGAATGTGACGGGGATTGATGCAACGGATTGGGCTGCGGGAGTTTATGTTTGGAAAGTTTACACAGACAACAAAGTAGTTGAAAATGGTAAATGGATAAAGGAATAATACATGGATAAAGGAATAATACGATGAAAGCAACAAGAATTTACACCCTGCTTGCGCTCCTGCTGATGGCGGGAGGGGTTAAGATGCAAGGGCAAGAACAATTGGAAGTGGAACTCATTGGGGACACTCACGGTTATCTTTCCATCCTCTCTTTAACCGAAGACGAGTTTTTGGTCTCAATGCGCGGCGAAGAAGACGGCACATTGGCTTTGTGCCGGATGAAGACCGATGGCACCGAACTAGAGTATGTCGCCCAAAACCATCTCAACGAAAATGGTTATGACATGTATGGCTACAACTATCTGTACATGGGGAAAGACGGCCTGCCTTTTATCATCTTTCACAAGCGTATTGCAGATTCCCTATGGATAGCCGTTGGCGACATTGGAGACGACTTGCTAATTACCGAAACAGGTTCCGTTCTGATAGACAGCGTCGGGCCATATTACAATCAATATCAAGAACCACAGTATGTCATCGAAAACGACAGCATATTTGCGGTGAGCTATCTGCTTCCCCATCAAGGCATCCTTGAACACCACATTATTAGGTTTAACAAATGGGGCAACGTGCTCGCTGAAAGGGTTTTCACTTCCGTGATTGTGGCATTTGACAGGCTCTTTGCCATCAATGCTGACTCGACAGGCTATCTTGTAGGCGCCTATGACTATAACAACCAACCAATCTTGAGCGTTCCCTGCTACAACCTGGATTTCAATCTCGACACCACGCGTTTGCATGATGAAATCTATTGGGATTTCCCTTTCCCGGGCTGGCGCCAAGATCTTATTTTTCCATACGTTGCTAAACATCCGAAATCAGGTTGCCTGTATGTGGTGGGCTTTGCGGGATGGGAATACAACAGTCAGAATGTAAATCAGGATGCCATCATAGCCAAGTATGATGAGAACATGATGCATATCGACAAATGGGCGTTTGCCATGAATACAAATTGGGAAGACCAAAGAGCCTTTTCCAAATCAATCGATTTCTTTCCTGATGGCAGCATCGCCATGTGTGCTTTGATTGGAAACGGATTTTATGTTGCCCGTTTCGATGAGGACCTGAACAAAATCAGCGAGATATTCGTCCAAAAAGAATACTGTTTGTGGCCATTCGAGATTTGCGCCATGCCTAATGGCGATTGTCTGGTCACCACATGGGACGACAAAATCTACCATATCCTTGCAGATTCGTTTTGGAATGTCGATGAAGCCCACGACAATGGTCTGAAAGTGGCCATCGCTTATCCCAATCCGGGGAAGGATGTGCTGAATATCAGGACGGGATTGAAGGATGCGCGGGTGGAGGTGTATGATATGAACGGAAAACTCATCCACAGCCAAGCTCTCACAGAGAATGTGACGAGGATTGATGCAACGGATTGGGCTGAGGGCGTTTATGTTTGGAAGGTGTATGCAAACAACAAAGAAGTTGAAAATGGTAAATGGATAAAGGAATAATACTATGAAAGCAACAAGAATTTACACCCTGCTTGCGCTCCTGCTGATGGCGGGAGGGGTGACGATGCAGGCGCAGGAATATCCTTATCATCTTGAAGAGATTAGGTCAACGGGAGATACTGTCGTATTTGCCATGAACTATATTGATGAAACCACATTACTTACTTTGGCTTCAAAGACAAACGACGACAACAAGCCAGTGGTTTTTGTTCAAAAAATGCGCGATGATGGCGAGGTGCTGGCATCGGTTCAAGTTTGGAATGATGAGTTTTTGGCTGATACTGCTACTCCTTTTATTACAGAGATTTTCCGCTTCCAAGACCGCGAGCCTTTCTTCTTTTTCTTGAAAAGACACGATGGCGGTGACACTTGCACCTTCCATAAAGCCATCATACATGAGGACTTGGGTCTGACCTTTGAGGATTACGATTGGTTTGGCTCCGATTTCTATGAAGTTAATGGGCATCTGATGAATAAGACCGTGAACGTCATTGTCAGCAAAGAAGACGAAGTGATCCTATCATACAACACCGAGAATATGTGCATAAAGACTGTAAAGTTTGATAATACAGGGCATGTGTATGATGCGGTGAGTCTTATCGATACTTATCCTGATATGCTGTCGGGACATGGCTTGCTTACCACCCCCGACTCCCTCGGTTGCAGAATTATCATGCAGCGGACAGATGGTCCATACGGCTATAGTTGCTTAAATCTTGACAGCGAATTGAACCTTGTGGGTGCTATTATGAATGTTGACCAACTTTCTTATCCACCTGTATCATGTTGTGACAACGCTTATTTCCGTGTCAACCGATACAGTGGAAAGACTTATTCCATCAACAAATGGTCGGTGCCAGCCTACAACGGCAATCCGGAAATTTACCAAGACATCCTAATGTCTGTTTATGATGAAAACATGGTCCAGACACATTATACATGGGGCATACATACTTCGACAGTATGTCAAGGCGGATTCATGTACACAATCGATTTCGGCTCATCGGATGAGGTGTATATGGCGGGCGGTATGGATGGAACCGTCCCACATAATCTTTATGTTGTATACATGGATCAGGACTTGAACAAATACGGCGAGATTTATTATGTGCATCCGTCAAAATATCTTATTCCTGAATGTGTCGTTGCACGTCCCGATGGAGGCTGCCTCGTGTATTGTGACGGGCTGGATGACAACACCCATGCGGCTGAAAACTGCATCATAAAGATTTCAGTTTCCGATTTTCTGAATGTTGAGGAGGCGCATTCGCATGGGTTTGCTGTGGCCACAGCCTATCCTAATCCGGGTAAAGATGTGCTGAATATCAGGACGGGATTGTGGGATGCTTGGGTGGAGGTGTATGATGTGAATGGGAGGCTGGTTTATAGACAGGAGATAACGGGAAATGTCACGGCCATCAATACGACGGATTGGAGTGAGGGGAGTTATGTTTGGAAGGTGTATGCTTCTGGTGGCGGCCCTTCGACAGGCTCAGGGACCTTGGTGGAGACGGGGAAATGGATTAAGAAGTGACTTTTTTTCGTGCTAACGTTATACGTGCTAACGTGCTTACGACAATGGGACTTATATGACGGATGGGACTTAGATTTCCCCGCCGAGTTGCGGCACCCCCTCTTAGAGGGGGAAGCCTGCCGGACGCGAAGAAAGAGACTTATAGGACAAATACGACAAATATGACTAATAAAACCAATAGAATAATGAAAGCAACAAGGATTACAGCCCTGGTTGCGCTCCTGCTGATGTTGGGAGGGGTGATGATGCAAGCGCAGAATACTGCTACTGTTCACGGATTTGTGACGGATTCTGTGTCTCGCGAGCCTATTCCCTATGCCACTGTGCGACTTCTTGACTCAAATGGAACTCTCATCAATGGAGCCATCACCGATGTGGATGGGGCGTTCCTGATGAAAGAAGTACATTTTGGAACACAAACTTTTGTTGTTTAGTTTGTTGGTT
>JAEEGG010018252.1_pt1 | contig 14310 bp, 12 predicted proteins | sample 9134161 | NCBI WGS metagenome assembly JAEEGG01 (sample SAMN16246543, study PRJNA631951) | gut metagenome | biome: gut microbiome; feature: rumen; material: CR-attached | host: Bos | place: Iran: Karaj | collected 2018-10
ATGCTGATGACCGTCAGTATTTTTGCTGCCTTTGCCCACGTAAAATCAACAGTGCCAACCAATTGATTTATGGCATCGACAGCTTTGTCGAGAACAATTGCGTTTACCTGCGCCAGCAAAGAGCCGATAAGCGTAAGAATAAGCGTGATGAGCACTATCCACCGATATGGACGGACAAAACCAGAGATATTTTTAAACAACTGAATGAGATTCATTATATTACAATCTTATCACAAAATTTGTTCAGCGTAGTTTTGGGTGTCAAATGAAATCAATGATGGTGTCGTTTTCCCCTCGGAAAATGGAACGATGCATTTAGACAACATACTACCGTATTTCTTGTAAAAGTATATTTATAAATTCTTTATCCCAAAGGTTGTGTATAAAGTTCCACGTCGGAGGCCTCAATGGTTTTGCCACTCAAAATCACCAATCGTTCTATCACGTTGCGGAACTCACGAATGTTTCCCGTCCATGGATAGGTCTGTAATTTTTTCACAGCATCGGCGGAAATCTCTTTCTTGGGAACGCCCATTTCCTTGCACGACTCGTTTACAAAATGTTCAGCAAGCAATGGAATGTCGTCTTTGCGTTCGGCAAGTGACGGAACTTTAATAAGAATCACACTCAAACGGTGGTATAAGTCTTCACGAAAACGTTTCTCCTCAATTTCTTCCTTCATATTCTTGTTGGTTGCAGCAAGTACGCGCACGTCAACCGAAATGTCCTTGTCGCTGCCGACGCGGGTGATTTTTTGTTCCTGCAATGCACGAAGCACCTTTGCCTGTGCCGACAAACTCATGTCGCCAATTTCGTCGAGGAACAACGTGCCTCCGTCGGCTTGTTCGAATTTTCCGATGCGTGTTTTTATTGCCGACGTAAACGAACCTTTTTCGTGTCCAAACAATTCACTTTCAATTAGTTCCGAAGGAATTGCGGCACAATTCACTTCAACGAACGGTGCATTCTTACGGTTACTTTGGTCGTGAAGTGCGCGGGCAACCAATTCCTTTCCCGAACCGTTCGGGCCAGTAATCAGCACACGAGCGTCGGTAGGAGCCACTTTGCCAATGATTTCCTGTATCTTCTGCAATGCTTCGGACTGACCAATCATCTGATATTTCGAGCCGACTTTCTTTTTAAGAATAGCCGTTTCCTGTACCAAGTTCTTCTTATCCAGCGCATTACGAACAGTTACAAGAATGCGGTTCATATCCAACGGCTTGGAAATGAAATCGTAAGCGCCCAACTTGATAGATTTTACGGCAGTGTCGATTTCGGCGTGTCCCGACATCATTATCACTGGCACGTCGCCACGTTCCTTCAAAACTGCTTCAAGGAAGGCAATACCGTCCATTTCGGGCATTTTTATGTCGGAAAAGATGAGGTCGTATTTCCCGTTTTGAACTTTGGAAAGACCATCGGCGCCGTTTTCGGCAACTTCTACCTTATAGTTCTCATATTCAAGGATTTCCTTGAGCGAATTACGAATCGCACGTTCATCGTCAACAACTAGAATTGAAATTGCAGCCATTTAGATATGTTTTAACAATTGTTCTTTTTCTATAGTAACCACGCCAGGCTGTTCGCAAACCAAACCGCCCGCAATATTCGAAATCCGTGCAACTTCCTCCATAGGGAATCCAAGCACGTAACAAACCGCAGCGGTGCTTATCACCGTATCGCCGGCACCGGAAACATCGGCAACGTGGCGAACTTGCGTAGGAATCGTGACATAACGGTTTTTGTCGGCAATGAAAACGCCATGTTCCGACAATGTAACCATCATTGTTTCAATGTTTTGCGCCGTCATAAATTCCTTTGCCAAAGCGAAGAGCGACTCGCTGTCGTCTTTTCGGCACGATTTGCCCACGCCTTCGGTAAATTCCTTGAAGTTCGGCTTGAACAACGACACATTTTTGAAATTGCTGAAATTCCGTTTTTTAGGGTCAACCAATACGGGAATTACACATTTTTTTGCTTCGGAAACAATAAATTCTATCAATTCCGTAGAAAAAACGCCCTTGTCGTAGTCCTGCAAGATTATGGCGGAAATCTGTTGTTCCGAAATCGCCTTGTGAATACAAAGTTTCAATTTTTGAAAAACATCTTCGCCTATCACGTCGGTTTGTTCCGTATCAACGCGGAGCATTTGTTGTTTGCCGCAAATCACACGAGTTTTCACTGTGGTTTTTCGTCCGTCGGCAACCACGCAATAATTTGACGAAATATTTCGACGTTTCAGAATGTCGAAAAATTTGTGACCTGCGTCGTCGTTGCCAACCACGCTGCACAATATCGGTTTCATACCAAGTGAGGCAATGTTTTTCACCACATTGGCGGCACCGCCGAGACGGTCTTCGGTGCTTTCAACCGACACCACAGGAACGGGAGCCTCGGGCGAAATGCGGTCAACACTGCCCCAGATGTAGGAGTCGAGCATAATGTCGCCCACAACCATTATCGCCTTTTCGCTTGATTTTTCAAATTCTGCTTTGTAATCCATTTGAAATGAGTTTCAATGTATTTGCAAAGATATTAAATTATTTTTTAGAATTCATATTGAAAAATCAGCTAAATCGGAACATGCTCTCGTATAGATTGTTAGCATTTCTGCACTTATTTTGAGATAATACAATCTATAGTAATGAGTAATTTCTTATGAAAACCGTATTCTATTTGAGCAGATTGTTAGATTCCTATCAATACTCGTTCCAGCTCTTGATTTCCAATTCGTCCATCGAAAGGTTGCAAAATGCTGTGATAAAGGCATTTGCGAGGCGAGCATTCGTCAACAATGGAATGTTGTAGTCGATAGCGCCACGGCGAATGGAATAATCGTTGTCCAACTCTGATTTGCTGTGGTTTTTCGGAACATTGATAACCAAATCGAAATGTTTTTGTCTGATGAAATCCATCACATTCGGTTGCAAATTCTCGTCTGGCCAGTGCATTGTGGTAGCTTCCACGCCATGCTCACGCAAAAATTCCACAGTACCTTTCGTTCCGTACAACGAATATCCTTTTTTCACAAGCAGACGGCATGGCTCCAACAGTTCCAGCTTGCTCTTGGTAGGTCCCGTACTTAGGAATATGTTCTGTTTCGGAATGGTGTAACCAACCGAAAGCATTGATTTTAGAATAGCCTCATAGAAATTGTCGCCAATGCAACCAACTTCACCCGTTGACGACATATCAACGCCCAAAACAGGATCAGCCTTAGCCAAACGGGCAAAACTGAACTGCGGCGCCTTGATACCAACGTAATCAAGGTCGAAGAGCGATTTGTCGAACTTGGTGACTTTGCCGCCAAGCATAACTTGAGTGGCTTGTTCTATAAAATTGGTCTTCAATACTTTAGACACAAACGGAAAACTTCGGGAAGCACGAAGGTTACATTCTATCACCTTAATATCGTTGTCCTTTGCCAAAAATTGAATGTTGAACGGACCCGAAATCTCCAGACTCTTGGCTATGGCACGGCTGATTTTCTTTATACGACGAACCGTTTCCAAATACAATTTTTGTGGCGGGAACGTCATTGTGGCATCGCCAGAGTGTACGCCGGCAAATTCCACGTGTTCGGAAATTGCGTAACTCAACACCTCGCCATTTTGTGCAACAGCATCAATCTCAATTTCTTTCGCTTGCTCAATAAACTGCGTTACAACAACAGGATGTTGTTTCGACACTTTTGTCGCCAACGTGAGAAAATGTTCCATTTCCTCCTTGTTCGAAACCACGTTCATTGCTGCGCCCGAAAGCACGTAAGACGGACGAATCAAAACAGGGAAGCCTACTTCGTCAACAAATTCAAAAATATCGTCCATGCTTGTCAATTCTCGCCAGCGAGGCTGGTCTATGCCAAGTTCGTCGCACATTTCGGAGAATTTATGACGGTCTTCGGCACGGTCAATGTTGACAGGCGAAGTTCCCAAAATCGGAACATTCTGATGATACAAACGCATAGCCAGGTTGTTTGGAATCTGACCACCAGTAGAGATGACCAATCCGTGTGGCGCTTCCAAATCGCAGATGTCGAGCACGCGCTCAAGCGTAAGTTCGTCGAAATACAGACGGTCGCACGAATCGTAGTCGGTTGAGACCGTTTCGGGGTTATAGTTTATCATTACAGAGCGATAGCCCTCTTTCTTGATGGTATTCAAGGCATTGATGCCGCACCAGTCGAATTCAACCGACGAACCGATGCGGTAAGCACCCGAGCCAAGCACTATCACCGATTTCTTGTCATCTTGGAATGCAATGTCGTGAGTTTCACCCGAATAGGTGAGATATAGATAATTCGTTTGTGCAGGATATTCTGCGGCAAGCGTGTCGATTTGCTTTACTACAGGGACAATTCCGTGCGATTTACGGAATTTACGCACAGCGTCGATATTGTCTTCCATAGCGTTGTCGCTTGAGTTGAGGACAAGACGGGCAATCTGGAAATCGGAGAAGCCACGGATTTTCGCCTCACGAAGCAAGTCAACGGGAACGTTTTGTAACGTATCGTATTGTGATAGTTTTGTTTGAATGGCAGCAATGTTCTTCAACTTTTCGAGGAACCATTTGTCAATCTTGGTAAGTTCGTGGATTTTGTCAACCGAATAGCCTTTTGTCAACGCAATGTTGATGGCGAAAATACGCATATCCGTCGGTTTTTGCAGTTCGTGGTCAAGGTCGTCGAATGCAATGTCGTGGTTTGCCACAAAACCGTGCATTCCTTGGCCAATCATACGCAAACCTTTCTGAATAACCTCCTCGAACGTGCGGCCAATTGCCATAATTTCGCCCACCGATTTCATCGACGAACCGATTTCCTTTGACACGCCGGCGAATTTCCCCAAATCCCAGCGAGGGATTTTGCACACAATATAATCGAGAGCAGGTTCGAAAAACGCGCTCGTTGTCTTTGTTACAGAGTTTTTAAGTTCGAAAAGACCGTAGCCTAATCCGAGTTTTGCGGCCACGAACGCAAGCGGATAACCCGTTGCCTTCGATGCCAATGCCGAAGAACGACTCAAACGGGCATTTACCTCAATCACACGATAATCTTCGGAATTAGGGTCAAGTGCGTACTGCACGTTACATTCGCCCACAATTCCTATATGACGAACAATCTTGATTGCAAGTTCACGCAATTTGTGGTATTCTGCATTGGAAAGCGTCTGCGACGGGGCAACCACAATACTTTCGCCTGTGTGGATTCCCAGCGGGTCGAAGTTTTCCATATTACAAACCGTAATACAGTTGTCGTAACAGTCGCGGACAACTTCGTATTCAACTTCCTTCCAACCTTTAAGTGATTCTTCCACAAGTACTTGCGAAGAATATGCAAAAGCCGTTTCGCACAACTTTTTCAATTCATCTACATTGGAACAGAAACCACTTCCAAGTCCGCCCAATGCGTATGCAGCACGAACAATTACAGGAAATCCGAGTTTTTCTACGGCTTTCACTGCCTCTTCAACCGATTCCACTGCTTCGCTTCGAGCAGTTTTTACATTGATTTCGTTCAATTTCTGAATGAACAAATCTCGGTCTTCGGTGTTTTTAATGGCTTGAACGGGTGTACCCAAAACTTGTACGCCATATTTTTCAAACACACCGTTGTCGTACAACGCTGTTCCACAGTTCAATGCGGTTTGTCCGCCAAAAGCCAGCAAAATACCCTGCGGACGTTCCTTTTGAATGACACGTTCCACAAATTCTGGCGTTACGGGCAAGAAATAAATTTTGTCGGCAATGCCTTCCGACGTTTGTACGGTGGCGATATTCGGGTTGATAAGAATGGTCTCGATTCCTTCCTCACGCAATGCTTTCAAGGCTTGCGAGCCAGAATAGTCGAACTCGCCGGCTTCGCCGATTTTTAACGCTCCAGAACCTAAAACTATAACTTTTTGTATATCGTTTTTCATAATGTGGATTATTTGTTGTGTTTATGTTGTTCGACTACAGCGATGAATTTCTCAAATAGGAAGCGAGTGTCGGTCGGACCGCCGTTTGCTTCGGGGTGGAACTGCGTTGCGAATATAGGTTTTGTCTTGTGTTTGATTCCTTCGCAAGTGCCGTCGTTCAAATTCAGAAAATATGGTTCCCAGTCGTTTGTCAGTTTTGAATGGTCAACGGCAAAACCATGATTTTGTGAAGTTATGTAACACTTGTTTGTGCCAAATTCCTGTACAGGTTGGTTATGGCTTCGGTGTCCGTATTTCAATTTATATGTCGTCGCTCCCGAAGCAATTCCAAGCAGCTGGCTTCCCAGACAAATGCCGAAAATCGGTTTGTCACCGTTGATTGCAGTCTTTATGTGAGCAATGGTTTCCTCGCACAGCGACGGGTCGCCGGGACCGTTCGATATAAACAAACCATCGTATTCGTCGTGAGTGAAATCGTAGTTCCAAGGCACACGAATTACCGTCGTGTCGTATTTGAGCAAACTACGGATTATGTTGGCTTTCACGCCACAGTCAACAAGCATAATCTTATTTTTTCCAGTGCCGTACACTTGTTTTTCCTTTATGCTCACTTGGTCAACAAGATTGTCTTTGTTGGGGTCGTACCACGCCACATCTTCGTCGTTGATTACAATTTTTCCCAACATACAGCCCGATTCGCGCAAAACTTTTGTCAACTCACGCGTGTCGATTCCGTAAATGCCAGGAATTTGATTTTCCTCAAGCCATTGAGCCAAACTTTTCTCGGCGTTCCAGTGGCTATGTTCAAACGAATAATCGGAAACGACCAAGGCGGCAATCTGAATGCCGTCGCTCTCGAACGTCGTGGGCAAACCATTTTCACTCAAATGATTCGGAACACCGTAGTTTCCAATTAAAGGGTAGGTTGAAACCAAAATCTGACCTTTGTATGACGGGTCGGTCAAACTTTCGGGATACCCCGTCATTGCCGTATTAAACACCACTTCGCCAGCAGTCGATTTCGGGAAACCGAACGATTTTCCAACGAACTCCATTCCGTTTTCCAATACTATCTTCGCTTGTAATGACATATCTTTATTTTTAATTCTTCTTTATTCAATAGTTTTCTCGCTTCGCTCGAAATGACGAGCTCGTTCTGAACGCAAAGTTACTTTAATGCGCGTAAATCATCGTTTCCTTCAACGAAATTTATGAACGCGTTGTTTACTAATTTGTTTCCGCCCGGCGTGGGATAATTTCCCGTAAAATACCAGTCGCCCGAATAGCCCTTGCATGCATCGTGAAGCCCGTTGGTCTTCTGATAAACGATGCTGATTTTCGTCGTCACGTAACTTGGCGTGAGTAATTCGGCTATTTTGTCGGAAATTTGCTCGTCGGTGAACGGTTTGTAAATGTCTTTCACATAATTCACAATTTGTTCCTTCGGCAAATTCTGCTGTTTTTTCGCCTTTTCGTAGGTTTCCTGAATGACAGACTGCATATTTTTCTCCTGAAGCAGTGCAATTGCCGCCTTGAACGCAATAAATTCGCCCATGCGCGACATATCGATGCCGTAGCAGTCGGGGTAGCGGATTTGCGGCGACGACGACACAATCACAATCTTTTTCGGGTGCAGACGGTCGAGCATACGGATAATGCTCTGTTTGAGCGTTGTTCCGCGAACAATGCTGTCGTCAATCACCACAAGATTGTCCTTGTAGGGCACAAGACTGCCGTATGTCACGTCGTACACGTGCGTTGCCAAATCGTTGCGCGTGTTGCTTTCCGAGATGAACGTGCGCAGTTTTATGTCTTTTATCGCCACTTTCTCAAACCGAATGCGACGGGAAAGAATGCGATGCAATTCCTCCGACGAAATTTTGTTGCCTTTGCGGATGATTTCCTGTTCCTTGAGCGTGTTCAGATACTTTTCAAATCCTTCCAACATACCGTAGAATGCAACTTCGGCGGTATTTGGAATGAATGAGAACACGGTATTGTCAATATCGTTATCGACGGCTTTGAGAACGGCAGGGACAAGGTTTTCGCCCAATTTCTTGCGTTCCTTGTAAATGTCGGAATCGCTACCACGCGAGAAATAAATCCGTTCGAACGAGCACGCCTGTTTTTTCTTCGGACGGACAATCTGCGAAGTCTCAATTGACGCATCCTGCTTTACAATGATGGCCTCGCCCGGATTCACCTCGTGTACGGAACTTGATTCCACATTCATAACCGTCTGGATGACAGGTCGTTCCGAAGCGACTACCACGATTTCATCGTCAACATAATAATATGCAGGACGGATTCCCCATGGGTCACGAACAACAAACGTTTCGCCACTGCCCGTAAGTCCACAGATGACGAAACCGCCGTCCCAATGTTTTACAGTTGACTTTAATACGTTCTCGATTTTTATATTTGTTTCTATTTCTTCATTGATTTTCAGTCCGTTCTTATTTTTCTTGTTGATGGACTGATATACCCGTTCCACCTCTCTGTCGAGTCGGTGACCGAGTTGTTCGAGCAAGATGAATGTGTCAGCATAGCGGCGAGGATGTTGCCCCGATTGGTACATCATTTCAAACACCTCGTCAACATTGGTGAAATTGAAGTTTCCGCACACTGCCAAATTTTTCGATTTCCAGTTGCTTCGACGCATAAACGGATGGACGTATGAGATGCCCGACCGTCCTGTGGTGCTGTAGCGCAGATGGCCTATGTAAGAATTTCCAGCAAAAGGCAACGAGTTTGCCGCAAACAGCGGGTCGTTCAATTGCAAGTCGGTAAGTTTCTCGTAGTTAGCATGGATTTGTGCAAACACCTCGGTGATGGCGTTGGTTCCTTCGGCACGTTCACGAAACATAAACTCCTCGCCTGGATTCATGTTCTGTTTTACGCACGCCACGCCGGCACCTTCCTGCCCGCGATTGTGTTGTTTTTCCATCAGAAGATAGAGTTTATTCAGACCGTACATCCACGTTCCGTACTTCCGATGATAGTATTCCAAAGGCTTTCGAAGCCGTACCACTGCTATACCACATTCGTGTTTTATCGGTTCCATTCGTCCTACATTTTGACGAAACAAAAATATATATTATTCAATTATATTTTTATACGAAAAACACGTAATTTGTTTTAGTTTTTAATTGATTTCGTAAAAATGCTTTTAAATTAAAAGATATTATTTGCAAAAAGAAGAATATCTAACTTGCTTTCGTTGAAATAGGTTTAGTTGTTAATTTATATTGGTCTTCCCATTTTCGCTTCTTCTGGATTTGGGTGGACATCAAGCCTTTTGTAGGTCACATATTCACGCCAATCTACGTTACCTTTACGTACTTCTTCGTGGTATATTTCCCTCATCTCGTCCAATTCCTCCTTACTATACTCTCCGTCAAGACTTTTTATGTATTCGTCAAAGTTTAAATATTTGTCGGTCATAGTATCTTTATTTCCCCATTCTTGCCCAAAGCAAAGAATGTAATTTTAAAAAAAGCATCCTTCAAAAGAACGTTGTAAAAGTAGATAATTATTCCCATATCTCACTAATTTTGTTGTACTACATTCAAAGGAAGGGCTTGTAATAAAAAGGACTTCATCTTTTCAACATTCTTGCTAATCATATTGTCTGGGCTAAATAGTACAATAAAGAGAATAAAACCATCGAATTCTCTAAACAAGGTTATTTCACAGCATGGGTATTTCTTTGATTTGAACATTCTTATTCTAATAGAATCGGAGCAACTCTCTTGTATTATCCCATCTTTATCTGCATCTAACAAATTAGCATTTTGCCAAGCCACCAATTCATCCATCGTGCCTATATCAGAATCTTTTTCCCAAAAATTAACGTATGCCCATTCTTTATTCAGAGTAGCCTCTTCAAATGTGAATCCTCTCCTATACATCGTTGTAACCATGTGATCTCTTCGTGTCCCATCAATAATCCAACAAAATGGAGCAAGAGCCACAACGCCATACTTCCCCGCATAAGGAATTGCCCATTCGGATTGAAACCTACTTAATTCATACAAATTCAAAATATCAACTTCAATGTTGTTTTCTCCATAATGTGCTCGATTTATTGCAGTTTTTGAAAAACCTTTCTCAGAAACAATTATTCCTTTATCAGCACCAACATCTTTTACCATTCCAATAAAAGATTCTACTGTTTTTACATCTACTTTCTCGTTGAACTTTTTTGCATCAAATATTAGTAAATTCCCTTCCTCGTTACGTACTTGAATATCAATTTGCCTTTTCCGTTTTGAAAATAAGCCATCAACATAAACATTTTGTTGTATTTCACAATGATGAAATACACGTAGACATTCTTCAAAAACTAAAGATTCATATTCTTTCCAAGTCATATCTTTTCTCGCTCAAAGTAAAGTGTAATATTAATCAATATAGTATGCAGATTTGTGTGAAAGGGTCAGCTCTTTTTTATACACATTCAGTATATTTAAATACTCTTGATTATAAATGACTAGTTTTTCCAATAAGTTCACACATAATTGTAAGTATCGGTTTTTTAGCAGTGTCATATGATTAGGGAATGAAAGGTTTATAATTTCCCAATCTCTATTAAATAAACTATTGTTATAATATGGGATCTTATCAAAGATACTATAATCAATGCCGCATTTTTCACATTCTGTTTTTAAATCATCTTGTAATTTCCATGAAGATTCTGTTACAATGTCAATAGAACTCTGTAATCCTTCATATATTTCTTTGATGTCCTTCATTAAAGAACAAAGGTCGTTTTCTCCTAACTCCATTTTAAAACCAGTATCATCTGTTTGCTCTATCGCTCTTAATGACGACCAGTATTTCTCTGATTCTATCTGTAATTGTTTTATCATTATGTCAGTCGCTTCCAGTTGCTGCACAGTATACTTGTTTTCATGCACTTGTTTTAGGGCTTTTATTTTTTCCACAGTATATTGTTCTGAACGACTGTCTATTATCTTATGATGCCTTGCGCACATTAATACTAAGTTATCGTATCCATTTCTTTCTTCATTAGTTTGTTTTTCGTTATATCGTGGTCCATTGGGTGAATTTGCTTCTATGTGACAACACTCACCTGTCAACGTTCCATCATCTTCAAAAATAGGACTATGACAACCCTCAAAAGCGCAGCAATTTCCAGAATGTGCATATAATAGTCGTAAAACATTAGGTTGTATGGAATGGTGTGTTTTCATATTTATTTGTTTTTCATCCAAAGATTATATGATATTCTATTCATTTGACTATTGTTATTATTTTCTCCATTCCCGCCATATTCATAACTGTCTTTTCGTATTCGCAGTGATGTTTTTACACTACAAATATACGAAAAAAGCTATGAATTTGTATTAAGATGAATCCTAAAAATAAGGTTGTTGAACTTATCAATATGACTAAATCGTTTCTACAAACTCAACGATTGACTATAGTTACATCGCTCATTTGTTATCTAATGAAAGAAAAAGAGCCCGAAAGGGGGGAAACGGAATTGCTTACATTATGTTGTGCCGTAAGGAATAGTAGGTTGATAAAATTTACTTTTCCTTTCAAGAGAAAAACTAACAAAAAAAGTTCAAGACTGACTAACTCAACTAAAAATCAACAGCATTTCGCTAAAAGAGCTGATGGGCTACATCATTGTTTTGTAAACATTATAGAGATGTTAATTCTTTCTGCACTTTATTCCGTTGATTCTTAACGTTTTGCAATTCGCTTTACGCAAATTTAAAGAAACAATCTTGCAGAAACTCCTTTGGTATTATTTCCCCACTTTTTATTTTACATCTTGGACGAGGCGAACAGACATAGCGTTACCTCGGAATCCACGCCCTACAGCAATTCCACTGCTGTTAAAGCACAGACAGTCGATACCACTGTCGTCGCAAGGCGAACTTGACCAATAATTGCCATAGATACCTATCTCGTCTACATTGGTACCTTGACGCTTGCCAGAAGCTGGGAAAAACACGGCCCCGTTGGTTTCCATCTTGCTCCATTCCGACCAAGAATAATTATTTATTGTAGCATAAAACGTGCTACCAAAATCATTAGCAATTCCACTTGTAAATGCAATATCATCAGGGAACTTCCAGTCGTCTGGCAATAGAACTAAGCCGTTTATCCCGTTAATTGTTGCCACACCTTTTAAGAGATCCGCGTCTTTTCTCTCATAAATAACATATTGCCATTCATAATTTGTTAGCGTACGCCACATCCCTATTTGGTTACTTCCATTGGAAATTTGATTATATATTCCCCAATCTGCATTGGCAAAACCATCTATTAAGTAGTTGTAATACATGCCACCAGGATAATAATCTCGGTAATCCATACTTGTACTATATGGTTGATATGCATTTGCTCCGCTGTTCCAACCAGAAGTCCCCCAACCAAATAAATCTATCCAACCACTATACGAACTTGAAATGTTGGAATTATCCAAGGCTATCATATCGTACTGGTATTCCGCAAAACGCCATGTGTTGGTACTTGCTTGATATTGCAAATTGCCCTGCGAAAAATACACGTTACTATGATTAGAAACTGAGAAAACGGCCTTAATTGCGCCATTTTCAATAGCAATAGTTCCATGTTGCGAGATTGTTATAATTTTTTCATAAGATGATGCGCTAATTTTTACATACGATTCGCGTGATGAATTTCTTGCGTTTGGAGTTACAGAAATTGTCAATTCACCCGAACTATTTCCCGCATACGTCGAAAGCGAAACCCAGTCTGCAGGTGTTTCTGCAACCCAAAATCCAGAAACTGTCACCAATACGGTTGTAGCCGCCGCTTGATTTGAAAAATTTAATTCTGTCTTGGAAAGTTCCAACGTAGTATTTGTGTCATTTGTGTCATTTTCACGTTTGGTTACTTCGGGCTCATTGCCACAGGCAACACATATTGCTACTGCCATTCCAAATAGCAAAAGATTTTTAAGTAATCGTTTCATTGTTTTATACGTTAAATTTATGTGTAAAGGAAACTATTGTTTTTAATATTATCCATATCATAGCTGTAACCATCAATCTAAATATCCGTAACTATTTGTACCAACAAATTGGATTTTTAGTTCACAGATTGTTGTTTTCTATAGTCAGAGTAAACCTTGAAGAAATCATAATCGAGGGCGTTGCTAATGCGAAGAAGCATATCTGTGTGAATCCAATTTCGACGAAAAATTTTGTAGAGATTCTCTCGGCTACAATTTATCTGCGATGCAAGCCACGTAATGCTCCGTCCTTGTTGTCGAAGTTCTTTTTTTATAATGTTTCCTATATGTGGTTCGGTGATTTTGCGTATTCCCATAAAAAAGGCGTCAATTGTTCGTTCTGTTGCTTATTATTCTGAAGGTATCGCCAAACACCTGTCTCGGATAAGCACGAAGCAATTCACGCCAAGCGTGAACTTCAATCGACTTCTCTCCGAGACTTTAAATTGGCGATTTTTCAGAATAGAGATAAAAATCTAAAGTGCAATATGTTAATTCCAATCTTTCTGTTTCTTGTTTTTACATTACATTTATACTTTTGCAAATATAGGAAATTTGTATACTGACATATCAGTGCCAATGGTGTTGGCAATGGAAGTAATGAATCTCTTCTCAATGCTCAACCCCAACAAGTTCGTAACCTTCAAATCGCGGTTACGGACATTCACTTCTCTGATATAGTCGCCTAAACGTTGGTAATTCATTAATATATCTCCATTAGATTACAAAAATACTAAAAATAATTGTGAATAATGAAAAAAAATAGGAAAAGATGGGAAATTTAAGGAAATTTTCCTCTATTTGGGGAAATATTGTATCTTTGCTAGGATAAAAAAATAGAACAATGAAGCTTGAGCCAACTCCAAAAATGAATTCCGAGAAGCTTGCAGATGCCCTGCAAATGCTATATAATCCTGATTTTCAACCTGTGTTTCAGAAAATCAGCAGCGAGTATCTATATTGGGACAAAGTAAAATACTTGGGCCCAAAAGACATTGACAAGGAAGTGTTATGGCAGGCCGTAAAAACCCAACGTGGCTTGAACGCTCAGCATATTCGGTTTGGCAAGCACACTTTTCACTTTACAATCACGAAATACATGCTGGCATTGCTTCATGATTTTGACATGAATTTGGGTGGCAGTCTTGGCACCCAAAACATTATCCCTTCCACCGATAAAAGTTACTATCTGGTTAGCTCCATCATGGAAGAGGCCATAGCATCCAGTCAAATGGAAGGTGCTTCAACAACACGGCGGATTGCCAAAGACATGCTTCGCAAACAGTTGAAGCCCCAAAATAAGAGCCAGCAAATGATCGTCAACAATTATGAGACCATCAGTAAAATCTCAAAAAACTCACAAGAGGAGTTCAC
>JAEEGG010018254.1_pt1 | contig 14309 bp, 9 predicted proteins | sample 9134161 | NCBI WGS metagenome assembly JAEEGG01 (sample SAMN16246543, study PRJNA631951) | gut metagenome | biome: gut microbiome; feature: rumen; material: CR-attached | host: Bos | place: Iran: Karaj | collected 2018-10
AGCCGCTGGCCGAACGCTACGGCCGCGAGTATCCCGGCTATGGTACCATCCGTGGCAACGATGCGCGCTTCGTGTGGTTCCCCATCAATATCGTAATGGGCGATCTCTACCTGTGGCAGGCCAGTGCCTCCGGCAATACCGAGCTGTACCGGCAAGCCGCCCTACGATACTATCGATACATCAATGAGCGCAATGGCAAGAACTCCACCTATCCCGTCGGTGTTAACCTCTACACCTGGATGCCTGGCAACACCACGTGGCTCGCCCTGAGATACTGGGGAGGCTTGGATATCAATGAGACCTACATTCCCAACAGCGAACTTATCACGATGATACCGTGCGACTCCACCCGCGCTGAGGGTAACTACAGCGAACTGCGCAACCTGTTCAACTCCACTGATGAGAACGACTATAAGTACAGCCTGACGCCCTCACAGCGCATACAGGAAATCTCTGCCGCACAGTGGCACTGCTGCGTGGGTAACAATGGCACCAGCGTTATCTATGCGCCCAAAAACCTCTCACTGCACCGTTCAGGCGATCTGCGCCTCGTCACTGCCTGGGGCGAGGGCTACACCAGCGACAGAATCACTGGTGAACGCATTGAGACACAGCGCATAACAAAGTATTCAAGCCGCAATGTTCACATCTACCGTAAGATGATGGTTTACCTGCGCATGGCTGAAGCCCTAAACATGGCCGGCTATCCGCGTATGGCTTTCCAGATTCTGTCGCAGGGCCTGAACAACGACGTCATTATCAACGAGGTATGTCCATATTACAGCGAGAGCGACTCCATATGGCTGCGTCAGTTAGACTTCCCCACCTCGCGCTACGGCATTTTCACAGCCGAGGCCCTGGCGTACAATCGCTCCACCAGCAACATGAACACCATCGGCATTCATACCCGAGGGTCGGGTTTCACCCCGCTGAATGAATATTACCAATACCCCGATTCCATCGAGGTCGACGGCCAGAAGCAGGCCGTGCCCCTGGCTACCCAGCAGGAATATGTCAGCCAGCTGCTGCTCACCGAGGAAGCGCTGGAGTTTGCCTTTGAGGGCACACGCTTCTACGATGTCATGCGGTTCGCACTGCGCAGTAGTAATCCCGGTGAATTCATGGGCAACATTATCTCTGCCCGTGCTGGTAGCGGCAATGCTTCAGAGGACATCCGAAGCAAGCTCCGCAGCCAGGAAAACTGGTATCTGAAGTGGAACGGGAAAATGGGTCCTGCGTTATGAAACACTTACTGACAGCCATCCTACTGGTATGCTCGCTGACGGCGCATGCACAGCCGGAAACCGCGAATGGTAGTTTTAAGGCAGGCAATAGCACTTTTCTGCTGAACGGCCAACCATTCGTGGTAAAGGCGGCTGAGGTGCACTACCCCCGCATCCCGCGCCCCTACTGGGAGCACCGTATCAAAATGTGTAAGGCATTGGGCATGAACGCCGTGTGCATCTATATCTTCTGGAACATCCACGAGCAGCGTGAGGGCCAGTTCGACTTCACGGGCAACAACGATGTGGCAGAGTTCTGCCGACTAGCACAGAAAAACGGGCTATACGTCATCGTACGCCCCGGCCCCTACGTCTGCGCTGAATGGGAGATGGGCGGCCTACCTTGGTGGCTGCTGAAAAAGAAAGACATTAAGCTCCGTGAGCGTGATCCTTACTTTTTGGAACGCGTAAGAATCTTCGAGGAGAAGGTGGGCGAACAGCTGAAGCCGCTGACCATCCAGAAGGGTGGTCCCATCATCATGATTCAGGTAGAGAACGAGTACGGCTCGTATGGCGAGGATAAACCCTATGTCAGCGAGATCCGCGATATTGTTAAGGAGACATGGAGTTCAAGAATACAAGGAGTTCAAGACAATACCTCCAGCACAGATAGTAATGTCCCGGACTCCATGAACTCCTTGTCTCCTTGTATCCCTTTATTATTCCAGTGCGACTGGTCGAGCAACTTCGAGAAGAACGGCCTCGATGACCTCACCTGGACCATGAACTTCGGCACTGGTGCCAACATCGACGACCAGTTCCGTCGCTTGGGTGAGCTGCGTCCTAACGCCCCCAAGATGTGCTCTGAGTTCTGGAGCGGCTGGTTCGACAAGTGGGGAGCCCGCCATGAGACCCGTCCTGCCAAGGATATGGTCGACGGCATGGACGAAATGCTGTCGAAGGGTATCTCCTTCTCACTCTACATGACCCACGGAGGCACCTCATTCGGTCACTGGGCAGGTGCAAACTCGCCAGGCTTTGCGCCTGATGTGACCTCCTACGACTACGATGCTCCCATCAACGAGTATGGTCTCGCCACTCCGAAGTTCTGGGAGCTGCGCAAGATGATGGAGAAGTATAACGACGGCAAGAAGCTGCCCGCCGTACCCAAGGCACCCATGCCAATAGTGACCGTTCCGAAGTTCGATCTGAAGGAGTTTGCGCCCTTCATGGCCGCTATGACCAAGCCCGTCAATGGCACACCCAAGACCTTCGAGGAGATGGACATGGGCTGGGGCACGATGATGTACTCAACCTGCCTGCCTGAGATTACTTCACAGAGTGTACTCACCGGTGAGTTCCACGACTTCGCTCAGGTGTTTATCGACAAAAAATATATTGGTAAGATTGACCGTGTGAAGAACGAGAAGTCGCTCACCATCCCTGCCGTGAAGAAAGGGGCCGAACTGATTATTATCGTCGAGGGCATGGGCCGCATCAATTTCGGTCGCGCCATCAAGGACTTTAAAGGCATTGTCGGAAACGTTACGCTGACCACCGAGACCGACGATGTGGAGATGGTGCTGACGCCGAAGCAATGGATGAATGTGGCCATCCCCGATGACTACCAGACGGCTGTCAAGGCACTTGATATGGTGAAGGGTGTCAACGACCAGGTAGCTGCTGGCAAGGTGAAGGGAAGTGTTCCTGCACTCGCCTTTACACAGGGCTATGAGGGGTCGAAGAAGCTCGGCGACATTATGAAGCCCGGCTACCACCGTGGCTACTTCAACCTGAAGAAGGTGGGCGACACCTTCCTGAACTTCGAGACATGGGGCAAGGGACAGGTCTATGTCAACGGCCACGCGATGGGCCGCATCTGGAGCATCGGCCCGCAACAGACGCTCTATGTGCCCGGCTGCTGGCTGAAGAAAGGCAAGAACGAGATTATCGTCCTCGATGTCGTCGGCCCGAAGGAGGCCGTGGTCTGGGGGCAGGCCGAGCCTGAGCTGAACAAACTGCAGTTAGAGAAGAGCAACAAGCACAACAACATCGGTGACAAGCCCGACCTCAACAGCGCCACGCCCGCTGCCTCAGGCTCGTTCAAGAGCGGCAACGGCTGGCAGACCATCCAGTTCGATAAGGCTGCCAAGGGCCGTTATCTCGCCATCGAGTGCATCTCAACTCAGAAAGACGGCGACCGCGTAGCCATTGCCGAGCTTTATCTGCAAGGCGCCGACGGCAAGCGCCTCTCCCGAGAGCCTTGGAAGACGAAATATGCCAGCTCTGAGGACGAGGGTGGTAACCGTCTGGGCGACAAAGTCTTCGACCTGCAGGAGTCTACCTATTGGCAGACGGAGAAAGGCGCTTCAATGCCTCACCTTCTCGTGATCGACCTCGGCTCTGAGCAGACCGTCAAAGCCCTCGAATATCTGCCACGTGCCGAACAAGGTGCCCCTAACAGTGTAAAGGATTATAGAATCTACATCTATTAAGCGAGCTTCACAATAAATGAGAATTGTTTCTTTATTGATCATTTGTCATCTATCATTTAGCCACGCAGTGGCACAGACGCCTGCGGAGGTTACGATTGACCCGACAAGAACTTATCAGACGATTCAGGACTTTGGTGCCAGTGACTGCTGGACTGCTGAATATGTCAGCGACTACTTCAGTACAACCGAGAAGGAGAAGGCTGCCAAGTGGCTGTTCAGCCAGCAAATGGACAAGAACGGTAATCCTGAGGGTATCGGACTGAGTTGTTGGCGGGTTAATCTCGGTGCCGGTTCTGCCGAACAGGGAACGAGCAGCAATATTGCCGACGAGACGCGCCGTGCCGCTTGCTATCAGAAAGCAGACCTCACCTACGACTGGACGCGCTGCGACGGCCAGCAATGGTTTATGAAACGGGCCAAGGACTATGGGGTTGACCACTTCCTGCTCTTCTCTAACTCCGCACCTGTCCACATGACCAAGAACGGCAAGGCTAATGCCAACAACCAGAATATCTTATGCAATCTGAAAGACGACTGCTACGACGACTTCGCAGAATTTCTGGCAACGGTTACCCAGCACTTCGTTGATGAAGGTTACAATGTGACCTATGTCGACCCTGTGAATGAGCCCCGTTTCGACTGGAAAGACGGTCAGGAAGGTTCTCCATGGGAAAACACGAACATTGCCCAGTTGGCCAGGCAACTCGACAAGAGCATTGCCAACCGCAGCCTTTCCACGAAGATTCTGATTCCAGAAGCCAGTTCCTGGGATCTCGTTTATGGCGGCACAGGCCGTGCATCGAACCAGATATACGCTTTCTTCGACAGGAAAAGTCCCAACTACATCGGCAACCTGCCGTCATTGGCAAAGGTGGTGGCAGGCCACAGTTATTGGACATTCCGCACCAACACCGAGCTGAAAAGCATACGCGAGAAGGTGCGCAACGAGGCAGCCAAGTACTTCGTGGAAGTCATGCAATCGGAGTGGTCCATGCTCGACGCCGCTCCAGAGACCAGTGCCGGATTCCCCGCAAGCTACGAAGCAGCCACAAAGATGGACATAGCCCTCTATATGGGTAAACTCATCTATTGCGACCTGTGCTATGGCAATATGTCCGGCTGGTCCTACTGGACTGCGTTTTCTACAGAACGGTATGCCCAAAAGAACCGCTTCTACCTGATTCGGATGAATGCCACAGGCGATACAGGCGACGAGAGCTATGGTGACATCAAGAAAGGCGGACGTTTGACCGTCGACAAGAATCTATGGGTACTGGGCAACTACAGCCGCTTTATCCGTCCTGGCTATAAGCGCGTTGCCCTAAAGGGTGCTGATGATTTGAACGGACTGATGGGTTCGTCATGGCTCTCTCCCGATGAAAAGACACTGGTGACTGTATTTGTCAACATGAGTCAAACCGGCAAGAAAATAGGCATCACTGTGGCCGACAACACCATAGAGAGCATGAAGGCTTATCTTACTGATAAAAACAATAGCCTGAAGTTTCAGTCATCGCTCAACGATGCATCTGATTTGGAGATCCCAGCCCGCTCTGTAGTAACAATTGTTGCCCAGTTGAGCAACGCTACGGGTATACACGCAACATTATCTCAAAAATCATCCATCAATAAGTTTTACAAACTTAACGGACATTCAACAAGTCACCCATTAAAAGGTATTCACATCTATAATGGACAGAAATATATCGTACAATAACGAATTGTGATACCTAAAGAAATCTTCTATCATTGACGTGTTAAGGTTCAGTCATTACGATATAATCCTTAGATCATCATTGATATCATGAATTGCCAATTGGCCTGCATTCAGTTCTGCTACAAATTCCTGAATAAGCCGGTTTGTCTCATTGTCTTCGATATCCAACTGCTGCGAAGGACCCCGCTTAGGATAAATATCAAGCAGTACCACCAAAGGCGCTTGTTTCATTACCATATAAATCAACCTGTAGCCGTCAGCCTTCGACAAATGCTGCTTCTTGTCTTGAATACGCAGTTTGATAACCACTGCGTCGTTGTTCATCAAGATCATATCCCGATTATGACGGATTTGCTCGATAGTTGCACCTTTGAAAGCATTACAAACTTCAGCAGACACACCCGAATAGACACTACGTTTCACCTTTATAAGCTCGGCCAAGCGCCTCCGGAATGTACTTACACTTACAAATTGTATCATGCTTATTTTATGTATTTCGACAAATCCAAACTCCCCAGCATAGCCATAGAAACCTGTAATTCTTCATTTTGGGGAGCATCGACTCTAAACACCTTAATATCGTGATCTAATTCCTCCAAGTCAGCTATCTGCTGGCGCATACGGTCATTATATGATTTTAGCTCCCTATGAACGAGACTCTCTTGACGCAATGCCTTTAGCGTACTGATAACAATCTTCAATTCAGGGCCGAACAGCCGATAATCCTCTGCTGAAATAGTAGGAAACTCATCATGTAAAAGCTCTCTTAACTTATCAACATCATTCAAAAGACGAGTCATTTCACCTTGTTTCTCAACAAACAGAGGTGAAGCAATTCTCATTCTTCGGTCGAAAGAGCGCCTTCCGATACGCCCTATATGTCTTGATATAATTTGAGTCTCACACATAATCTTCAATCCTATATTATTCTGGCTGCAAAGATACTAACTATTTCTGAAAAAAACAAAAAACACGATGAAATTTTCGTTTAACACCCGGCAAGAGCTTATCTTCTGATGTTACTGTCAACTAATAGGAGAATTGAAAAACATTATTATAGAAATTAGGGTTGATTCGTGCGTATTCGTTTCAAAGAAATATGGAAACGAATTCCCGTAATTACCCGTAATACCCATAATAATGTATTACGGTAAATTATGGGTTATTATGGCCATTCGTTCCTTTAAAGTTAACAGCTAAAACAGCAAACCTTAACGCAAAAAAAGCAAAGTCTTAACGGGAAAGATTGCAACTCTTAACTGGAAAAACAGAAACCCTTAACTGAAAAATTAGAAGCCCTTAACTGGAAATTTAAAAAGTCTTCGCTGACTTTTCAAAAAATCTTCGCTGGAAATATAAAAAGTCTTCGCTGACATTTCAAAAAGTCTTCGCTGGAATTTTAAAAAGTCTTCGCTGGTTTTAAAAAGCTGGCGAAGAGTTTTTAAAATCTTGGCGAAGAAAAATGAAAATGGTAGTTAAGACAATTTTTTATGGCAGTTAAGATAAAAATCAAAACTGCTTAAGTCTTTTGTTTTTTGGTGTGGACAAGTTTTTTTTAACTACTTAAGAATTTTCATCTTAAGTAGGGAAACTATACACAAAAAGTCCCTATCGTGTAATCTATGAATGCTATATAAAGAGCCTAAGTTTGTTGGGATCTTGTTTCATATCCCATACAGCAAAAATTAAAATTGTATCTTCGTCTACAATTCTATATATCAACTTAAAACGATCGTTTATCAATTTGAAACGGTATTCTCCATCTTCTTCAGCCAAAGCAGTCTCTAAAGAACCTATCCTTGGCATTATGGCCAATTGTTTTTGTATGGTCTCTATCTTTTCCAGATATTTCTGATAGACTTTTTGACCATAAAGATGACGAGTTACTTCAAAAAAGTCATCAGCCATCTCAATGGCATCAGGAGACCATACAATTTTCATACAACAAAACGTTTAAAATGCTGCATGGCCTGTTCTGAAGAGATGCATTCGCCATTTTGGTATTGTTGCATAGCGCGTCTCGCCAAAGTCTTAAGAGCTTTACTTTCAAGGATCTCATATTCTGAGGTACGCTCGAACGACTCCAAATTGGCTGTATCCACTGTCGGTTCAGAAACAATGTCAATGCTCTCATTTACCATGTTTACCTTTTCGTCTTCCATACGATCTCTATTTATCTGCCGCAAAGATACGAACTATTTCTGAAAATAGCAAGAAATTCGAAAACTTTTTAAATAATGCAATAAGAATGGGGGATGCGTCAGGATGACGCACCCCCCGAAATGGTTGATAATAACTTAGTTTCTAATAAAGTCTTACTTCTGAATCATCTTCTGACCGTTCTTGATCACGAGACCCTTATAAGAAGCGTCAACACGCTGACCTGCGAGGTTGTAGATCAGACCGTTGCCAGTCTTCACTGTCTTCACAGTCTTAATACCTGCCAATGTCTCTTCTGTTCCAAGAGTGATGTTGTAGACATAGTACCAGCCTGAATTAGAAACAGCGAGCTTGGTCTTCACGATCTTGCCATCAGCGAATGAGATACCAGCATCGGGATTGTTCCAAACATTGATATTAATGTTGTTGCCATCGATTGACTCATCGTCGAAGCGCAATGAAATACCCTTGTCGTCATCACCGATAGAATAACCGTTAGCACCAATGAATCCACCATCAGTCCAAGGGAGCAAGCTGCTGAAGGTATCAATGAATTCACCCTCAGAATCCTCATCCTCCTTCTGAGAGAGGAGCTTGATACCATCCTTATCACTGTTCAAGAAGCTCAAATCCTCAACCTCAAACGTAGCAAGCAATGGTGTAACGTCGATTGTGGTAGCCTTTTCCTCTTCACCGGTGTTAACAGGCAGAGCAATTTCCTCAGGATTACCAAGTACACGGTCTTCGTCCTTCACATACTTCTCTGTAAATGAGCACTCTTCGAAGATGAAGTAGAAGTTATTGGGTTTGCATTCAGCTTCTTCGTCCTGCAGAGGAACGCAGTCGAACGTGATGGTCTGGCACTTGCTGGCAGCAGAAGGAACGGTCTTACCCTGAGCCTCACCCAGCTCAAATGTGGTCCATTCTGTACCAACGGGGAAATCGCTCTCACCTCCGAATGTGTTATAATCCTTGTACTGACCTGGGCCATAGTGTGCCTGAGTACCAAGAGCAGTAGGTCTGTCAGCCTTCACGCGGAACTTGAACCTGTACTTCTCACCACCAACCATCTTGTGGAGTGTAGAGACGAAGAACTGACACTGCCATCTTGCAGGAGCACTTGTACCGATTTCCACACCGTCATTCCAATAATACAGAGACTTCATCTTCACCTCACCAGTCTCTTCATCTATCTGCTGGTTGCCGTCCTCATCGAGATCCTCAACCTGCTTAACATAATAGCTCTTTACAGGTACGTGTACAGCCATCACACCAGGCTCACCAGGAACCTCAACAACGGGTGCCTTCTGCTGCTGTTCACCTTCAGGCTTATTAAGATCCTGAACGGTAAAGTTAGAGCACTCCCAAGGTTCACCACTTGAATTTACACCAGTAATATGGTCATCAGAATAGATACCCTTTCTCATGAAGTTGATCCATGCACCAGCATCAGAGCCATCATCCACTTTGGGATCCTTCATCTCCAACTTGATGTTATCGAAATAGAACACGTTACCCTCTTTATCAGTTGACAGGTTGAAAGCAACGCTCTGGAATGCCTTACCATCAGCTTCTTTTGACTGATCAGCACTTACGGTAACAACATCGGTGACGATTTTCTGCCACTCTGTGGTAACACTAATATTACCAAAGAGCTGATAGTGATTATAGTCACCAGGTCCCCAGTGAGCCTGAGTCTCGATTGAGCCAGCCTTATCAGCCTTTACCCACATGGTCAGACGAACCTCCTTACCCTGAGGCATGGGCTCGGTACCATAGATGAAGAACTGGCAGTCCCAAGATGCGAGAGCGCCATTGGCCTCCACTCTGTTGCCAGCAGCAATAGCCTGTTCATCACTACGCTGAACAACCTTCACACACTTACTACCGTCAACGCCAAGTCCTTCAACGATGGTAGCAGTACCTTGATACTGAGTCTCACCAACTTCTCCCTTGGGCCACTCATGTACCCAGAAAGAGTTCCAAGCATCTGCTGAAACACTAGAATAGTTTTCATAAGCGGGAGCATCACTTTCCATGTCGCCATTGACGACAATGTTCTTCCACTTCTGTTGTCCGAAAGCAGATCCTGCTATCAGAACACCAAACAATAGAGTAAATAGTTTTCTCATAAGTTAAAATTTTAAATTAGAAAAAATGTAAATTATATAATAATGTTGATTAAAAATAGCCCGGTCTGTATTCAAAAACAGTCCATTTCTTTTTCTTTTTGTATATTCTGGTGCAAAATTACTGCATTTCGGGCAAAAAGGCATTGTGAAATGTAACACGAATGTTAGAAAATGTAAACCATTGGAAAAATGATAGAAATTATGAATAACACATAAAAAGGGAGGCAGACCGATGATCTACCCCCCCGAAATGATTGATACCAGCCAGGTTATAGATCTGTTCATTACCCGTCTTTGCCATCTTCACGACAGAAATACCGAAATGTAGTATATTATATATATAAATAATGTATAGCGAACGTGCGCTGGTATTCGAATTCAGTCCATTTCCTTTTCTTTTTGTATTACCAATTGCCAAATTAGCTCATTTCTGCCAATTATTCATTTTGAAATGTAACACGCACTTTACAATATGTAACTTACAAAGAATTTGATAGGATTTCATAACCAGCATTATAAAATAATACATATCTTTGCATTCGTTAGCTAAAAATAGCGAAAATTAGAAAATAACTTATAATCAACAAATAAAAAAACCAAAAAAAAGTTTTATGAAACAGAGACAAATCTCAAAGCAACGGCATCAACTGGCCATCGCGGCCTTAGGTCTGTTGGTAGGGACCTCGGTTCTGCAAGGTTGTAAAGACGACGACGTGCTGACCGGACAGCCATCATGGCTGGGCAACTCTATCTACGAGCGCCTGGAGGAAGACGGCCAGTACAAGACGATGCTACGGTTGATTGATGACCTGGGCCAGCACGAGGTGCTGAGCCACACAGGTTCAAAGACCCTGTTTGCAGCCAACGACTCGGCCTTCCAGGCGTGGTTTGCAAAGAACAACTGGGGAGTGAGCAGCTATGATCGCCTCTCCTTGTCGCAGAAGAAACTTCTGCTTAACAACTCCATGGTCAACAATGCCTACCTGATCGAGTTGTTATCGAACGGCCGGCCTCAAGGCGAGGACAGACATCCGGAAGAGGGCCGCACCATGCGTCGTGAGACAGCGACCAGCGTCTTCGACTCCGTGCAGATCATGAAGCCCAGTCAGATGCCCAACACGGAGGTATGGGCCAAGTTCAAGAAGAACGGCAGAAGCATCCCCATTCTGAGGGACGACTCCCCCTCACCGATGATTCACTTCCTGCCCGCCTTCATGAGGTACAACAAGTTTACCAACACCGACTTGGACGTGCTGACCAACCATCAAGCCAACGATATCAACGAGGCCTGGATAAACGGTAAAAAAGTTGTTGAGCGCGACATCACTTGTAAGAACGGCTATGTTCAGAAGGTAAACGGTGTCATCGAGGCATCGCCCAACATGGCGGAGATTATCCACCAGCATCCAAGCATGTCGCACTGGGCTGAGCTGATGGACCGTTTCTGTGCACCCTACTATTCTGCAGATGGTACCAAGGAGTACAACCGTCTCTACAATAACGAGGACTCAGCCTATGTACTCCGTTACTACAGCGACTATTCTGGTGTCGGTTCAACTACCATGACGCCCGACGGTCAGTCCGTCACAGCCAAGCTGCCTTTCGATCCGGGATGGAACCAATATGTCAGTGCTTCCGGTGATGCCAACATGAACTACGACGCCGGTGCCATGTTTGTTCCGACAAATGAGGCATTGAACGCCTGGTGGGACAAGGAAGGTAAGGACCTGAAGACAGAGTATGGTGAAATTGACAGTATCCCCGAGAGCACACTGGCCAAGCTCATCAAAGTCAACATGATGTCTGTGTTCACGGAGGCCATTCCTTCGAAATTCCCGTATATCCTCAACGATGCCAAGGTTGAGATGGGTATCCAGATTGCAGATATCGACTCTTGTTTCATGGGCTGTAACGGTGTGGTCTATATGACCAACAAGGTGTTTACCCCCGCCGAGTTCGCGTCTGTATCTTATCCCGCTCTGGCCCACCCGACCGTGATGAACATCATCTACTGGGCCATCGACCAGCTGAACTTCCTGCCCTACCTGCTTTCCATGGACTCGAAGTACAGTCTGATTCTGCCCACCAACAGTGCCATGCTGTGGTATATTGATCCTTACACTTATGACAATGAAAAGGATGGTATGGAGAATCCTGACCTGCTACAGTTCTGGTATGACCCGACGAGAGCCGAGGCTTCACGTGTGAGAGCCTACCGGTATAAGTGTTTTGTCGACGAGAACGGCGGCATTACCATCGATGAAAGCGTGGCCAGAAAAGAGGAGACGAGTCGCGACGTCATCGACGACTGTCTGAAGCGTCTGATGGACCAGCTGATCATCGTTGGCGACATTGAGGACGGCCATGAGTTCTATAAGTCAAAGGGTGGCACACCTCTCCGTGTATTCCGCGCTGCTGACGGTCGTCTGGCCTTCTCCGGCGCCTGGCAGATGGATCACAACAACAAACCACTGCCTGTGAACGCCGAGGATATCTACGAGAAAGAGAACGGTAAATCATACATCATCAACGACCAGATGCCTCTGACGACCGACAAGTCAGTCTTCCTGACATTGGACGGACGTGAGGAGTTCTCGAAGTTCCTGGAGCTGTTAGATAACGACGGTGCCGACTTGATGGCAACCACCGTGACCAAGAACAACTACACTGCCGGTATGCAGAAGAAGTCGAGCAAGAACCTGAAGTTGTTAGACAACTATAATTATACGATATACGCGCCCACGAACAATTCTATTCAAGAGTTGATCGACAAGGGTCTGTTGCCTACATGGGAGGACTATGAGGAACAGACCGACTCTATCTGGGGCACCGAAGATGCTGCCGAGGAGGCAAAGGCCATCATCAAGGATATCATCGTTAGTTTCTTGCGTTACCACGTTCAGGACCACGCTATTCTGATTGGCATGGCTCCCGAGAACGGCAAGTACGAGAACACCTTAGAGACGATGAGACGTAATCTTGAAACCGGCAAATTCTATCCTGTCACCGTGAACAACGACGGCGGACAGATGTGGATACAGGACATGCAAGGCAACAAACGCAATGTGGTCAAGACCGACGGCCTCTACAATCGCATCTGTCGTGAATACTGGTTCAAGTCCACTGGTCAGTGCTATATGGCATCGGATGCCGTGGTGCATCAGATTGACGGTGTGCTTCTCGCCGAAGAGATGAAACCCTGGAAAGAAATACTTAATAAAAATGTAAGGAGGAAATAAGGTATGAATACATTAAGAAGATATATATTCATCATGGGTTTGATGGGTCTCATGGGTATCATGGGTATCATGACAGCCGAAGCCCAGACTCCTATTACGTCAGTTCACGGAAGTGTCAGCGACGACATGGGTCCACTGATGGGTGCCACCGTCTGTGAGATCGACGGTAACGGACGTATTATTGAATCAGCGATTACCGACCTGAACGGTAACTTCACCATGAGGGTGAGAAACCCCAAGGACCGCATCCGCTTCAGCTATGTCGGTATGAAGACCATCACTCAGCCCATCAACAAGACGACCTTTAAGATCACGATGCAGTCAGCTACGCAGCTGAAGGAAGTGACCATCAAGTCGCAGAGACGTGTCACCGGTAACGGTCTGCCCATCCCGCAGCGTGAGGTGGCCAACGCTACCCAGACCTTCTCGATGAAAGAAGTGGAAGGTATGGCCTTCACCACCATTGACGAGGCTCTGACGGGTCGTATCGCCGGTCTTGACATTATCAGTAACTCCGGTGACTTAGGATCTGGTTCTACCATGCGTCTGCGTGGTGCTTCGTCACTTTCTACACTGACCGACGCCAACCCGCTGATCGTTGTCGACGGTAACGTACGTACGGTAGACCTCAACAACTTCGATCTGAACTCCGCCAACAACGAGAAGTTCGCCGAGCTGTTGAACATCAACCCTGAAGATATTGCTGACATCCGTGTACTGAAAGATGCTGCCGCTACAGCCATCTACGGTTCACAAGGTGGTAACGGTGTGATCGAGTTGACCACAAAGCGTGGTGCCCGTGGTAAACCCAGACTGCAGTACTCACTGAAATTGACTGGTACCTACCAGCCGAAGGGCTATGAACTGCTGAATGGTGACGACTACACCATGCTGCTGAAGGAGAGCTACTTCAATCCTGAGCAGAGCGATGCTGCCGCCAATATCCCTGAGTTGAACTATGACCCCTCATTCTCTGAATACGAGCAGTACAACAACAATACCGACTGGCGTGACGCCGTCACCCAGTGGGGTCTCCGCCAAAACCACTACGTCACCGTGAGCGGTGGTGGTGAGAAGGCCCTCTTCCGTATCGGTGCCGGTTACGACCATGAGACCGGTACGATGATCGAGCAGAAGTTGCAGCGTTTCTCTACCCGTGTGGCTCTCGACTACAATGTGTCTGAGCGTATCCGCGTCAGCACCAACTTCGCGTTGACCTATACGAAGAACGACCGTAACTCCGACAACCTGTTGGATATTGCCCAGCGTAAGATGCCGAATATGAGTATCTACGAGCAGAATCCCATCACAGGCGAGAACACCTCATCTTACTATTCGATGCT
>JAEEGG010018255.1_pt1 | contig 14308 bp, 10 predicted proteins | sample 9134161 | NCBI WGS metagenome assembly JAEEGG01 (sample SAMN16246543, study PRJNA631951) | gut metagenome | biome: gut microbiome; feature: rumen; material: CR-attached | host: Bos | place: Iran: Karaj | collected 2018-10
ACCCTTGAGGGCTTCAACACCACGGCTGAATTCAGAATGTTCCATGAAACGGCAGTGGCCAATTTCTTCGAGTTGGCGACGCATAGGGATTGAGTTGAAATAATTCATTTTTTTGAACCTCTGTTAAATAAAATTGTTCCGAGGTAGAATATAGTAAAGTAGGAAGTAGGAAGTAGGAAGTAGACAGGAAAAAGTTGAAAGAAGTTAGGCTCGTCATTAGACGAAAGACGAAAGAAGTGGTCAGTAAACAGTGGTTAGTGGTTAGGAATTGCACAAGAAAAGCGTAAAAACTTGTTGTGAACACTTAAGATGTCATTCTGGAGCCCTGTCAAGGGCGATAGAATCCACCCTGCGTCATTGCGCAGAGCGCATGACAGCATCGGCTCGGCAATAGAACCCGCTAGCGGTTCTGCTGCACTCGCCTCGCACGTCATTGCGAGCGAAACGAAGCAATCTATACACACTTATTGAAGGGGGAAGCCTCCCCCTCGCTCTCCTTCGGCAGAAAAGAAAGAGGAAAGGTCCCTGAGCCTGCCGAAGGGCCGCTACCCCTACTCCTAGGGGCTCCGCCCCTAACACCCCGGATTCATTGGCAAAAGGCCTCACATGCGATTCTGCCACTCTCAACGCACTCGTCATTCCTCTTCGAGGCTTGACTATGCGGTTTTCCTATGCGAGAGCAAGCTCTCGCGCAGTCAAACCTTTTACGTCATTGCGAGGAACGAAGTGACGAAGCAATCTATGCATACACTTTGAAAGCCCGCCCTTTCAAAAATAAGTATATTCCCTAAGTCATCTCAACAAGGAAAAATGATGGGCAACCCGTTTTCTTTCATAAAAAATATCTTCGGCAGCAACACCAAAAAACAAGCAGTTGATTTAAAAGCCGCACAGACAACAAACCACGACAGCCCAGTCTATAGTACAGATTACATTTGCGACGTGATGAAGAACCTCATCAATCAATTAAAAGAAAGAAACATTCCCATAACAGAATGCAGGATGAGCGACTATCATTTCCATGAATACTACATTCGAGTGAATGCAAATCCAGAAATCATAAAAACGCTACATTTCGAAGGTGCAAAGATTGTCAATAATTCAATTGTATGCGATTGCCACTGGAGTATAATGAAATTCAAAGAAGAATGTCAGATAATTAATTTATAAAAAAATTAAAAGCAAAAAAAACGACTTATACTCTATTTATCAATAGTGCGCAAGGTATTTTTCATAAAAATCTTCAATAGTGCGCAGAGTTCTCTCCACCATCCAAGTTTATTCACTTTGAAGTGGATTTTGCGGACGGCTCCGGAGTTTTGTCCTTTACGCAACGGACAGAGAACCCGTCGTCCTTGTTCTTGAAGCTCAGGGTCGCACTGACGCTGCCGTAGTCCAAGTACATGCGGTACGCGTAGCTGCTATTGAGTTCCGTAGAACTCCAGAAATATGCGTAGTCGCCCTCATTGTAGTAGTCCTCATCGCCGTTTCTGCCGCCAGCAGGCAACGCGGAAAAGCCAAAAGCATCTGTACCATTACCGCGGTTATACCAGCCTGTCTGCGACTTGAGAACCTTGCCCGCAGTCGATTCATCTCCCACCGCAGTGAACAGGGAGTTCCATTCCGCACGACTGGGCAAATGCCAGCCCGTGGGGCAAACGCCTTGAACCAAGGTCGCTGAGCGTGTCGAAGCGACTCCACACTCCTTTCCGTAGCCGCAGTCCTGCGGATTGTCCGCATCGTTTGCCAACTTCACCGAGTCTATTGCTGCAGCCCACGTATAATAACGGCCTGCCACATCGCAGTTCTTGGGTTCATTATCGTAGCACCAAGACCAGTCATATTTATCTTCACCTGAACCGCCCTGACCAGGGTCAAAATTCAGGTTTTCAGCCATCCACACTTGGTCGCCAATCTTGACCGTCCTGTAAACCTTGCCATCGCGTTCATCGGTCATGGTGCCGTAGTCAATATCAGGATTGAAACGGCATTCCTTCGGCACATTCCAGCTCCAGCCCGTTTCGCCTTCTAAAAGCACCGAACAATTTACCTTGTCCTCACTACTGCTAGAAGACACATCGCCTTCACTGCTGCTGGAATTCGACATAATTTCGCTAGAACTCGACTGCACATCAGCAGAACTGCTGCTGGACACAGACTGCTTTTCCGAGCTACTCGAAGATAATTTGTCACCCTGGAGGCTCGAAGAGCTGATAGTGTCCACTGAGCTGCTACTGGATTTTGCCGAACTGCTGCTAGACTTAGCATTTGAACTCGATGAACTGTTCACGACAGAAGAAGAACTACTAGACTTCACCGAATTCGATGACACCTTAGTTTCTTTCTCATCTTTCGATGAAGATGACTTCGCCTTTTCACTGCTAGAAGAATTCTTCTGAATGCTAGAACTCGAAGATTTCACCGAACTGCTACTGGATTCTTCGCTTACAGGCTCGTCATTCGGCCCAGAGGAAGACGAGGAATCGTCCCCGCAAGCAACCATACAAGCGATTGCAGCAACAAGAATGGAACCTATCGCCATGCGGCTCCAAGATAATTTCACAACAAACTTTTTCATAAAACCATCTAAATTAAATAGCCTTATTCGTTCTTGAGGCAACGAACTGAAAAACCGTAACTTTTTTGGCTAAGATCCAGGTCCGCACGGTCGAAATGATTATTCAATTCCATGCTGTACGCGTCATCACGGTTGGACGTCGTAGAACTCCAAAAGAACGCATGGGCGCCATCATAGTAGAAGTCTCCTTTGGGTCCCCTGTCGCCGGCAGGCAATGCACTAAACCCGTAAATATCCGATCCGTTACCTTTATTCTCCCAACCGGACTGAGACTTGAGAATCTTGCCTGCATAAGAAGCATCTCCTACCGCCGAAAACAAGCCTTTCCATTCCCTATAACTCGGCAAGTGCCAGCCTGACGGGCAAATTCCATATACCGTATCAGGCAACAACTTGCAGTTTCCACCATAACCACAATTAATAGACTTTTCCTTATAAAGTGTTGCAGAATCGATTGCAGCAGCCCAAGTGTACAGGCGGCCTGTGACATCGCAGGTGGAACTATCCTTATTATCTGATTTACCAAAGCACCAGCTATTGCCTCTCACACTCCCGTCCATTGCATCATAGTAATTCAGATTCTCGGCCATCCAGGTCTGGTCACCAATCTTTACAGTCTTGTAAACTTTGCCATCACGAGAGTCTATTATTGTATCGTACTCTATTTCTGGGTTAAAGCGAGTCTCCTTAGAAACGTCCCAGCTCCAGTCAGCAGGATTGGCTACACTGCTAGATGACACTTCAACAGGTTCGGGGATCTTGCTACTGCTAGAACTTACCACAATTTTGCTTGAACTAGACGGCACATCTACAGAGCTACTACTAGACTTAGTGTTTGAACTTGATGAACTTTTCACAACAGAAGAAGACGAAGATTTGACAACTCCACTACCATCCTTTACACAACGGACGGAGAACGCGTATTTCTTATTTTCAACGTTCAGGCTTGCAGCATCTTCATAGTAGTTCAAACTTATGTAGTAGGCTTCATCTATGTTGGTTCCTGTAGAAGTCCAAAAGTAGGCGAAGTAACCGTCGAGGAAGAAGGAGTCTCCGTTTTCCCTGTCGCCAGCAGGCAATGCAGAAAAGCCGAAAGCATCTGTACCATTGCCATTATTATTCCAGCCCGTCTGCGACTTGAGAATTTTGCCAGCAATTGATTGACCACCCACCGCCTTAAACAAGTCGTCCCATTCATACTTGCTCGGTTCATGCCAGCCACTGGGGCAGTCGACCGCACCCCAGGAGTAAAGACGACCAGCCACATCGCAGGTAGTACTATCCTCATTGTCTGATTTGCCATAGCACCAACTTCTCTCCTTTTCATACCAGCGCATTGCCGTTGCGTCATAATAATTCAAATTCTCCGCCATCCATACACCAGAATATCCACTTCCCTCCGGCGCAATCGTCACGGTCTTGTAGGTCTTGCCATCACGCTCGTCCGTCATGGTGCCGTAGGTAATTTCGGAGTTCAGGTGAGTCTCTTTGGGCACATCCCAACTCCAGCCATCAGAAATAACCAAACTGCTAGAAGCCCTCCCGCTTTCACTGCTGCTGGATTTGGAGTCACTGGAGCCATCGCGACTATCGCCACTCATGACGTCTTTGGAAGAACTGCCGGACTTGACCTTCGAACTGCTGGATTCATCGCAGTCATCGCAAACGGATGAAGAGGCTCCGTCGTCCTGCGGGGCGGAACTGCCATTATCCCCGCATGCGGCAAATACGATTGACAGAATAAGAATGAATCCTATCGCCCTGCGGCTCCAGGAGGACTGCGCAATAAACTTTTTCATAAAACATTCCAACTTAAATTTATCCGCAACAAATATAGTTTATTTTCACCCAAAAACGACAAAAGGCGGCCTTGAGACCGCCCAATGTTATTTCCAATGCATAGTCAGTTTACGTTTGCACTGGGCGCAATCCGTCAAATAAGAATCTATTAGCGTTTGGTAGGGAACGCCAACTTCTTTCGCCATATTCTTGAAGTATTCGATGGTGCTCGAATTCAATCGGATTGTAATCTGCTTCTTTAATACAGCTGCATAAGGATTTTTCACCGCCTTCATGCTTGCGAAATCATATTCCTTTTTCATAATCCGCCTCTCACATAATAACCCACTCAAATTCTATTTCCATGCAGAACCTCGTGGTGTAATTATAATATAATTACATTTGCTAGAAAAAACAACTTATACACGCTTCAGCGAAACTTTTGGACTAATATTTTTGCATAAAAAAATTTTATCAACATAAAAATCTATATTCAAGCTATGAATTACGCCAAGCTACGAGAAGAACAGTTGAAGTCCGCCGTGCGCGAGGACTTTTTTGCCAACTACAAATACACCCAACTGGGGAACATTGACTTCGTGATAGCGAAGCACAACACGCTTGGCGAGAGTACCGATCTTTTCGAAGACGATATCGGCGACTTGAAAAGCATCTTGTGGGCAGAAGCTAAACAAGGAACTTCTCACGATATTTACGAATCCTTTGTGCAGTTGCTTTTGACCATTGGCAAAGAGCGCACCTTTGAGCACAATCTGCCCCCCAAGTACATCGGAGCTTTCGATGCAGAAAAATTTGCATTCATCGAATACCACGGCATTCAAGAAATTTTCTACCAGAATGATTTCAACTGGAACGTAACTCCGAGTAACCACGACACCAAGGAATTCCACCAGCTCCACGACTTGTGCAAAAAACAACTTGAAGAAAATTCAATTCTCTTTTACTTCAAGAGTGCAACGCCGGAGCTTCAACAATTTATTCGCCTAAATTTCAAGACTGCAAAAGATGTTTCCGAAAAAATCTCGGTCACTAAGAACAACTTCACATTTGTGTTCCAGAAATGGGAAGCGACCGTCAAGCCTTCCATCAACGTGGATTGGGCGAAAGTCAACAAGAACGGCATTATTTCTGCGGACTTTTTCTTGGCTGATTTGCTTTCTGATGGGGACAAGTCCATCAAGGACAACCTTTTCGTTGTTCTGAAACGGACCAAATATGAATTAGCGAAAAAGCTTGATGAGAACGGTTTCCTTTCTTATTCTACCGTAGAGTTTAAGGACAAACAAAAAGCGTACAAGGAATTTTGGAGTATCTACAAGAGACCTCCGCAAGAAGAATACTGGGATTACATCATCGGTCGCCGCGACTTGCTTGTGCCGCAAGACATTCGCGAACGCAAGGGCAGTTTCTTTACACCGCAAATATGGGTGGAAAAATCTCAGCAATATTTGGCCGATGTATTGGGCGAAACTTGGCAAGATGAATATTACATTTGGGATTGTTGCGCCGGAACGGGCAACCTCGAAAACGGTCTTACCAACTACGACAACGTTTGGGTATCAACTCTCGACAAGCAAGACATCGACGTGATGAAGGAACGTGTGAATAACGGCTGGCCCATGCCAGAGAACCACATTTTCCAATTTGACTTTTTGAACGACGATTTCAGCAAGTGCCCTGAAGAATTACAACAAATTATCAATGACCCAGAAAAACGAAAGAAGCTGGTCATTTATATCAACCCGCCGTATGCAGAAGCAAGTAACAAAAGAACCTCTAGCGGAACAGGCTCAAATAGACAAGGCTTGTCAGAAACAAAAACCCGTGACAAATACTTGAATTTGGTTGGACGGAGTATTAATGAACTTTTCGCTCAGTTCTTGATAAGAATTTATCAAGAACTACAATGTTGCAAATTGGGACAATTTGCAACATTGAAAGCGCTATGCGCTCCCAATTTTGCAAAGTACAGGGAAATATTCCAAGCGAAGCTTGAAAAATCTTTTGTCGTTCCTGCAAGTACATTTGACAATGTGACAGGGAAATTCCCAATCGGTTTCTTTGTATGGGATACAGCCCAAAAGGAATCTTTTGTTGAAACGATTTCTGATGTGTATGATAGTGAAGGAAATTTTAAGGGAACAAAAAAGATTTCCGCCGTTTCAGATAAACAAATCATCAACAAATGGTTGCATAATCATTTTGATAGCGAAGGAGATGTTATCGGATGGTTGCGTTTTGTGCCGAACGATTTCCAGAATAATAGCGGCGTCTATATTACATTAAAGCCCAATGAAAGCGATGTTAGAGAGTCCAGAGTCACTGCAATAACGAAAAATAATTTCCTGACTATTTCAATTTATCTCGCAGTCCGTCATTCCATCGAAGCCACTTGGCTCAATGACCGCGATCAATTCCTTTATCCAAACGACGGATGGCAAGACGATAAAACATTCCAACTCGATTGCCTTATCTATACGCTTTTCCACGGACAAAACCGAATTTCGACAAGCACCCAAACCACTAACCATTGGATTCCCTTTACCCGCGAAGAAGTTGGCTGCAAAAGCACATTTAAAAGCAACTTTATGAACAAATTCATAAAGTCGTTTCTGGATTCTTCGACTTCGGCACTTCGTGCCTCCGCTCAGAATGACACAACCGAATCATCAAGCAACGTCAACTTAATGTCTCCGGCGGCAAAGGCTGTCTATGATGCCGGTCTTGAACTTTGGCGTTACTACCATGCGCAAAAGGGAGTTCTCCCCGATGCAAGTTTCTATGACATCCGCAAGCATTTCCAGGGAGTCGATAGCAAAGGTCACATGAAAACCGATTCCGAAGACTCAACCTACATGGACTTGATTGCAACACTCCGCACACGCCAAAAAGCCCTCGCCAAGCAAATCGAAGCCAAAGTCTATCAATACGGTTTCTTGAAGTAGCTTTCGAATTGCGAGGTGTTCAAAATCCAATAGTCATGTAATTTATTATATTTATGTTATTTAGAGTAATACAACTTCTCAAAACCTTTATTTGGAGGATACATGAACATTCTAAAAAAATTCACCATAGCAGGATTCATTCTAGCAGCACTAGCATTTTACGCCTGCGGCAACGACAGCGATTCTAGCGTAAGCAGTGCACCCGAAACACTGTCTTCTGCAAGCAGCGACATCACAGGCAGCAGCAATGAAAGTAGCAGCGCAACGGAATCATCTTCATCGGCAGTCTCTTACACCAAACAGGCCTGGGAATTCATGAACCCCAACATCGACTACATCGAATTTACCGACGAAAGAGATGGTCAGGTCTATAGGTCAGTCGTCATCGGCAAACAAACCTGGATGGCACAAAATCTAAATTACAACCAGTACGCTAAATACGGATCCAACAACTGTCCTAAAATAAGTTCACCAGACTCCTGCGGAAAATACGGCATTTTTTATAACTTTAGCGACATAAAAAAAGTTTGCCCCAACGGATGGCATCTGCCAAGTTCAGATGAATGGAAAGTTCTCATTACTTTTGTAGGAGGCAGTACAGAGGCCTCAAAAAAACTCAGAACAACAACCGGTTGGACAATAAAAAATTACGTCGAAGATGGTGGAAACGGAACTGATGAATTCGGTTTTTCGGCATATCCTTCAGGTTTTAAGTTACATATCAGCAACGCCAATTTCGGTGAAGAAGCCGCTTTCTGGACAAGTACGATAGGTGGTGTCGGACCCTTGATTGCAGAATCAAAATACAGTTATTTTAGCACAGAGCAAATCACCACCCAGAGCCAAGACAGTTTTGCTATCCGCTGCATAAAAGATTCTGTAGAAACAGTATCAAGCGTAAAATAGTCCCATTCAGTAAACAAATTCTAAATAGCCTAGAAGCGGATTATCTCAACGTTTTTACCAGTTACGGAGGAGTAATTTTAAGTGCGACTTCGCGTCTAAGCCTTTTTCGTCTTAGTGACATGTTTAATGTTTTTCACAAAGATTTAGAGCAAAAAATCGTGATTTTTTAGCGAAATCTCATTAAAAATCATAGTTTTAGAGCAAAAATCACGATTTCTTAGCGAAATCTCATAAAAAAGCAGGGTTTTAGAGCAAAAATCTAAAGTCAACCCAAATGTCAAAGTTTGCCCGCCCCGCTAAAAACGTCCCCACCTTAATCCTTTACGCAACGAATCGACAACCCATTATTTTTGTAGTACCGATCGCTCAAAGCAGCCTCTTCGAGGTCGTAATCCAAGTGCACATACATAGAATTGTGATGATGGTCCTCGGTAGAGCTCCAGAAAAGAGCCAATTTGCCATCGTTGAGGAATTTTCCATCGTTGCTCCAGAAACCAACAGGCAAGGCAGCAAATCCGAAGCCATCCGTACCGTTGCCATTGTCAAGCCAACCCGTCTGCGACTTGAGAACCTTACCAGCAGTTGATTCTCCACCCACAGCCAAAAACAACACATTCCACTCGTCTAGGCTTGGTAAATGCCAACCATTGGGACAGATCCCCTGCACAGGCTTTGTCGGCGAACATTTCCCATAATAACCACAACCAGTCTTTACAGAATCCATTGCAGCCGCCCAAGTGTAGAGACGTCCAGCCACATCGCAGTTTACCGACTTGGTATTGCAGCTCCAAGACCAATCGTATTTTGCTTCACCCGAACCGCCCTTTCCCGGATCATAGTTCAAATTCTCCGCCATCCAAGTCTGCTCGCCAATGGTCACAGTCTTATAGGTTTTATTGTCGCGAGAATCCGTCATGGCATCGTAAGTAATATTCGGGTTTAAGTAATCGTCATTCGGATTAACGGATTTTCCATCCTCACCACACGCAGCAAAAAACATCCCCACCAGAAATGAGATTGCCACACTTTTCAAGCCAGCAACAATGTTATGATCCATAAAAATCTCCAAATAGAATTTTTTCCTAACAAACGTAATTTATTTTGGCATCATTAAATTACAAATAACAAAACAAAAAAGCAATAAAAGAATCAAGTTCTAGAACAAATCGTCCAAGGAGACTGTAGATACAAACACGCCTGAACAAGCATTATAAGCAAGCTTCTACACCTGCTATTTGCAGGGCCTGCTTAAAATTGCCTTTTTCACGTCAAAAAAGCCATTTTTATCCAAAAACACGCTTATAATCCGCTACGAAACGACTTTTTTCTTGTTCGCAGCGGATTATCTCAACGTTTTTACCTACTTCACACCTCACACCTCCACATTCCTCCCTCCTCTTAATTTTTTTTTACAAAAAAGTCTTGGACAAATGGGTCAAAAAAGCGTGTTAAGGATATAGAGACACCTCGAAAAAAAAGGAAAATCTATGTCTGAAAATGAAACAGAAACGCCTGAATCCGTCATCCGCGACATCGCGAAAGAGTTCAACGTCATCGCGGACTCCGTGGAGGACGGGAGCAATTTCACTCACGACCGTTTCCTCCGCTTTGCCTTCGCCGAGCCGGAACGCATGGCGGAACTCCTGACGCTCTTCTCGCGCCACAATCCCACGCTCAAGTCGTTCCTCGAAACCATCGACCTCAAGACGCTTCGCGGCACGAAGGAAAACTTCTCCAGCGACAAGCATGTCGGTTCTGCGGACCTCGTTTTCGAGGCTGACATCAAGCAGGGCGGCACCGCGGCCCTCTACGTGGGCATCGTCGTCGAACACAAGTCCAGCGAGGACAAAAGCGTGATGAAGCAGATCTCGGAATACTACCACCATCTTTTTCTGGAACGCAAAGCGGACGTTCCCGTGGTCGCGTTCATCGTCTATAACGGCGAGGACGCATGGAATCCGCTCTCTGAAACGCACTACGCGGACTATCCCGAATTTTACCACGACATCGGCTACCCGTTCAAGGCGATTCTTCTGGATGTGGGCCGTGGCATCGAAAACGTGGATATGAAGGACATCTCGCCTTTCACTATTGTCGCTTTGACCGCGATGAAGTATATTTGGAATGCGGAGCAGTTCGAAATTTCCTTCCGCAAAGCTGCGATGCATCTGCTCAGGTGGCAGAATACGGACAAGGGAAGGGACTTCATCAAGCAGGCGCTTTCTTATTTCTTTTGGAAGTGGCCCTATAAACGCGAGGATCTGAAAATGGACAGGCCTGAAATTGTAGCGAACAAGGGTTACGAGACATTCGCTGAGCATTTTGTGAATGTGGGTATTGAGAAAGGTGTCGAGCAGGAACGCGAGAAAAACGACGCTCGGGACAAGAAAATCGCGGAATATCTGCGTTCTAAGGGAGTCCCGGAAGATGTGATTTCTGGCGGGTTTGCATTAAAATAATCCCTTGCTTTGTCGCCCCGGACCTCATCTCGTCATCCTGACGCGCAGAGGCGGTATAGAATTGTTGCCAATTCATTGGCTTACAATTCTTAAGCTCTTTTGGGCTAAGGATCCAGTGACATGTCACCCCGTGCTCCGTCACGGGGTCAGTTGTTTACATAAAACAACCGAAGGACATCTCGCCTTTCACTATTGTCGCTCTAACGGCTATGAAGTATATTTGCGCTAAAGCCTTTTTCGTCTTTGTAACGAGTTTAATACAATTCACAGAGATTTAGAGCAAAAATCTAAAGTTGACCAAAACGTCAAAATTAGTCTGCCCCGCTAAAAATGTCCCCACATTAATCCTTTACGCAACGTACAGACAACTCGAAGTCCGAACGATGATAGCTCAGGTCCGCATTGTCGCCATAATACAGGCGTTCGTTATACGAGCCATCAATCATTCCATCCTTGCGACACCAGAAGTTCGCTTCGCTACTGGCATTATAATAAAGCCCTCTGAACTCGTAGCCAGCAGGAATAGCTGCAAAAGAATAGGCATCCGTTCCATTGTTGTTATAGCTCCAACCGCTCTGTGACTTAAGAACCTTACCCGCAGTTGATCGACCACCAACTGCAGTGAACAAGACTTCCCATTCCATTTGCAAAGGCAAATGCCAGCCGTTAGGGCACAGGATTGTTCCTTCGACCAACATGTAAAGGCGACCGAACTTGTCACAATTGGATTCAAGATTGTTATAACAGCTGGAATTACTCGCCCTGTATTTCAAATTCTCCGCCATCCACCACTGATCTCCAATTTTTACAGTCTTGTAGATTCGACCATCTCGTTCGTCAGTCAAAGAACCATATTCACAATTATCTTCCGTCTCAGTTTTGCAAGGAACCGCCAACACAACAGAACTCGAAGATACACCCAGTGACGATGACGATTCAACCATTTCTCTCAATGAACTCGACGATTTATCGTTCAATTCAGATTTTACTGAACTCGACAAATTTTTTGAATTTTTCTCATCTTTCGAAGACGAATACTTCACTAGCGCACCCGAAGAGCTCTGTGCCCTCAACGAGCTACTACTGTCCAAAATGCTCAAATCATCGTCATTCGGATTAACGGATTTACCATCCTCACCACACGCAGCAAAGAACACCCCCACCAGAAATGAGATTGCCACACTTTTCAAGCCAGCAACAATGTTATGATCCATAAAAATCTCCAAATAGAATTTTTTCCTAACAAACGTAATTTATTTTGGCATCATTAAATTACAAATAACAAAACAAAAAAGCAATAAAAGAATCAAGTTCTAGAACAAATCGTCCAAGGAGACTGTAGATACAAACACGCCTGAACAAGCATTATAAGCAAGCTTCTACACCTGCTATTTGCAGGGCCTGCTTAAAATTGCCTTTTTCACGTCAAAAAAGCCATTTTTATCCAAAAACACGCTTATAATCCGCTACGAAACGACTTTTTTCTTGTTCGCAGCGGATTATCTCAACGTTTTTACCAGTTACAGAGGAGTTTTTTTAATCCCTCAAGCAACGGACGGAATAGGCATATTCCTTGTCGCCAAAGAAACCTGCATTTTCCCGTTTAGAGCTCAAGTAAACCATATACGCATCACGATTCTCGGAATCCTTCGCTTCCGTAGATCCCCAAAAGTTCGCTACACCGCCCTCTTCGCTATATCTAATCCTGCGATCAGTGAATTTGCGTCCGTTACTTTCGCGTCCGTTAATGTATTCAATCCGCCTTTTGCCAGCGGGCAATGCCGAAAATCCAAAAGAATCCAAGCCCTCGTCACCATTCCAGCCGCTTGCGGACTTGAGAGACGTACCAATCGAAGTTCGTTTATCAACCACGCGGAACAAGGTTTTCCATTCATCTTCACTCGGAAGATGCCAACCTTCAGGACAAGCGGAAGTTGCTACAGCCCAGGTGTAAAGACGACCATACTTGTCACAATAGCTTGCACTGTCCTTATAACAGAAACTCGAATCCGTCTTGTAGTTCAGATTCTCCGCCATCCACGTCTGCGAGCCGATTTTCACCGTCTTGTAAGTTTTGCCATCGCGAAAGTCCGTCATGTTTTTTTTGACCCATTTCCTCCTGGAATCATTTGGACTCGACCGAGCCGCAAAACCTGAAGTGGATTTAGCGGATTTCCCTGAAATTTTGCCCTTTAGGCAACGAACAGGAAACTCGTAATCATACATATGTTCTCTCAATTTTACACCGTTAAACCAATCCCCAAACTCTACGACGAACGACCGACCGCTATCAGCCTTTGTAGAACTCCAGAAATTCGCATCGCTACCTTTACCCCAGAATTCACCATTTCCGTCACCATATCCAGCCGGCAACACCGAGAACGAAACTGCATCCGTGCCGTCACCACAGGCATACCAACCAGACGAAGACTTGAGAACCTTACCGGCAATAGAATCTCCACCAACTGTAGCGAATAAAGTGTCCCATTCGGCCTTGCTAGGCAAATACCAACCTTCGGGGCATGCAGAAATTGCGGCATTCCATCTATAAATCCTCCCGTACTTGGTGCAGTTGGCAGCATCATCGTGATTGCAATAGCTATCGTCCATCTCATAGTTAAGGTTTTGAGCCATCCATGTCTGCGAGCCAATTTGGACAGTCTTGTATGTTTGACCATCGCGGGTATCCTTCATAGAACCTGCGGTCACTTCGACGGGTTCGACAGGCTTCTCGACCTTGCGAACATTTTCATCCTTTACACAACGGACGGAATTTGCAGTACAAGCATCTCCATAAGCAGTACCACCGCCACCAACACCGAAACCATCGTAATGAAAGGAAACAAGTTCTGCGGAACTGCATCCACTTATCGAAGAAGTCCAGAAATTCGTTTGCCATCCCTCACTATAGTAAGGCATTTCTTTTATATCAGTCCTACAGCCAACTGGAAACACAGAGAACGAGAATGCATCCGAGCCGTTGCCAGAAACAAGCCAATTATCCAAGGATCTGAGAGGTCTAGCAAATATTATAGCATCCAAAATCTTTCCAAGAAGATTATATTGCTTTGAAAAAAGAGGCTCCTTGTTTTTCTCCCACCCCGATGTGGACTTGAGTACCTTGCCCGCAGCAGCTCCCCCACTGCGGGCAGCAGCAATCAATGAATCCCATTCAGCCTTGCTAGGCAGGTGCCAACCGCTAGGGCAAACGCCCTGAACATTTCCCGGCGGTAAATGACACGCCTTGCCCTTTCCACATTCACTTTCCGGCTTGTCAACCGCATTCGCCAACGTATAAAACCTTCCATACTTGGCACACTTGCTTGTGTCGTCATTATAACAGAAGCTTGAATCCGTTTTGTAGTTCAGGTTCTGGGCAATCCAAGTCTGCGAACCGATTTTCACAGTCTTGTAAGTCTGACCATCGCGAGAATCCGTCATGGTGCCTAAAGTGACTTTTGGCAAGGATGCATTATCACATGCAAACAAAAATAGACCTATAAAAAAAGAGAGCAGAAATTTCATAATTGAGAAATATAAATTATCCTTTTTCTAAAACAGGATTCAACAAAAACAACTGAGCTTCATCCTAACAAACGATAACCATAGACGGCAAAATC
>JAEEGG010018260.1_pt1 | contig 14307 bp, 13 predicted proteins | sample 9134161 | NCBI WGS metagenome assembly JAEEGG01 (sample SAMN16246543, study PRJNA631951) | gut metagenome | biome: gut microbiome; feature: rumen; material: CR-attached | host: Bos | place: Iran: Karaj | collected 2018-10
CAAGCGAAGTTCTTAAAGCAAAAGCAGAGCTTCTTCAGATGATGGAAGATAAATACACAGAACTCAGACGCGAAGGAAAATCAGAAAACGAAGCAGTAGCAACTGTAATTTCGGAATTTGGAAATCTTGATGAGCTTGCCGATTCTCTTGGAATTAAGCATGTTATTCATAACGATCAGGAACCACATCAGAGACGCAATCTTTCTTTGGACGAAGTAAAGGAATATCTTTCAGATTTGATTGTAGCAATTACAATACGATCTATAGGAATTGCGTTGTTCATTATTTGCTGCACTCCAGTTATTTTCTTTGAAAGTGTTGTTGGCAGAGAGGTTTTTGGAGTTTGCCTGATGTTTATCTTCATTGCAATTGGAGTTGTAGGAATGATTATTCCTCGAATAAGAATGGAGCAGTGGAGATTTATAAAAACAGAGCCTTGCTCAATAAGTCCTTCTACAACAGATTATGTTTCTGAAGAAAAACGAAAATTCAGAAATGCTTATACAATCATGAATACCTTGGGAATTATTTTCTGTATCTGCAGTGTTGTTCCTGCAATCCTCCTTGATGATCTTTCACACAGAATTAATGAATCATGGTCAGGAATCTTTTTCTTTCTGTTTATTGCCGCTGGTGTAGTTTGTTTTACTTATAGTAACAGACGCTATACAGCATATCAGAGACTTCTCAACTTGAATTCAGAAACAACAATTGGTGGAACTTATACAGGTTCCCGCGACAAAGAACCCTTCTACAGAAATAAGACAATGCGTGCTATAATGTCTGTATACTGGCCAACTGTAACTTGTATCTATCTTTGTTACAGCTTCCTTTCATTCCAGTGGTGGATTTCCTGGATAATCTGGCCAATCGCAGGAGTTGTTCATAAGCTTATTATTAATTTAAGCTCAGAAGAATAACGGGGGATAAAAATGAAAAGAAATATTTTCTTAATTATAATTACGGGCATAACAGTAATCTGTATTATTGCAGGTGCAGTACGTCACATTTCTATTCACGATAAAGATATGCGTTCTTTAAGATCGTCTATCAAAGAAGGAATCCGCAGTGGAGATTTTGACTTTGATTTTGACGATTATTATGAAGATAATGATTATGATGAAGACGATTCGTGGAATGATTTTGACTTTGATACAGCCGATCCAAAATCTTTTGATTCAGAAGTAATTGGTGAATTTACAGATCTTAGTGTTCGCCTTAAAGTAGGTGCTCTTAAAATAGAACGCGGCAACAAATGGGAAATAAAATCAAAATATAGTCAGAAGAATCTTAAGCCTGTATACACTTTGAAAAATAAAAAGCTTTCTATTTCGCAGCCACACTACAGAAATAATGTTCTTGGAAACAAGGATTGTCGTGTAATTATTACAGTTCCATTTGGTGTAGAACTTGATAAGCTTTATGCAAACCTGGATGTTGGTGCTATAGACTTGAGTGGTTTTGATGTTAAGACTGGCTCTGTTGATACAAATGTAGGCGCTATTTCAATTTCGAAAGTAGGTTTTAAAGATCTTGATGTTGAATCTGATGTTGGTGCAGTTTCTATTGATCTTATTGAATCTGTAGATAAATATGATGTTAATATCTCTTCGGATCTTGGCGGTATTACAATTAATGGACATAATGCTAAGCGAAAATACACTCATAAAGGTGATTCTTCCAAGCGTCTTAGAGTTAGAACAGACATAGGTGCAATTGAAGTTAATTGAATGCCCGTGGTGAATATGAAAAAAATTGCTTCAGCTAACATCATTATTTCTGACTTTCCGGATCCTGATGTAATTCGAGTTGATGATGTTTATTACATGGTAAGCACAACAATGCATTTTACGCCTGGTTGTGTAATCCTTCGTTCTTATAATCTTGTAGACTGGGAATTTGCATCTTATGTTTATGATAAGTTAGAGATGACTAACGGTCAGTTACTCATGGATAACCGGGGTGTGTACGGAAAAGGTATGTGGGCAGCTTCGCTTAATTATCATGATGATAAGTTTTATGTAAGCTTTGTTGCAAACGATACACATAAAACTTATCTTTTTACTGCAGATAAAATTGAAGGTCCATGGATTCGTTCAGAAATAAAAGGCTTTTATCATGACATGTCGCTTTTCTGGGATGATGATGGAAGAGTTTTTGTTGTTCACGGAAATACAGATATTCATCTTACCGAGCTTGAAAGTGATTTGACCGGCCCTAAAAAGGGTGGAGTTGATAAGCTTATAATTCAGGATGATCGTGAAAAGGTGAATCTTGGTTATGAAGGAAGTCATCTTTATAAAATAAACGACCGTTATTATAACTTTATGATTCATATGCCAAAAGGTAAAATGCGAACCGAAAGCTGTTATGTTGCAGACAACATTGAAGGTCCGTGGACTGGCGGAGATGTTCTTTGTTCAGACCTTGGTAACTGGAACAGCGGTGTAGCACAGGGCGGAATTGTTCAGGATAAAGAAGGCAATTGGTTTGGTATTCTTTTTCAGGATCACGGAGCCTTGGGGCGCATTCCGGTTCTTGTGCCGGTTGTTTTTGGCCAAGATGGATTTCCAAAGTTTGAGGTTATGCCTGAGCTTACTGTCCTCGATAACAACCCTGGTTACAAATACGCACCTTTGTGGAGTAACGACTTTACAAATCCTGCCTGGCAATGGAATCATATTCCTGATGCCCGCGGATATACTTTGCAGAATAACCTTTATACAATTCAGACAAAGAAGGTTGTAAAAAATATTACTCAGGCTGCTAACACATACACACAGAGAACACTCACAGAAAAATGTGCAGGCTCTGTTGTTATAGATGCAAGCCAGATAGGCGATGGAGACTTTGCGGGGCTCGCTGCTTTAGAAGGAGAATATGGCTTTATTGCAGTAACAAAGCGCGAAGGAAAATATTATCTAGTTGCAGCGGAGCATAAATCAAAAAATACTCCATGGGCAATGGGGGTTTTTGATAAAGATCCTCCAGATATAAAGGAAGAAATCCCTCTTAAATCTCCAAAGCTTGAACTCAAACTGATTTTTGATTTGACTCGTGCAAAGCAGCAGGTTGAGCTTTTGTACAGGGAAAAACCAGGTAAAGGTGAATATCATACACTTTCAACTCCAGTTCAATTGCGTTACACACTTGACCAGTTTGTTGGAGTTCGTTTTGCACTGTTCTGTTATTCAACAAAACAGGCTGGTGGAAAAGCTGAGTTTACAGATTTTAACTATTCTTTCTGGTAAGACAAAGAGAAATAAAGAAAGGCACTCCCAGTATTGAAGTAATAATTCCAGCTGGGAGTTCGCCTGGAGCAATTGCAGTTCTGGCGATTGTATCTGAAATAAGGAGAAGGGCTGCTCCAAACATCATGCTGTAAGGAATTAAAGTTTTGCTTTTAGGGCCAGAAAGCTTTCGAACAATATGAGGAGCAATCAGTCCTACAAAACCAATTGTTCCTCCCGCACAAACAGCAGCGCTTACAGCAAGCGCACCACAAATCAAAACAAATATTCTAAGGCGGTCTACCTGTACACCAAGGGAGGCCGCTGTTTTTTCTCCGCAGGTAAGTAAATCAAGTGGACGTGAAACTGCAAATGCGATGATAATAGAAATAGCCGAAGGAATTGCAATAAAGATAAGCTCCTTCCAGCCTCGTCCGTTAAAGCTTCCTAAAATCCAGGTGTAAATGGAGTGAAGTTCTTTGTTGCTTGTTAGAAGAATTGCAGAAGAAATAGAAGAGTAGAGAGTTCCAAGCGCAGTACCACAGAGTAAAAGCATTACAGAAGACGCTTTTCCGGCTTTGCTAAAGGCAAGGGCTGTTACAAAAAATCCCGAAGCGAGCGCGCCTATAAATGCACAAAGATTTATTGGAGAGATAAACTTAAAAAGAGGTTCAAGTGCTGCTGGTAAAGTGCGTCCTGCAAGAATTACAGTTGCAATTACAGCACCAAGTGTTGCTCCCGAAGAGATTCCCATAATGCCAGGTTCTGCAAGAGGGTTTCGGAAGAACAACTGAAATACGGCACCGCTTCCACCAAGGAGTAAGCCTGTAAGAAGAACAAGCAGACATCTTGGCAAACGGATTTTCCAAAGAATGATGTTCTGAAATTTAGTACCATGTCCAAATATCACTTGAAAAGGCAACTTTTCCGCTCCAAAAATCAGAGCCGCAACAAGCGAGAGAACAAGGACAATAAAAAAAATCAGAGCGTAAAGCGGTTGCCGTTTAGCCATTATAAAAAAATCTACTGGTTCAAAAGTTCAGCCAGTTCAAGAATTACATCTGCAACTCTTGGAGCAGGGCGTGAATATAAATTATCATCGATTATAAAGATTCTGTTGTTTTCAACTGCAGGAATAGAACTCCAGCCAACGCGAGCTTTTACCTCGTCAGCAGTAATTCCTGTGCTCTTTGTAATGAGAATTACATCAGGGGCACGTGCAATAATTGATTCTTCGCTGACCATAGGATAAGCATCTGTAAGGTCATCAAAAATATTCTTGCCGCCAGCATGAACAATAATGTCATTGATAAACGAAGAAGCACCTGCAGACATAAATGGAGCGTTCCAAACTTCGTAGTAAACTTTGAGTGTGCTGTCCAAAGCTTCAACTTCATCATCTTCGTTTTTTTCTGGAACAGGAACATAAGCAGTGCTCAATTTTTCTGCCATCTGTGCTACAACAATAGCAGCTTCGTCCTGGTGTCCTGTAATCTCACCAATATCAAGAATCTCGGTTTCAATTTGAGTAACAGAAGTTGGATTTGAAAGATACCATTTGATTCCATAAGCATTAAGAGAATCAATCAAAAAGTTATGCATGCCTTCAGTAAGGTAAACAAAATCAGGCTCAAACGAAATGATAGTTTCAATGCTAAGAGTCTTTCCGTCAAATCCACCAACAACAGGTTTTTCAGCAGCTTCAGGAGGATAATCAGTAAACTCACTTACTGCTACAATCTGATCCTGAGCGCCAATTGCATAAAGGATTTCTGCTGCACTTGGAGAAAGTGTAACAATTGCTTTTGGATACTGCGGAGCGGCTACAACTTTTTCTGCTGCTCCCTTTGCATTTTTCTTAACCTTCTTTGTAATTGTCTTTTTTGATTTTGCGCTTAAAGTCATTGAAAGAGCAAGCATCAAAATTACAAGTGAAGCTCTTCGTGCTAAGTATTTCATTTTGCACCCCACTGGGCATAGTATTCATCAAGTTTACTTTTAATTTCGTCTGTGATTACAGATTTATCGCCGTTTGTGTAAAGAGCTTCCATTACATCTGCCATGCTTACAATTGCAGCTGTCTTAAAGCCGTAGTTTTGTGCAATAACCTGGAGTGCTGATTTTTCTGAATCTGGAGCGCGTTCCTGACGGTCGAGGCTTACAATTTCTCCAAGAATCTTAATGCCGCCTTCTGTTGTTTCAAGCGCCTTGATTTTTGGATAAACTTCTTCGATTGATTTTCCAGAGGTTGTAACGTCTTCTATAATAACAACCTTGTCACCATCCTGGATTTTATAACCAAGAATTGCACCCTTGTCGGCACCGTGGTCTTTTTCTTCTTTACGGTCGCAGCAGTATTTTACTTCTTTTCCGTAGAGCTCTGAGTATGCAATAGCAGTTGTTACTGCAAGAGGAATGCCCTTGTAAGCTGGTCCAAAGAATACGTCAATGTCATCGCCAAAATTATCGTGAACAGCTTTTGCATAATATTCACCAAGCTTTTTCAACTGGCTACCGGTGATATATGCACCTGCATTCATAAAGAAAGGAGACTGTCTTCCACTTTTCAGAGTGAAAGATCCAAACTTGAGCACCTGGCTCGCTACCATAAAATCAATAAATTCTTTTTTGTATTGTTCCATGATTATGAGTATATAGAATTTTGAGGAATAGTAAAGTATATTTAATATATGCCTCAATTTTTTATACCTTCAAAAGAACAGATGTCTCCAGTTGCGCAAGATTATTCAGAAATTGCGCGATATCTTGGTTATCAAAAAATTGTGGTGCCTGACGAACAGATTTCCGCCCTTATAAAATCAGCCGCAGAAGAAATGCTTGAGCTTATACAGCCACAGGGTGTTTATGAAAAATTTGATTTATCTGTTGAATATGATGAGCAAAAGGATTTTGGGAGAGTGACCTTTTCTGATGTAAAAATTGAATCTAAAGACCTGGCCCGGAATCTGCGCGCTTGCAGACAGGTAGTTCTTTTTGCAACTACGCTTGGACCTCAGTGTGATCAGCTTATTCGTCGTGCCCAGGTAAAAGATCAGGTAAAAGCAGCAGTGTTTCAGGCAACCGGCGCCATGTATATAGAAAAATGCGTTGATTTACTCAATGAAAAAATTAAACAGGATGCTGAGGCTCAGGGAAAAACTACTCGTCCAAGATTCAGTCCTGGTTATGGAGATGTTTCGCTTGATGTCCAGAAATCATTTTTCCGTCTTTTACCATGCCAGCGCATAGGGCTTACTCTGATGGACACGCTTATAATGTCACCAGAAAAATCTGTTACAGCATTTGTTGGAGTTATAGGGTAAGGCTTTTTCTGGGGCCCTCGCTTTAATACCTACCTACCTACTAGAATACCTTGTTGAAAGCGTTGTCACGTGTTATAATGCAGGCATGATAGTTTCAACACGCGGAAGATATGCACTCAGAGTTATGATTGACCTTGCAGAACAGGGTTCAGAAACATTTGTTCCTTTAAAGGATATTGCCCAGCGCCAGGATATTTCTCAAAAATATATTGAAGCAATTATGACAATCCTTTCTAAAAGCGGATTCGTTCAGGGCGTTCATGGAAAGGGTGGCGGCTACAAACTCAACCGCAAGCCCGAAGAATATAAGGTTGGCGAAATCCTTACACTTACAGAAGGAACTCTTGCTCCTGTAGCCTGCCTTGAATGTGGCGCTGCCCCCTGCGATAAAGCAAAGAACTGCAGAACGCTGCCTCTTTGGACAGAGCTCGATAAAAGAATCTCGGGCTATTTGAACAGTGTTACAATTGCAGACCTCATGAAAAAATAATAAAGGATTTTTACTTTTATGAATTATATTGATCAAGAAATGCCACAGGCAGGCGACACTGTTGTAGTTGGAATGTCCGGAGGCGTTGATTCAACCTTAACTGCTTATATGCTCAAGGAGCGCGGTTGTAAAGTAATTGGCGTTACAATGTCGCTTTGGGATGATTCTTTTCCTGTTCTTAAAGGTGATGATGCAAAAGCTGTAAAGGATGCCTGCTTTGGCCCTGGCGAAGCTGATGATATTGAAGAATGCCGCCGTTTTTGTGCCAAGTATGATATTGAGTATCACGTAATTGATGTTAAGGAACAGTACAAGCGCGAAGTTATTGAATATTTTAAAAGTGAGTACCGGGCCGGTCGTACACCAAACCCATGTATCCGCTGTAACAGGATGATTAAGTTTGGTGCTCTCCTGCAGGGAGTAGAAGCTCTTGGAATTAAGTTTGATTATTTTTGTACAGGCCACTATGCAAAAATTGTAAGACCCCAAGAGGGATTGTTTGGTACGACTAACAGACCTTACATGATTGCTTCTGCAACTGATGTTTCAAAAGACCAGACCTATTTTGTTTACAGAGTTCCGTCGAGTGTTTTGGAAAAAGTTCGATTCCCGCTTGCTCTTATGAAAAAAAGCGAAGTCTTTGAACTTGCCAAAAAAGCAGGCCTCGCTGCAGCAGAACGTGCCGAAAGTCAGGATTTTATAAGTTCCGAATATTTTGATTTGCTTTTTGCAGATAAGCCTTCTGTCCCGGGAGACATTATAGATTTAGACGGTCACGTGCTTGGCCGCCACAGAGGAATTGAACATTATACAATAGGGCAGCGCCGTGGCCTTGGAGTTGCAGTAAGCTATCCTGTTTACGTTCATTCAATTGACGCAAAAAATAACCTTGTTGTTCTGGCTCCTTCAAGTGCCTTAGATTCTGCGGGTCTTATTGCAGATGATTTTGTATGGGCCGGAGATGTAGTCCCTCCGCCAGAATACGAGCCAATAGAAGCAATGGTAAAAATCCGTCTTGCAAGCCGCCCGGTTAAAGCAAAAATCCGCCGCAATAATCCGGAAGGAAGTGAATGGGAGGTAATGTTTGAAAGTCCTCAACATGCAGTTGCACCCGGCCAGTCTGTAGTTTTATACCAGGATGGCGTTATCATTGGCGGCGGAATTATTAGTAAGAAAATATAAACACTACTTTGTGTGGAAGGTAATTGCACCGTCCCAGTTTTCCGGAGGATTTTGAATAAAGTCTATACAACGGTCCAGCATAAGACGTGCTGCCTTGTCGTTTGGAGCTTCGGTAAGAGCTTTTTCAAAATATTCACGGGCCAGATTCCATACTCCCTGCTTGTATAAATCAAAGCCCTTGGAGTAGGCATCGCGATATTCCTTAGAAAAATCATCCGGACTTCGGTCAATTGCATAAATTGGAACAGACTTTTCCTTACCCTTAACTTTTACATCATCAAGATAGCGGAATTCAAAACCGTCTTCATTATTGCTGGTTTTGAAAATATCATTTTTTACAGCATCTGTAACAAGAATCATTGAACCGTATGTTTTTGTAAGACCTTCCATACGCGAAGCAAGGTTAACGTTATCTCCAATTACAGAATAATCAGTCTTGTCGTTTGAACCAATGGAACCTACAATTACGTCTCCGTAGTGAATACCAATACCAATGTTGAACTTCATGCCATCAGGCAAAATAAGATCTTCGAGCGCAACTGTTTCAAGAGCCTCCCTCATTTCATAAGCTGCAGCAACAGCACGACGAGCATTATCCTCGTAGCTTACAGGTGCACCAAAAAGTGCCATGATTGCATCTCCAATAAACTTATCTACAGTACCACCGTGTTTTTTAATAATTGTACACATTACGGTAAAGTAGCGGTTCAGGAAGGCCACAATTGTTTCTGGTTTGTTAAGCTCGCTTATGCTTGTGAACGAACGGATATCACTGAACAAAATTGCAACGTCTCGCTTTTCACCAACGCTTACCTTGTCCGACTGTTCTGCATTTTTTACAAGTTCATCAATAATCTGGGCTGGAACAAAACGGCTGAAGGCTTTACGAATGTTTCGCTCAAAATTGATTTTCTTTTTTAGATAAATTGCATTGTTTATAAGCGGAGTAATAAGTTCAATACAGAAGTTTAAAAGATCAAGCTGGTGCGTTGTAAAGGTTCCTTCGCGTACAACATTTACAGTTCCAACAGCCGAACCATCCGTTCCTGAAATTGTTATGCTTTCAAAAGCCGAAAGCGGAATTTCGCTTATATGATATTTTTCAAGATCATGCAGTGCTTCTGATTTTTTTGGAGTAATCATTCGCACATTCGTGTCTGGAATCTTTTCATCAAAATCAGTAACGCAGACTTTTAAAAAGTCAGCTTCTTCGGCTTCGCTAAAATTTGAGGCGCAAAGATAAAAACCTTCGGCCCCATCTTCTTCATTAATAAAAAGAGAAACAGCAGGAACTTCGCAGAACTCTGTAAGAAGATTAAGTACATTTGCAGCAAGGTCATCAAGATGTTCTACATAACGCATTAAGGTAAAAATCTTTTCGGCAATTCCACTTTTAAGAATGTCGCTTTCCATTGGAGAACGCATGTTTCCGTTATTTGCAAGACTTGTTAAATCATTAAGCTTTTCTATAAAATCTTCAGGATTAAAATGAATAAACATGTCTGTGCCGGTGTTGCGCATATAATGCGATTCAAATGAAAAATCCCCTGCAGTATAAACACCAACAGGAATTTTTCTAAGACGGTCAACACTTTTTATAAGTCGTACAAGCTCTGTACTTTTTGGGTTAAGAGTTTTTGCATTTATGAGGACAGCAGTTGGAGTAGTGTTGTACATAGTAACAAGAAATCTTATTCCACTAGTTTCGAAAACAGGTTCGAATTCACTTTTCTTGAGTTTGTTTGTTATGATTGCCTGGGTTGTTGTTGATGGTTCTAAAACTAAAATTTTCTTACTCATTGTCTAACATCCTCTTAAGTGTTTGTATAAGTTGGTCTCGCGAAAAATCAGATTTGCTTACAAAGGCATTTGCTTTTGTCAAAGGCCTGTCTGAAACTGCAACAACGGGAACGTTCTTATATTGATCCATTCGCCGTATGTTATCCATAAGAATATCACCGTTCATACGCGGCATTTCATCATCACAAATAATCAAATCAAAAAGCTTCTTCTTGAGTTTTTCCATTGCAGCAATTCCGTCTGGCGCTTCTTCCACAAGAAAATTATTTGTAAGAAGAATTGTTCTTTCAATCTGGCGGGTTGTATCAGAATCATCAACAATAAGAACTTTGTTGATATGCTTCTTTGTAATTGCTTCAAATTTCTTTACATCATAACCGCGCAAAGAACGGAACATTTTCATAATTTCTGGAATATGAAGAATTGGAATCATGTCGTATTTTTCGTCAAAGGCAATTCCTTCGACCGGGGCAAATTTTTCAAAAGAAGAAGGAAGTCCTTTTTTAATTACAGAAACAAATTTCTGAACACTGTCTACAATAATTCCAATTTTCTGCGACTGATAATCTACAATCAAAATTGTATCAAGAATGTTCATGTTCTTTGCTTTTTGACCAGGCAGCAGTGAAGAAAGATAATAAACCGGGATGTCTTCTGTTACAGCATCTTCCTCCTGACCCGATTCGCTTTCTACAACATATTTTACAATTTTCTGGTTCTGCTCTGTTTCGTAGTTGAGCGGACTTTCGCAGATAACGTCGTGAATAAATTCTGAAGGAATAAGATATTTAGAGCCGTTTGCCATTACAAAGAAGCCCTGGTATTCCTGATGGCTTTTAAGGAAAGAATCATCCTGTACAAGACCCATAAGATTTTCGTGGGCAATGAGCAGGGAGTTCTGAAGATTCTGAGTATCATTTGCAAGAAGCTTGTAGGCATCATTAACTGCGTGCATATCCTTGTCGGCAATTGCACTTTTGAGCAGGGCAACCTGATTGTCTATGATGTAAGTGCGGGCAATCATCTCTTCATGAAGGTTTACAATGCTGCTGATTTTTTCTGAAGAAATCTTAAGGACTGAATCACCCTTTTTTTCGGTTTTGCGTTTTTTAGCACGGGCAGCCTTGAGCTTATTCAAAAGCCATTTATCGGCCTCAACATTGTGTCGTACTATATGGTTAGGATCAAAAATTTCTCCTGCAACAGCTTTATCGCAGTAAAGCAGGTATGGTCTTACATCAACTTCATTTATGTCCGGCGACTGTGATTCTATAAGATTACAGCATTCCTCCATCTTGTCGGCAACAAGCTTTAAGAGCAATACAAGGTTATCGGAATAAACAATCTTATCGTCGCAAAGGGCTTTGTAAATATCTTCTACAGCCTTGTACAAATGATATACCTGCATGTAGCCCAGAATTTTTGAATTATCCTTTGTCATGCTAAGGTAGCGCATATTTTCGTAGTATCGCTTTGGCTGCTGTTTAAGTTTGAGAATGAGCTGTCTTGTTTCGGCGATGTAACATTTTACTGTGTTATCGAGTTCTTTCATAAACTAACCCCCGCCTGTTCTTTTTTGCGAAAATAAAAAACTTTTCCGTCGGCAATCTTTTCAAGACAGTCAGGCAGAATTGTTGAATCTATGGAAGCAACCTCGTTCATTGAAACAAAGAGATAGCCACCAGGTAAAAGTGCCTGCTGTGCAATAAGATTGAGAATCTGTTTTTTCATTTCGTTGCTAAAATATATAAAAACATTTCGTATAAAAATTATGTCCTGATTTTTTGGAAAATCTACAAGCCGTGAAAGATTGATTTGCTTGCGTGTTATTTTGTCGCAGATTTTCTTTGGAAGGATAAAGCTTCCGTCTGCTTCTTTGTATGGTGCAAGAAGATGATGGAAGGCAGCGCCGTCTACTGTTCGTACTGCATTCTTTTTGTAAAGACCTGCTTCACATTCTTCAAGAACCTTTGTGTTAATATCGCTCGCGGTACAATCTGTTTTTATATTCATTGCTTCTGCAAGTAGGAGTAATGAATAAATCTCTTCGCCAGAAGAAGATGCAGCACTCCAGATTCTGATTGTTTTTGTTGGAGCCGCTGCTTTTATTGCAGGCAGGATTTTTGATTGAAGTAACTGGAACTGCGCTTCTTCGCGGAAGAAATATGTTTCATTTACAGTTGCGCTGTTTATAAGAGAAATCATTTCATCTCTGTTAGAACAAAGCAGTTCGTAATATACCTGAGCTTCTTTTTCTGAAAGTTCTTTGAGGCGTTTATTTATAAAATTCTTAATTCCTGTAATATGGCTGTCGCGGGGAATTATTCCTGTTCGTTGAGTAATCAGTTCTATTATTTTTTCAAATTCCTGATCGTCCATACAAACCTCATACCAGTTGCAAAATTTCCTTTGCAATAAGTCCTCGTGGCAATACCAGTTTTGCAGCTTCAAGTTCAATAGCCGCAGCAGGCATTCCAAAAACTGCACAGGTAGATTTGTCTTCTACAATTGTGTAGCCGCCTTTATCAACAATTTCTTTACAGCCTTCGGCACCATCCCGGCCCATACCTGTAAGTAAAACTGCAAGACATTTTTTTTCGTAAAGGCTTGCAGCACTTCTGAAAAGTTTATTTACAGCAGGTTTAAGGAATCTCTCCGGAGGTTCATCCGAAAGTTTAAGAACAGGTTTTCCATCTTTATTTATAAAATCAATTACAAGATGCTTGTCTGCAGGTGCCATGTATACATGACCGTTCTGGGCAATCTGTCCGTCCCGGGCAAGCTCCATTGGTGTGTTAGGGCAGGTTACTTTAAACCAGTTTACCATTTTCTGGTCTGAGCCAACGTCTATATGCTGAACATAAAGAATAGGAAGAGGGAAGTTTTTGCCAAGGCCCTTAAGTACTTCCTGAACAGCAGTCGGGCCACCTGTAGAAGCTCCAATACATAAAATCTTATAACCGTGCGAAGGGTAGGGGCGGTCTGATTTTTCCTGGGAATCATGACTGCTTTCTTTATGAGGAGCCGGAGCACCGCGTTTTTTTAAGGCTTCAGAAATTTGTTCTATAAACAAAACCATGCTTTGTGAACTGAATGAAGAAAAGCTCGGTTTAATTCCGTAGAGCATAGCGCCTGCTTCAAGTGCATCTGCCTTTGCATGATTGTCTTCGGAATAAATGCAGACAGGAATTCCAAGCTCTTTTGCAATTATCCTGGTTTCTTCAACACCGTTCATCTCGGGCATATCATAATCAGTAACAACAAGCTGAACTTCATTTACACGACAAAAATCAACAGCCTTACGTCCGTTAGAAACCATGCCCACAACTTCAAAGGCCTGGGTGTTTGTAAAAGCCTTTTCAAAAATACCGCGGGCAATGGCAGAGTCATCAACAATAAGAACTTTGATTTTTGTTTCACTCATATGCTATTCGTCCTTACCCAAATCAGCGCAAAGCTGTTCTTCAATCCTGTCGGGATCAAAAAGTGGAATAAACTTGAATTTATATTTTACCTTGTCGGCAAGAATATCCTCGGCTTCCGGTTCAAAGAAAACTTCTATGTTTGAAATGTGAATACAGAAATTATCATCATCCCGTTTGAAAAGAAGAAAAACTTTTTCGTTTATTTCGGAATTTTCTTCTTTATCCATTTTGAGAACATTAATTACAGTAAAAGGATTTCCGCGGCAGTTGAGCACCCCTTCAATATAATCAGGCGCAAAAGGAATTACATGGATTTTTGAACCATATACAATTTCCTGAATGAGGCTCGATTTAAATGCGTAGCGATGCTCTTTTATAGAAAAAATCAAATAAGAAGTGTCATTGCCTTCGTAGAGTTCTTTGATTTCTTTCTCTGTCTTTGCGTCTATCTCTTCCATAATCAGTTCTTACCAATGGCTTTTTTTTCTTCATCAGATGATTGTACGCTGTTATTCATTTCTTCCGACATCTGGCGGATGTGTTCTGACGAAGCAGAAATGTTATCTGTAGCAACAGTAAAGTTTTCTACACCGGCAGAAATCTGCTTAAGGGCAATAAGAATCTGTTCCGAAGCTGTAGTCTGCTGCTGGATAATTTCTGTAATATCTCCTGCAGAAGCGGCTGTGATTTCGGCAGAATTTTTAATGCTGGCAAATCTGTCGCCAAGACTCTTAGCGTTTTCGTAGCCTTCGTTAATTTTTTCGGTACCACTTTCAGAAGCAAGAATAAGGGAGTCAGAAGAGTGCTGAATCTCGTTAATTCTTTCTTTGATTTCTTTTGTACCGTCAATAATTCCA
>JAEEGG010018261.1_pt1 | contig 14306 bp, 12 predicted proteins | sample 9134161 | NCBI WGS metagenome assembly JAEEGG01 (sample SAMN16246543, study PRJNA631951) | gut metagenome | biome: gut microbiome; feature: rumen; material: CR-attached | host: Bos | place: Iran: Karaj | collected 2018-10
AGTATGCGGAAGGACCCGATGCTTTTGTCGGGCGGTTTCCAGATCCGTCTGAATTTGGCGAAGGTTTTGGCGTCGGAACCGGACATGCTTTTGCTGGACGAACCGACGAACTACTTGGACATTGTTTCCATGCGTTGGCTTAGCCGCTTTTTGCGCGCGTGGAAGGGTGAAGTGCTCTTGATTACGCATGACCACCACTTTATGGATGAGGTCTGCACGCATACGGTGGGGATTCACCGCCACAAGATGCGCAAGGTCAAGGGAACTGTAGAAAAGCTCCGCGAGACGATTGCCGAAGAAGAAGAAGTGGCAATGCGCACGCAAGAAAACGAGCAGCGCAAAAAGGAGCAGCTCGAAAAGGTTATCGAACGCTTCCGCTACAAGGCCGCAAAGGCTGCGATGGTGCAGTCAAAAATCAAGGCTGCGGCAAAGCTTGCGACGGGTGAACGCCTCACGCACGAACGCAACCTGGATTTCAATTTCAAGAATGCAGAATTCCCGGGCAAGCGCATGCTCCAGATTCATGGGCTCTCTTTTGCGTACAAGAATGAAGATGGTTACGGTCCGGAGCTGATTTCGGACCTCGAGTTGGAAGTGTTCAAGGGCGACCGCATTGCAATTATCGGCCCGAACGGTCGCGGTAAAACAACGCTCTTGAACTTGATTGCGAAAGAATTTGAACCGACCCAGGGTACAATCAATTACAACCCGAACCTCAAGATAAATTACTTTGGTCAGACGAATATCAACCGCCTGAATCTTGAAAATACGGTCGAAGAAGAAATTGCAAGTGCGATTGCTGATGTGTCGCAGAAGAGCCGTGCGCGTAGCCTTGCTGGCGTAATGATGTTCAGCGGTGACACTGCCATGAAGAAGGTCAAGGTGCTTTCGGGTGGTGAACGTAGCCGTGTGCTGTTGGGCAAGATTTTGGCGAACGAAAGCAATATGCTCTTGCTTGACGAACCGACGAACCACTTGGACATGGAAAGCATCGAGAGCTTGATCGATGCGCTCGAAGATTACGATGGTACCGCACTTGTCGTGACGCATGACGAAGAACTGCTGCACGCTTTTGCGACGCGCCTCATTGTCTTCGACGGTGGTAAGTGCCGTATCTTCGAAGGCACTTACGCGGACTTCCTTGAAAAGGTTGGCTGGGCTTCTGAAAAGAAGCCGGGCGGCGCGAACTCCGCAAACATCAAGGTCTCGAATATCGACGTCATGGACGACAAGCCCGTGAGTTCGACGCCGCGCACCAAGGAAGACCGCAGGGCGCGAGCAGACTACATTGCCGAACGCAGCAAGGTCATCAAGCCGCTCGAAAAAGAGACCGCCCGCCTCGAAGCAGAAATCGCGAAGGCCGAAGCCATTGGCGGCGAACTTGAAGCAAAGCTTGTGGCCGCTTCGGAATCTGGCGATGGCAATGCCATTACGTCCATTGCAAAAGACATGGACGAAAACAAGAAGCTGACAGAAGAACTTTACGCGGCTTGGGAAAAGGCGAGTGCCGAACTCGAGGCCGCGAAAGACAAGTACAAGTTAGACTAGTTTTGCGGTTCCATGCGCTTGCGCGGCTTGAGCGTCATGCCATTGCTGCGGTAGTATTGGATATCGGTGAGCACTTGACCGACCCAGTAATGCTTTTGCGGGTCCTTGCGCCAGTTCTCGAACCTATTGCGGTGTTCTGCATCGGGGTAGAATTGCGCGATGGCGTCGGCGAGCGTGGGCGATGTTGCAAGGACTTTTTTGAGGCGGCGGGCGCCTATGTCAATTTGTTCTAAGCCCTTGCCTGAATCGAGTGCGAGTAATCCGGACGTGTTGTTTTTGCCCTGATAGTTCATCTGGAATCCGGAAGTGTGGTGGATGATGGACATGAGGACGGCGGGGTCCGTGCGTTCACGGATACATGCTTCAAGTACAGGAAGATTGCAAAGGTGTTCGCTATCCCAGCGTTTTCCGTTGTATGTGATTATGAGCGTGTGGTCTGTATCTTCGGAAATGATGTCGATATCGTAACGGATGCCTAGATCTCGCTGAAGCGCTTTGATCAATCGGATTCCCCTGTTCTTGAATTTCTTATAACCGATCATCTTTATCTGTAACGTGTCCTTGATTTTTTCGAGAATCGGTGTCGTGGGGCGCGTGACAACGAGATTGTAATTGTTGATGACGGTGGGGAGGATGTAGGCGAGTTCTGCTGCGGCACTGTCGAGGTTGCAGTTCATGTCGATGATGAGCTCGCCTTGGTCGCAAAGCTTTTGAATCGCGGACGTGGTGTACTTCTGGTATTCGAACTGTTCGTCAATCGTTGGGCGAGGGGGTTCTTCGGGGTGCGTGGCGTAGGCGGTCGTAATGGCTGCAACTGCCAAGGCGCAAGCGATGATGGCGAGCTTTACCTTGATGCTCCTCCAGAGTATGCGAATAACTGCACGACCTTTTTTAGTCATGCAGATACATATCAGCCAAATGAAGGCGAGACCCGCCCAGAGGAGAATTAATTTCACGCCCTCAATATACGTTATTTTTCAGCGTTAGAAGGCGGCGTGGCTTGTGGAGCTTGCGGTTTCGCTTGCGGCTTGCCGACCAGATTCGGGGTTTTGAGCATGTTGCTCGGTAACGAGGCGATTGTTTCGCTTGCTTTTTTTATGGTCTTGATTATATTAGCCGTGTTGTCGAACTGTTTTTTGATATCGTCTTGGACAGCGTTGAACATCTGTGTAAAGCAGAAGAGGTCGTTTTTAGATTCGTTAAATAGCTTGTATGTGTTGCGGAGGGCGACAAGGTTTGCCGTTTCGCGGTCCATAGATTCTTTGATTTCCGTGTTCAGGGAGTCGCGTAGTCTCTTCTTTTCGTCAATGATTTCTGGTGCGTTTTCTCTCAGGATGTATGTCGGGAGCGTGCCGAATTCCTCGAATTTGGGACTCGTGCTGTTGGCCTGATTCACTGAACTGCGCAAACCGCTTGTACGGACTTGCGGGTCAATAGAAATGGTGCAGTTGGATGTCCCGTGGTAATTGCAGACCACGCGCTTTTCGATTTGGCGGAGCTCGTTATAGGGGTTGAAATCGATGTCTGTTTCGATATACTTGAGCGGGGCGTAAAGCGGTACGGATTCGCCTGCAATCGTGATTCGGTAGGCGAGGCACTTTTCGCCGTTGAAAGGTTTGGTCTCGTAAAGGTTGTTCGAACTGTGGACGAGGTGGTTTACGCGCATGAACAGGTCGTTGGCGTTGTATGGCTTTTCAAGAAGGCTAGGTGTATTCTTGTAAAGCTGAGTCTTGAGAATTTCGCGGTAGCTTTCGGAAATGGCTGTGTTTGATGCGCTGCGGCCCCAGATGGATGTACCGAGGAAGAACGTGTCAATGAGCTTGGTTTCGGTGCGCCCGTTGAGGAACGCTATAGCCTTGATCATGTTCGAAAGGGCAAGCCACCTGCGGATGGGAACGTAAACGCAGTTTTTTTCGCAGGTCTCTGCAACCTTTCCAATGACTGCGAGTGTGTTTGGAGATAGCGTAACTTTACTGATGGCTTGAATCCACTGGGCCTGTTCTTCGGCGCTGATGGCGAGTGAGGGCGGAACAGTGACGTTGCTGTCTGTTCCGTGAATTTGTAGGAGTTGACAAAGGGCGTCTGAAGAGATATTGTCCGGGAGCATGATGGTCAGCGTGACCTGATCGCTCACTTCGGACCTGCTCAGTGCGGATTCTGGCTTTTGGTTGCCCGAAATTATGATGGAGTTCTTTTCGTGGTCGTGAATGACGATTTGAAGATTGTTCTTGCTGACTTCTTCGTTTGGAGTGAAGTTGTCAAAAATGATTAAGTTAAAGTCGTTGATGTTGTCGGGGAGCTGCTTTTGTTTTTTTCCGAGCTTTAAAATCTTGGCGTCCTTGAATGCGCTAGAAATCCTGCGGATGAAAAGCGAGCTTCCGCAGCCGGGGCGACCATACAGGTAGAATGGTTCCTGAATAAGAGCGGTAAGGAAACCCAACTGCACATAGTATTCTCTTTCGGGAATGTCTTTTGTGATAATCTGAAGAAGTTCGGCAAAACGCTGACGCAAATTCATAATTTTTCTCCCTAATTATTACTTTAAAAATACAATAAAAAAGGGAAAATTGCCTATGGCCTAGTTAATTATAAAGATAATTTCTCTAAAGTTTTGCTAGAAACTTCGATTTTTTGGATAGCAATGTGGAGTTTTGGGTGGCTGAGGTGCTGCTGCAGCAAACGGCAGGAGTCTTTTGGGGAGATGATGATGTCGCTCCCTTGCAAAAGTTCTGATTCGACTATTTGTGAGAAATGTTTATCGTGGTCCGGGCGCTTTATGACTTTATGGATTTGGATGCTGGGCTTGCCGGTGGCGTGATTGAATGCGCGAACGTCGTTGACGAATCGGTCGGGGGTGCCTAGGCCGCAAATGAGTGTGGCGGATAAAGGCTTGCCGGGAATGTAATTTGTTATTGATTCAATGCTGAAACTGATGTCGGGGACTTGGAAATCTGAGCCGAAACAACGGAGGTGGACTGTTTCAAGTTCGTCGTGGTCCTGCTTTAGGCTGCGGAATGGTCCTGCTGGCAGAAGACTTTTCCAGGAAGTTGGAGGTTCTTGCCAGTCAAGGCAAATGTACTTTGCGTTTGTAAAACGAGTGTCTTCAAAACCATCGTCGCAAAGGATAATGTTGAATTTGTCTTGAATTTCCCTAGCGGTTTTGTTGCGGTTCCTGGTGGCAATGACTTTTATTTGTGAATTTTGAGCGGGCTGAAATTCCCGCTGCATCATGATAAATTCGTCCCAGGCTGCACTATGGCAAAGAATGGCGATGCTTTTACCTTGTTCTTGAAATCGCTTGGCAAGCCAAATGGTAAAAGGAGTCTTGCCTGCGCCACCTGCTAAATAACTCCCGACGATGATGACGGGAGTTTGAATAGGCGGTTGCGGCCGCAAAAAGAATTTGTGGTGGAACTTGTATGCAACCCTGTAGAGTGCGGCTGCTATAATTAAGAATGGAGCGCGGAGCGTCATCCCGAATTATTCAAGGCAGTTGCGTTTTTGCTGCAGGTAGAGATCCGCAAGAACGAGGGCAGCCATGCTTTCCACAATCACTGGAGCGCGGACGGCAACGCAAGGATCGTGCCTGCCCTTGGCGGCAAGTTCGCCGTTTTCTTGACCGCGACCGGCGGTCTTTTGCAACTGGGAAATCGTGGCTGTTGGCTTGAACGCCATGCGACAGTAAATCGGTTCGCCGTTCGAGATGCCACCGAGGCTTCCGCCGGCGTTGTTGGTGCGGGTGCGGTAGGCAGTTCCGTCGAAGTAGATTTCGTCGTTATGCTCGCTGCCGTGCATGCGTGCTGCGGCAAAACCGCTTCCGATTTCAAAACCCTTGCAGGCCGGGATGGAAAGCATTGCCTGGGCGAGGAGGGCATCGAGCCTGTCAAATACCGGTTCGCCGAGAGTGGCCGGGACGTTCTTGACGTAGAGCGAGACTGTTCCGCCGATGCTATCGCCGTTGGACTTCGCGTCCAGGATGGCGGCTTCCATCTTTGCGCTTGCCTCTTCGTTGGGGCAGCGGACGGGGGATGCTTCAATTTGGTCAAGCGTAAGGGCGTTCATGTCCAGAGACGGGCAGTCAACGTTTCCAACGGAGGCGACCCACGAAAGGAATTCAGTACCGGCGACGGTCTTCAAAAATGCTTTTGCGACAGCACCTGCGGCGACTCGGCCGATGGTTTCGCGGGCGGAGCTTCTGCCGCCGCCGCGGTAATCGCGGAACCCGTACTTGAGGTCGTAGCAGAGGTCTGCATGCCCCGGTCTGTACCATTTGGCGATTTCGGCGTAGTCATTGCTGTGCTGGTCTTCGTTAAATACGACGAACGAGATGGGCGTACCGGTCGTTTTGCCTTCAAAAACTCCGGAAAGGATCTTGACCTGGTCTTTTTCATTGCGGGCAGTTGTAACCTTGCCCTGACCCGGGCGCCTGCGGTTCAGCTCGGCCTGAATCATCTCTTCGGTGATGGGGAGGCCGGCGGGGCATCCATCGAGGACGGCTCCGACAGCGGGACCATGGGATTCACCCCATGTTGTGACAGAAAAAATCTTTCCAAACGTGCTTGACATGTGACCAAATATAAATTCTGGACTAAAAAAACTTTTTTTTATGAAAAATTTTTGCTTACTTAGAAAAAGTTTACTATCTTTTACAATATCTAGAGGAGTCAATCGTGTCCAAGTTCGGAATTGTCATAACTTTTTTGATTCTTGTGCTTTCGCTTCATGTGCAAGCGCAGTCTCAAAATAATTTTGCCGGCATTCCGTTTGGCTCAGCTCGCGAGACCGTCATTGAAGAAATGATGAAAAAAGGTTACGAACCTTATGGCCAGACCGGTGTCGGTGAACGCGTGGTGATTCCTGTTTACATGTTTGGCGAACTGCCTGTCCAGGTTGACTTCATTTTCAATAAAAACGACAAGTTCTATGCTTTCGAAATTCGTACGGGACGTGTTGAACGTGCTCGCTTGAGCAAAACTTTTGAAGCTGTTGCCTACATGTCTGACCAATTTACGCTCAAGTACGGCAAGCCCTCGGGCGCTCCGGCGATTAGCGAACTTTCTAGCCTCAAGGAAAATGTGCATAACCTCTACCAGGAATGGTTCTCGGTGAAGGCTCTTGATGCTTATACGGCAGTCATCCAGAAGGGCAATCGCTATTATGCTGTGGGTTCTGTAACGCATCGCCAGCTTGCTACGGAAAGCGAAGCCAAGCGCGCTCGTGAAAAAGCTCCGGAAGTACCAGCATTCTAAAAATCCAATAAATACTTAAAAAAGTAATTCGGCCCGAACGGGTCGTTTTTTTTTTGTTGTTATTTCGGCTTTCTCCTGGATTATATTTATTCAATGGTGCGGGGGTGAATTTTTTTTCTCGCAAATCTATTGACTTTTGTTGAAATAATTATATATTTGTAATTGTTACAAAAATAAGTACAAGATTAAATTGAGTTTTTGTAATTTTTCATCAAATTCCGCATAGCGGAAAAGGAGAAGATATGAAGGTCTGGGTTTGCAAAGTTTGCGGTTATGTTCACATGGGTCCGGAAGCTCCGGATGAATGCCCGCAGTGCCATGCTCCGAAGAGCAAGTTCTTCGAAAAGGTGGAAACGCCTGCTGCAGGCAAGATCGTCTGGGCTGACGAACACAAGGTCGGTGTCGCTCAGGGCTTGGATGCCGAAGTGGTGCAGGGACTCCGCGAGAACTTTGCAGGTGAGTGTACCGAAGTGGGTATGTACCTTGCGATGAGCCGCCAGGCGGATCGCGAAGGATTCCCGGAAGTGGCTGAAGCTTACAAGCGCATCGCTTTTGAAGAAGCGGAACATGCCGCCAAGTTTGCAGAACTCTTGGGCGAAGTCGTCTATGCCGACACCAAGAAGAACCTGGAACTCCGCGTGGCAGCTGAAGCGGGTGCTACCGAAGGCAAGCTCGCTCTTGCAAAGCGCGCCAAGGAACTCGGCTACGATGCCATCCATGATACGGTTCATGAAATGTGCAAGGACGAGGCTCGCCACGGCTCTGCATTCCAGGGCCTGCTCGGGCGTTACTTCAAGTAAGATTGGAGTGTGGTGTGGTTCCGGACGTCTCAAGGCGTGCGGGGCCGCTTTTTTTGGGAATGTTTGAGAAGGAGGTATGATTATGCAAGAAACGGCAAGCATCCTCAAGGATCATGGCATTAGGCCGTCGTTGCAGAGGGTCTGTGTCTATCAATACCTGCGGAGCGTCAAGACGCATCCGACGGTCGATGAAATTTACATGGCGCTTTTGCCGAAGAACCCGTCGCTTTCGCGCACGACGGTCTACAATACTTTGGAGCTGTTGCTGGCAAACGATTTGGCGATTTCGCTGGATTTTGGCGACGGCTTCTTGCGCTACGATGCGGACTGTTCGCCGCATTGCCATTTCAAATGCAAGGGCTGCGGCAAGGTCTTTGACGTGTTCGTGGCGCCTCCGGACTGCTCAAAAATCGTCCCGGCCGGATTTACGCTGAAGGCGACTTTGCTTTATATGTTCGGGCTGTGCGACAAGTGCTCTGCCGATGAAACGCCTACCCGCTGGCAGGCTCAGACAGAGCTGGATAATTAGTCTTTTAGTTTATCAAGGGCCTCGTTCGGGCCGATGATGAACAGCACGTCATCTTCTTGCAGGATGACGTCTGCAATATTACCGATCTTGGGTGTCGGCTCTTGCGGGTCGCGGATGGCGATGACCTGAACGCCGTACTTGTGCGTGAGCGACAGCGTTTTAAGCGTTTTACCGACAAAGTTTTTGGGACAGACGATTTCTACGATGGAGTAACCTTCCATGAACGGGAGGAAGTCCACCATGTTTGGGCGGTTCAGTCGTTCGGCGAGGCTTATGGCGGCATCGCGTTCCGGGTGGAAAATGTCCGTGACGCCGAGCTTTTCCAAGATGCTCGTGTGTTCGGCACTGCTTGACTTTGCGATGATGTGCTTGACCCCGAGTTCCTTTAGGTTAAGGATGGTGAGGAGAGATGCTTCCAGGTTGCTGCCGATGCAGACGATGACGCTATCCGCCTTGGTCAAAGACGGGATGGAGGCGAGCTGCTTTTTACGGGTACTGTCGGCGACAACAGCTTGCGAGACCATGCTTGCGAAGTCCTGGACTTTTTCGGGATGCGAGTCGATGACCATGATGTCATGACCCAGCGACGTCAAGTGACGGGCAAGGTAGTTTGCCGAATTTCCAAGACCGATAATAACGAATTGTCTAGAAGCCATAATTTAAATATAGTATTAAGTTAACCGACCATTATATCTTCTTCGGCGTACCAGGCGGTGTCCTGGAGCTTGCCTGCGACTGCCGAAATGAGGAACAGCGGTCCCATTCGCCCAATGAACATCACTCCACAGATGACGATTTTCCCGACCGTGGAAAGTTCTTCGGTGAGCCCCATAGAAAGTCCGCACGTGGCATATGCGCTCACGACTTCAAAAAGAATCTTGAGGAACGGGGAACTGTTTGCGGAGTAGGCGGTGCCGGAGGGAATTTCGGTGCAGAGGAGGATGAGCGTTGCCGAAGCGATCACGACCATGGCGACCACGAAAATTCGAATGGCCTTGTCGACGGTGTTGTTCGGGATGGTGCGGCCCAAGACCTGGGTCTTTTCCCTGCCGAGGAGCCTGTTCACGCCAAGGAGCCCGATGACCGCTGCGGTCGTAATCTTGATGCCGCCGCCACAGCTACCGGGGTTTGCGCCAATGAACATGATGATGATAAAGAAGAATAGCGATGCCTGCGTGAGGTCGGGAATGCTCAAGGAATTGAGTCCGGCCGTGCGGCTTGTAAACGCCATGAACAATACGGATTGCGCGTTCTCGCCTATGGTGTGTCCGCTAAAGAGGTTGTTCCATTCGGTGAACGTAAAGACGAGGATGCTTGCGACGATGACAATGATTGTCCCGTAGGTTGCGATGCGGGTGTGCAGTGAAACGCGGCGGATTTCCTTGTGCTTGAAGTCGAAGATGTAGCGCAGTTCTGCAACGGCGAGGAAGCCGAAACCGCCAGCCAGCACGAGGATGCAGGTGGTGATGTTCATTACTGGGTTGTACTGGAAGCCTTCGAGCGAGTTGGGGAACAACGTAAAGCCCACGCCGCAGAACGAGCTGACTGCCTGGAAAACAGAGCATAAGATGCGGTCGTACATTTCCATAGATTCGAACTGCGTGAAGTAGACGATGCCGCCGATGAGTTCAAGGACAAACGTAAATGGGATCACGGCTCGGAGGATACGGCCTGCATCGATGTTTCCTTCTTGCGTGAATTCGGAGAAGAACACGGACTGGTGGCTAAATCCGGGGTGCATGCCGGCAAGCAAGATAAGCGTTGTAGATGCGGTCATGATGCCGAGCCCGCCAAGCTGCATGAGGACGACGATGAACCAGTGGCCAATATCGGTGAATGTGGAGGAAATATCGACGACGGAGAGCCCGGTGACGCAGACGGCAGACATGGAGGTGAAAAACGCTTCGATAAGGCTTACCGGGCGGGTGCTTGCTTGGGGCAAACTTAAAAGCGCCGTGCCGATAGCGATGAGCAAAAGATAGGCGAGCACCACCAACATGATGGGGTTGGCCTGGGTCCTTGTCTTGAAAATGTTCTCGGAGAGTGAATCCGCGAGCATCTGGTACTTTGAACGTAGCATAAAAGCGAATTTAGTAAAGTTAGGCGCCCTGCTCCCGTATAAATAGGAAAAGACTCCGCTTGCGCGGAGTCTTTAGTGTAAGGAGGAAATTCGTTTTTATTCCTGGACGCAGCGTACGCTGAAGCGCTTGTTCTTTGCGTCGACCTGGAAGAACTTGAGTTCCTTGTTTTCGCCGGCGTATTCGGGTTCCTTTTCCACGATGATAACCGTGTAGTTGTCGCCGACGTTGGAATCAAAGTTCTTGTCGCCATCCTGCGGGGTTGCGGATGTCCAGTGGAAACCCATCTGGCCGAGGAAGTTGCAGTCGCCGTCCTTGCAGCGGCCGCTGTAGCTCCACGGGAAGGATTCGTCGTTGATAGCTGCCTGGGCTTCTTCTCTGTTGGGGAGGCGCCAGCCGCTCGGGCATGCTCTCTGAGCGGAATTGAAGGTGTAGAGTCTTCCGTTCGAGGCGCAATTTGCGGCGACTTCGTTATAGCATTCGCCGGTAGAGCCTTCGTAGTTGAGGTCCTGGGCCATCCAGAGCTTGCCGCCGACCTGTGCGAGTTTATATGTCTTATTGTCGCGGGTGTCGGTCATCGTGAGACCATTAACGGTCGGAGCCTTGTTTTCCGGAGCGTCAATGGTGATGCCGCCACCGTTCGAAGAAGAGGTGGCTTGAGCCTTGGAAGATGACGAAGGTGGCGTAACAGTCTTTTCGCAGCCTTCGGTAAAGCAGAATACTTCCTTATTGTAGATATCGGGGTAGTTGACGCCCGGAGCCGGTTCGGGGATGACTACGTGCTTGATTGCCGGGTCTTTAGCGGCGGCTGAGGAAGAATACGTAGGCGTTTGCTGCGGTGCGGAACTGGAAGAAATTCCTGCAAAAACGGAAGAGGAGGACTCGATATACGAAGTCGGGGGCGGCGCAGCTGGACTTGAATCGTCCGCGCAAGCCCAAAAGAGGGTGGAGACCCCTACAAGAACGAAAGAAAGGAGATTTTTCTTCATGATTACCAAATATAGTTTACAAAAATGATTTGATGTAGCAAAAACTTTTTTACTATCTTTGGAATCACTATGAGCAATGTTGAAATTTTCGACACCACCTTCGCCATGACGATTCTCGTGATTATGGCACTCTGCATCCCGACAGTCCTCCTTGTTGCCAACTGGGTTTTGCACCCAGGCAAGATCAAGCACACCATTATTAAGGGTTCTGCTTACGAATGCGGCCTCGCTCACGTTTCCGGTACGGCCAACGAACGCTATCCGGTGAAGTACTACATGGTGGCCATGCTCTTCTTGGTATTTGACCTTGAAGTCGCCTTTATCTATCCCTGGACCATCCAGTTCCTTGCTGGTGGCTGGGAATTGCTGTTCATCCTCCTCGGCTTCCTCCTGATTCTCGAAGCCGGTTACATCTACCTCTTGAAGAAGGGTGTGCTGGATTGGAACAGCGTTAAGGACTAATCCTTAAAACGTTGATTATTCTATCTCAAAATGGCGGATGCAGACCTTGGGTTTGCATCCGCTTTTTTTAGACGGAAGAGGACAGATGGGTCAGTTGCGATTTCACTAACCATTGTCTACTTCCTACTGTTTACTGATTTAAAATGCGTCGCGGACGTACATCGTCATGCCGACGTTCTTGAAGTCCACCCATGAAAGTTCGCAACGGGCGTACAGGTTTTCCTTCTTGTTGAGGGCGAACCGCCCCCCGAAGCCCAGGCTCCTGTGCCACTTGTTTCGCATAAGGTCGCTGAAGTAGTCGCCCGTCTTTCCGCCTTCGAAGAAGATGTCCCCGGCGAGGCGCCAGAACAGTTTCTTGCGGAATTCCACTTGCAGGAACAAGGCCTGGTTTCCGTAGAAGTAGTTCTTCTCGACGCCTCGGAACCGCTTGAGACCGTCGGAACCGGCGAGTTTGTCGAACGGGGCGTCTCCATCTACGCGCTGCCAGAGGAAGCCGACGGCCATGGATGTGTTCCAGATGAATTCGCTGTAGCCGCGGATGTCTAGTTCCTGGTGGGTGTAGCTATAGTCGCCCATGCCTTTGTTGTAAAAGTAGTGGCCCCACTGGACGAGGTAGCCATGTCTTGCCCAGTTGGTGTTGTCGCGGGTGTCCATCGACAGGTGGTAGCCTACGCCGTTACGCCACCCGTTTGTGTTTTGAGGCTCTTCGGTTGTCCCGTAGTAATGGTAGTTGTTGAACTCGACGTTTGTATGATTAAATTCAAGGAAAAGCCCGTAATTAAAGTTGGGAGCCCACTGTTTTGTGCCGAAGTTTGTCTTGACGAGAGTCTTGGTGTAAAATGTCTGTCGGTCGAACTTGTGGTAGTCGTCGATATCGGGGTTGTTCTTACGTCCAAAGTAGTTACCGACCCAGTCCTCGTAATGGAGTTCCAGACTGCCTGAAATGCGGTCGTTCAGTAGATAGAACTTAGGCGAAAACGAGCCTGTGACCTGCTTGCGCGAAGTCCCGTAAAAGGAAAGGTCTAGCTCGGAGGCTTTTCCTCCTTCGTTATCGGGGCGGAAGAAAATAATTGCCATGGCGCCGAGCTGGTACTGCGTTTCTTCGGTATAGCCTAGGATAGGAACGGCAGAAAAACGCTGGAAGTCGTCCGTCGAATCGGCTTTAACTTCGGCGAATGCCGGTGTAGCGAAGGCTGCTAGTGCTAGTAGCTTTTTAATCAAAAAACGCATTTCGCCCAAATTTAGATAATTACCTAGGCCCGAATCTTTAAATTTTTATTTTTGTAGAAAAGAAGCAGGTTTGTTTATGCCCATTTTGTCGGTTCAGAATATTTTGCTGCGTTTTGGCGGTCCGCCGCTTTTGGATAATGTCTCGTTCGATATCGAGGCGGGTGACCGCATTTGCCTTGTGGGCCGTAATGGCGAGGGCAAGAGCACGCTTTTGAAGGTGCTGACCGGCGAGATGGAAGCGAATTCTGGCGAAATCGTAAAGAAGACGGGGCTTAAAGTCTCCCGCATGATTCAGGAAATCCCGGCTCATCTCGACGGGACTGTTCGCGACATTGTAATGGGCCGCGTGCCCGTAGTGAGCGGTGGTTCCGTGATTTCCAAGAAGATTCTGGACGATGGTGCGCACAATGCGACTGCCGAGGCAATTCTTGGCAAGACGGGCATCGATGCGGATGCGCCTTATGACAGCTTGAGTGGCGGCCAGAAGCGCCGTGTGCTTTTTGCTCGTGCCGTGGCCGAGGACCCGGATTTGCTTTTGCTCGACGAGCCGACAAACCATTTGGACATCCCGGCGATCCAGTGGCTGGAAGGGATTGTGACGCGCTTGAATTGTGCGGTGATGTTCGTGAGCCATGACCGTGCTTTTGTACGCCGTACGGCAACCCGCATTTTTGAGCTCGACCGCGGTCGCGTGCGCAGTTGGGATTTTCCGTACGACAAGTTTGTGCAGTTCAGGGACCAGGCGCTTGCCGAAGAAGAAAAGGCAAATGCGCTTTTCGATAAGAAATTGGCTGAAGAAGAAGTCTGGATCCGCAAGGGCATCCAGGCCCGTCGTACGCGCAACGAGGGGCGAGTTCGCGCCTTGATTAAAATGCGCGAAGAACGCGCGGCCCGCCGCTCCCGTACGGGCAATGTGAATATGCAGATTACGGAAGCCGACCGTTCCGGGCGCCTCGTTGCGCGCCTTAAGAACGTGAGCTATTCCTATGATGGGAGCCCGCTCATTAGCGACCTTTCGACCGAAATCAGCCGTGGCGACCGCATTGGCATTGTGGGACCGAATGGCTCCGGCAAGACGACTCTCTTGCGCCTGATTCTTGGCGAACTCCAGCCGGAATCGGGTGAAGTCCGCCTGGGCAGTAACCTCCATATTGCGTATTTTGACCAGATGCGTACCCGCCTGCGCGAAGACAAGTCGCTCATTGAGAATATCGGTGACGGCCAGGCCTATATCACGCTGAACGGCGTCAAACGCCATGTGTTAAGTTATTTGCAAGACTTCTTGTTCTCGGCAGATCGCGCCCGCGGCCCGATCAGTGCGCTTAGCGGCGGTGAACGCAACCGACTTTTGCTCGCGTGCCTCTTTAGCCACCCGAGCAACGTCTTGGTGCTTGACGAACCGACGAACGATTTGGACATGG
>JAEEGG010018265.1_pt1 | contig 14305 bp, 12 predicted proteins | sample 9134161 | NCBI WGS metagenome assembly JAEEGG01 (sample SAMN16246543, study PRJNA631951) | gut metagenome | biome: gut microbiome; feature: rumen; material: CR-attached | host: Bos | place: Iran: Karaj | collected 2018-10
CACGCGCGAGGTGATGAACGCGACGAAGTACCCGGTTATGAACGCCGACACCAGCGTCCCTGCCCCGAGGTCGACGATCCTCCCGAGGCACAGCAGGCAGACGGCCGCGGATATCGCGATGCAGGTGAGGTCGAAGGCCGTCTTGACCAGCCTGTACCTTATCTTGAACGTGATGACGACGTCGCGGATGAACAGGTCCACCGGGAGGAGGGGCAGGTAGCATCTCATGAAGAAGGACACCCCGAAGAACAGGAGGACGTGGGCGACGACGATGTACAGCAGGTCCAGCTCCGTCGATCTCGGAAGCCCGGACATGGCCGACTTCATGAAGTTCAGGAAGATCCCGAACAGCAGAGTCACGACGATCGAGAACGCGTATCCGGCGTCGGGCTTCCTGGTGACCGCCAGGCACATGCAAACGAGCACAAGCTGGTATACGATGTTCCAGGTGCCGAAGTCCAGCGCGGGGAAGGCGTAGCTGACCGTGAGCGGTATCGACGAGATGACCGTGACCCCGTATCCGCTCTGTATGAAGAGGCAGACCGCGAACGCCACCAGCAGCAGCCCGCAGAGCAGCGAGAGCTCGCACGGGAACCTGATCTTCTCCGTCATCCCGGCGGGCTATCGCGAGGTCGTTGTTAACGATGTCTGTCGTCAGGTCGGAGCGTCTAGGAAAAAGGACCGGGCGCGACCGCCCGGGAAACGGTTTCAGATGTACTTGTTCTGTCTCATCCTCTCGAGCGCCAGCTTTATGCGCTCGACAGGCTCCGTCACGGTCATCCTGATGTATCCTTCCGCGGACTCGCCGAATCCGGATCCGGGGGTGACGATGACGCCGATGTCAATCATCCTCTGGGTGAACTCCGCGGACGACGTCTTGCAGTCGAACCAGACGTAGAACGTTCCCTTGGGCATGACGACGTCGTATCCGAGCTCCCTGAGTCCGTCGACCAGGACCTTTCTCCTCTCGGCGTACACGGCCATGTTGTCGGCGATGGCTTTAGGGAGCTTCCCGTCGTCGCCGTACATCTCCAGCGCCTTTATTCCAGCCTTCTGGATGAATATGGGCGCCCCGGAGTCCGTCTGGCCCTTGCACTTCTTCAAGCCTGCTATCAGATCGGGATGCCCGACGGCGTATCCCAGCCTGAACCCGGTCATGTTGAACGTCTTGGAGAACGACCCGAACTCTATGCAGTCCGGCCCGGCCTGAAGCGCGGAGGGCGCCTGGTAGCCGTCGTAGCACATCTCGGAGTAGGCGTTGTCGTAGCACATGATCGTGCCGTTCTCCTTGCACCAGCTGTAGACCTTCTTCAGGTACTCCAGGTCGCAGGTGGCCCCGGTGGGGTTGTTGGGATAGTTAAGGTACAGCATCCTGGCGCCCTCGGGGCACTCGTCAACGTCCAGCAGCCATCCCTTCTCCGCCTTGAGGGGGACCTTAACGCATCTGGCCTCGTTGAACACGGTTGCCGCCCCGGAGTACACGGGGTATCCGGGCGAGGGCGCGACTATGGTCTCGCCGGGGTTCACGAACGCCTGCGCTATGTTGAAGATCGCCTCCTTGGAGCCGATCGTGACGCAGACCTGCGTGTCCGGGTCCACGTCCACCTTGAACCTCTTCTTGTACCATCTCGCCACCGCGACGCGGAGGTCCTTCTCCCCCGCGGAGGAGGAGTACTTCTGGTTCTCGTTGACCCCGGCCTCCTCGCGCATGGCGTCGACGATGCACCCTGGGGTGGGAAGGTCCGGGTCCCCTATCCCGAAGTCTATCATGTCCCATCCCGCGGCCCTCTTCTCCGCGGAGAGCTTCTCCAGCCTCACGAAGAGGTACGGGGGTATCTGCTTCAGCCTCTCTGCCTGTTCGAACGTCATCCTATCTCCTTCGGCATTGTCCCTCGAAGACCATCTCGGCGGGCCCTTCCATGAGCACCCTCCTCAGGCCGCTGTCGGCCGTGATCCTCAGCCATCCGCCGGGAAGGCGGACGTCCACCGGCTCGTCGAACGGGACCAGCCCGTTGAGCGCGGCGGCGACCGTGGATGCGCAGGCCCCGGTGCCGCAGGCGAGGGTCCATGCGGCGCCTCTCTCGTAAACTCTGATGTGGATCTTCCCGTCGATCACCTTGCAGAACTCCACGTTGGTCCTGCGGGGGAAGAACGGGTGTCTCTCAAGGATCGGGCCGAGCCTGTCGACGGCGGCGTCGTCCAGATCCGAGAAGATTATGAAATGCGGGTTCCCCATCGACACGGCGTTCCCCCTGAAGGAGACGCCTCCGGCCTCGAACGGTTCGTCGATGAACCTCCCGTCGGCGTCCACCGGCACGGACCTTCCGTCCAGGACGGGGGCGCCCATGTCTATCTTGACCGCGACGGCCTTCCCGTCCTTCACGGACACGTCCGCGGCCAGGTCGCCGGCGAGCGTGTGCACCGTGAACGATTCCTTCTTCACGATCCCGAAGTCGAAGGCGTGCTTCGCGACGCACCTTATGCCGTTGCCGCACATCTCCGCCTCGCTCCCGTCGGCGTTGATTATCCTCATCGTGATGTCGGTCGACTCCCCCGGCATGACGTACAGCACGCCGTCGGCGCCGATCCCGTAATGGCGGTCGCACGCCCTCCTGCACCACTCCGGGTCTATCCGGAGGCTTCCGTCCGTGCCGTCCAGCAGGATGAAGTCGTTGCCGATCCCCTGGTACTTCCAGAACCTCATCGCCTGAGCCTCTCCGGGATGATCTGGTGCCTCCACTGCTCCTCCACGGACTCCGCCTCGCGTATGAGCTCGGCCTTCCCGTCGTTGACTAGGACCTCCCTGCAGAGGGGCCTGGAGTTGTAGTTGCTGCTCATCGAGAATCCGTACGCGCCTGCGTTGTACACCGCGACGATGTCGCCCTCTTCCGGGTCGGGGAGCACGCGGTCGTGCGCCAGGTAGTCCCCGGACTCGCATATCGGGCCGACGACGTCGTACTTGCCGGTGCACGCCTTCCCGAACTTGTTGGCTATCGCCACGTAGTGGTAGGAGTCGTACATGGCCGGCCTTATCAGGGTGTTGAATCCCGCGTCGCATCCCACGTACCTCTTCGTGCCGGCGTCCTTGACGTCGTTCACCCTGGTCAGGAGCACCGTGGTGTCGCACACGATGTACCTTCCGGGCTCCAGGATGAGGGTCTTGACGTCGGTCTCCTCGGCGACCATGTCCGTGAGGTTCACCGCCAGCTCGCCGACGTCCATCTCCTCCTCCTGGGGACGGTACGGGACCCCGATCCCGCCCCCCATGTCTATGAAGTCCAGGTCTATCCCGAGCTCGGAGATCTGGTTCACCAGGTCCACCAGGACCTCCATCATGTCCATGAACGGCTCGACGGACTGTCCTCCGGAGCCTATGTGGGCGTGTATGCCCTTGATGTCGAACCCCAGGTCCTTGGCCCTGGCGTACGTGCCGATGACCTCGTCCAGGGGGATCCCGAACTTGGCGCCCTTGGTCCCGGTTATGACCTTGGCGCCGTGCCCGGAGCCCACCCCGGGGGTTATCCTGAATGAGACGGGGTATCCGGGGGCTATCGCGGCCAGTCTCTCCATCTCCGACACGGAGTCCAGGTTGATCATCACCCCCAGGTCGGAGACCTCCTTGAGCTCCGCGTCGCTGACGTTCACGCCGGTGTACATGATCCTGTCCGGGGAGAACCCGGCCTTGAGGCAGGTCTTCACCTCCCCGATGGAGACCGCGTCTATGCCGGACCCCTCCTGCTCCAGTATCCTCAGGATGGCCAGGTTGGTGTTGGCCTTGCACGCGTAGTGCACCTTGGCGTCCATGTGCCTGGAGAACGCGTCGTGGATGTTGCGGTAGTTCTCCCTGAGCCTCTTCTCGTCGGTGACGTACACGGGCGTCCCGAACTCGTCCGCGATCTCCACGGCGGACTTGCCGCCTATGACCATCTGGCCGTCCCTGCTCTCGAATTCACGCATCATCTCGCTCACCGATGTACTTGTCATGCAGTATCCTGACCACGTCGATGACCTTGCTCATGGGGACGACGAAGTTCAGGGAGACCTCGGAGGCCCCCTCTGAGATCATCTCGACGTTGGCGTTCGCCTCCTTCACGGCGGAGAATATGTCCGCGGACACGCCGCACTTGCCCAGCAGGTTGTCCCCGACCGCGCAGATCAGCGCCACGTGGTTCTTCACGTCTATCCTCTCTATCTCGTATCCCGTGAGGCAGTTCAGCTTCCTCAGCGTGTTCTTGACGTCGTTGCTGTGGACCAGGAAGGCCACCGTCGACAGGGACGTGGATATGGAGTAGATTATGGTGTCAGTCTCGGCGATGAGGTCGAGTATCCTGGCCACCATGGACGGCTTGTAGGCCATCTCCGCGGAGCTGATCGTGATTATGGACAGGTCCGTCTTGGCCGCCACGCTCCTCAGGAGCTCGTTCTTCGGCTTCCTGAGGTGGTGGATGAGGGTCCCGGGCTCCTCGGGCTTGAAGGAGTTCTTGACCTTCAGGGGGATGTGCTTCAGCCTGACCGGCTCGATGGTCCTGGGGTGCAGCACCTTGGCGCCGAAGTAGGCGAGCTCGGCCGCCTCGCCGAAGTTCATCTCCTCTATCTTGATGGCGTTGGGGATTATCCTGGGGTCGGCGGACATGAACCCGTCCACGTCCGTCCATATCTCCAGCACGTCGGCGCTCACGGCGTTGGCGACCACGGCGGCGGCGTAGTCCGACCCCCCTCTTCCGAAGGTCAGGGGCCTGCCCTCCGCGGTGACCCCGTAGTATCCGGTTATGACCGGCACGACCCCCATCGCCAGCAGGGGCGTGACGTTCATGGTCATGCCGCTCTCGCTGAGCTGGAGGTTCGCCGACCCGGAGAGCGGGTGCCCCTCTGCGACGATCCCGGCGTCCTCCGACGTGATGGCCTTGGCCTCCACGCCCATCCCCTTGAGGACGTGGGCCAGCAGGAGCGTCGAGAACCTCTCGCCCTGGCTGACGACGCCGTCCTTGTAGAACGGGTCGTTCCTGTCGGAGTTGACGGCCTTGTCGAAGGCCTCCATCCTCTCGTCCATCTCCTTCATGAACGCGTCCATGGCCTCGCCCTCGAAAAGCTGGGCCGCGGCCGAGACGTGCTTGTTCACGAACTGCTCCCTTATCGACTTGTAGTCCATCAGAGGGTTCTCCACGATGGAGACGAGGAAGTTCGTCACCCCGGACATGGCCGACGCCACGACTATCCTCTCGCCCTCGGTGCCGGCGATTATCCCGGCCACCCTTCTCAGTGCCTCTGGGGAGCCCACGCTGGTCCCCCCGAACTTCATCACGGTGATCATTTGCGATGCCTCGTGTCTAGTGTCAGATGCCCAGATCCTTCAGGATCGGGTCTATGATGGCCCTTCCCTGCTCGGAAAGGGGGGTGAGGGGCAGCCTCGGCACGCCCGCGCCGTATCCCATGCGCCCCATGACGTACTTGATGGGGATCGGGTTGCTCTCGCAGAACAGGGCGGTGAACAGCGGCAGCAGCTCCCCGTGTATGCTGGACGCGATCTCGAAGTTGCCGCTCCTGGCGTTGCAGACCATCTCGGAGACGAGGCCGGGGCAGCAGTTCGCCGCCACCGATATCACTCCGTCTGCGCCCAGGCAGATCAGGGGGAGGGTGAGGCTGTCGTCGCCGCTGAGGACTTCGAATCCCGCGGGCCTGCGGGCCAGGACGGACTGGATCTGGGCCATGTTCCCGCTGGCCTCCTTGACTCCTGCGATCCCGGGGATCTCCGCGAGCCTCATGAGCGTGTCCACGTTGACGTTGCATCCGGTCCTTCCGGGGATGTTGTAGACCACCAGCGGGCAGTCCACGGACTCCGCGATGGTCTTGTAGTGGAGGTAGAGCCCCTCCTGGGTGGGCTTGACGCAGTACGGGGATATGGAGAGGATCCCGTCCGCGCCCAGGTCCGCCGCGCCCTTGCTGAGCCCGACCGCCTCGGAGGTGCTGTTGCTCCCGGCCCCTGCCAGGATCTTCGCCTTCTTGGCCTGGTCGATGACGATCTCCAGGACGTGTATGTGCTCCTTGTGGCTCAGGGTCGCCGATTCCCCGGTGGACCCGCAGGGGACGAGGACGTTCGCCCCGTTCTCCTCCTGGAAGTCTACGAGCCTCCTGAGGGAGTCCTCGTCTATGGACCCGTCCTTTGCGAACGGCGTGATTATGGCTGTGCCGGTACCTGCGAACATTTTCATGCCTCCCCGAAGTGCTCCTTGAGTATCAGGCGCGTGCGGGTGCTGAGTATGTTGTCGTAGCGCCTGACCCTTTCGATTATGTCGTTGAGATGCTGGGAGGATTCCACGTCTATTATGGCTATGATGTCCTGGTCTCCGGTGACCTCGAACACCTCCGTCACCCCGTCGTAGCCCGCCAGCTCCCTGGCGATCTGCTGGGTGTCGGTGTTGACGTCTATCCTTATCTCGACAAGTGCCTTGACGTTCTTGGAGCTCGTCCTGATCGTGAATCCGCGGATGACGCCCTCTTCGGTCATCCTGTGGACCCTGCTGCGGACGGTCCCCTCGGAGACGCCCAGCTGGTTCGCGATCTCGACGAAGGGACATCTGGAGTCCTTCTTCATGATCTCGATGATCTTCTTGTCAAGGTTGTCTATCATATTATCCCCCGCAGCTCTCAGAGCCTGCCGTCCGTTATCTGTTCCAGTTATATAAACAATGGTAAATCGTCATGAGGTTGACGGAATTCATAGGCAAAAATGAGTTAAGTGGGGTAATGGGTTTAACTGCCTGCGGATTCCGCAGAATCAATCGAGGTTGTCCCCCGGCCTTCTGCGGCCGTCGAAGTTCTTCAGGGTGATCTCGTACTTGGTGTACGGGATCTCTATGTCGTTCTCCTTGAACAGCTGGAACATCCTCTCCCTGAGCTCTCCGGCGTAGGTTCCGCTGTCGTCGAAGTTGTCCACGTAGACCGCCAGGCGGAGCTCTATCCCCGAGTCCTGGAAGTCGGTCAGCCTCACGGAGGGCTTGGCTCTGGATCCGTCTATGACCGCGTGGGGGTGCTCCATTCCGGCCTGGACCATCAGCTCCTTCGCCTTGGCCAGGTCCGCCTCGTAGGCGATGGACATGTACACGTACACCCTGAACTCCGGGGTCTCCTTCGTGACGTTGACGATGGTGGCGGAGGTCAGCGTGTTGTTGGGCATGGTGACGACCTGGTCCTTCTCCCAGGTGTACAGCTCGGTGAACATGAGCTTGACCTTCCTGATGATGTAGACCGTGTTGTTGATCTTGATGAAGTCCCCCTTCTTGAACGGGCGGGTGGACAGGAGGATGACTCCGCTGAAGAACTGGCTGAGTATGTTCTGGGCGCCCATGGTGATTCCCAGGGTCACCACTCCCGCGCTCATCAGGATTCCCGCGAAGTCCACCCCCATGGTGGCCAGGATGACGGTGACGGCCACGACGGCTATCACTATCTCGCCTATCATCTTGAAGAGCGGGAGCAGGGAGATGTCCAGGCCTCCTCCGACGTCCGCGTCGTCCACGCTCTTGAGGATGGCGCTTATGATGAACACGTATATGCGCCAGGCCAGGACCGCGCCTATGCATACGTAGAAGAAGACCGACACCGCGCCGATGACATGGCATACCTCCGGGCTGGCGCCTATGATCTGGGCGCACAGGTTCAGCGAGTACGCGAACATCAGGACGCTCATTATCTTGGTCACGGACTTCTTCAGCTTGACCTTCTCGATCTTGGTCACCTTCTCTCCGAAATGGTTGGTCAGGAGGGGCACGATCAGGTAGCAGAGCAGGATGTTCGCCAGGATGGTCATGATGAGCGTCGCCAGGGCCGCGAACCAGGGCTCTCCGAGAGGGCCCTCCAGGTCGTTCGGTATGAACCCGAAGAACTTGTTGTACTGGGCGTCGGTGTAGTACAGGGAGGTGATGTTCACCGTGAGGGTGAGCTCCCTCTCGTATCCTATCCTCTCGCCGAAGCCGTCCAGATATTGGACGTAGACCGTGATCGGAATGCCGTATGCGCCGGTGTCGGCGTACTCGAGGGTCTTCACGACCAGCTCGTCGACGGCATAGTTGTGAGGTTCCACGTCTATGCTGCTGGAGTATGAGCTGACGGTGGCCGTCTTGGCGACGGTGCTGGTGTCGAAGACGACGGCGACGGGGACGTCCAGCTCGTTGGTCATGTACACCTTGAGAGACCGCTGGCTGTTGCTGCTCATGTCGATGGTCCCGATGTCGGAGCTCCTCGACGAATCGAATCTGAGCTCCGGGATGCTGATGCGGACCTCCTCGTCCGTGGCCCCTTCGGAATGGGGAGGGACCAGGGAGACCGTCAGGAGCACCAGCAGCAGAAGGGCCGCCGCCGTTCTAACATTCATGGATACGGGATATTCCGAATATATATCAAGACGTTGGATGGCTTCTCATGTGGTACGCTTCGCTCCTGTGGTCTCTCCTCACCGCGTTCACGGCCGCCGTCCTGATCTCGGCGGGAGCGTGGGACGTCCGCATCAGGCACGTCCCCGATTGGCACTGGGCGGCGGTATCCGCGGCGGGCATCGCATGCGCCTCGATGATCTGGCTGGGGTCGGCCCCGGACGTGTCGGTCGCCGCCTACGCCGTATCGTCCGCGGTCCTGGCCGCGTACATGCTCTCCGAGAAGGTCCCGGGAGCAGTCGCGCTTCCTCTGGCCGCGGCGGTCGTCGCGGGAGCTTACGCGGAGACGGGATGCGCGGCCCTTCTGGGTCCTCCGGCGGCTTTCGCGGCGTTCCTGTGCATGTACGTCTCCGGGCTGATAAGGGGAGGGGCGGACGCCAAGGCGCTGATGTCCCTTTCGCTGGCCTTCCCGGCGTATCCCGCCATAAGCGGGCTTCCGCTCTATTGGGCCCCTTCATGGCCGGCTTCCGCGGTGCTCTGCCTTCCTGTCTCCGTGCTGTCGCTGGCGGCGATGTTCACGGCGGCCCCGATGCTTCTCCTAGGCGTCCGCAACGCGTTCCGCGGGACCTCCGGCAGGGGCATGTTCACGGAGTTCGTCATGCCCACCGACAAGGCCAGGGCGTCGTTCGTCTGGACCCTCGAGGACCACATGGGCGGGAGGGTCGTCCGCACCGCCCCGTCGGAGGATCCGGGGGCGCTGGACAGGCTGGAGGAGGCCGGGATAAGGACGGTGAGGGCCACCCCGATGGTGCCGTTCGTGGCGTTCATAGCGGCGGGGTTCCTGGCGACAGCGGTGCTGGGGAACCCCCTGTTCGCGTTGTTTCGAGAAAAGGGGCCGGGTTGCGGACGGCTTCCGGATCTTGTCCGTCCCGACGCCGGATTGGCATCCGTTAACCGATATAAAAATTATTGGATGTATATTCCATCATCTAGTCACGGCAACAATAACGTATTCGAGAATCGTCTCACGATGTTAAGCTTGTGCTTGCAGCATGAGCACCTGTCCCCGTCGAGGGAGACTATGTCCACCAGGTATCCCAGCCTCTTGATGACGGCGGTCCCGCATTCAGGGCAGTAGGTGTCGTCGGCGTCGTCGGTGAGCGTGTTGCCGACGTAGACGTAGTTCAGCCCCTTCTCCATGCCGATTTCCCTGCAGCGCATCACGGTCTCCACGGGAGTCCAGGGGACGTCCATCATCTCGTTGTCTGGATAGAATCTTGTGAAGTGCACGGGGACGTCCTCCGACAGGGTGTCGCGCACCCATTCGCAGAACCTCCCCACCTCGTCCTCGGAGTCGTTGTATCCGGGGATGACCAGATAGGTGAGCTCCAGGTGGACCCCGGACTCGTACACCGTCACGACGCTTCTCAGGACGTCATCCAGATGCGCTCCGCATACCTTCGAGTAGAACTCGTCGGTGAACGCCTTGACGTCGATGTTCATGGCGTCGGCGACCTTGCAGAGCTCCTTGAGCGGCTCTTCGCAGATCAGGCCGTTGGAGACTATGATGCATTCCAGGTCCGGATCGGCCTTCATCACGTCGAGAATGTATTCGAACCAGATCATCGGCTCGTTGTAGGTGAACGCGACCGCGTCCTGCCTCTCCTTGCGGCAGAGCGCCACCAGCTCGTCCGGCCTCTCGTAGGTGGTGCGCTTCTTCCCGGACGGGAGCATTGATATCGCATAGTTCTGGCAGTGCTTGCAGCTCATGTTGCATCCGACGCCTCCGACAGAGAAGCACCTGGAGCCCGGCCTGTAGTGGAACAGCGGCTTCTTCTCCACCGGGTCCACGCACAGGGACGACACCTTGCCGTATGAGTATGCGACGAGCATGTCCTCGTCCGCTCTCCTGGCGCCGCATCTGCCGTATTTCCCGACTGCGATTCTGCACTTGTGGGGGCAGAGCCCGCATATGTATGCGTCCCCGTCCCTCTCGTAATATCTAGCCTCGACGCGCTCGTTAATAACGGCCATTGGAAATCGCGCTCCTCTCTCCGTTCTCCAGCAGTTCCGGGGAATCCCCTTCGGTGACGACCCCTATTATGTGAAATGGAACTTCCGCCTCGTATATCTTGCCCAGCCTCCCCCTGTCGGCGGTGAACAGGAGCTCGTATTCTCCTCCGCAGTCCAGGAGGAGCTCCTTGACGGGCTTTCCGGACATTCTTGCGATGTCTTCGACGTACTCCTCGCGTGGAATGAAGTCCAGCTCGACGTCCATGCCCACGCCCGAGGCCTTGCAAAGCGTGTTCAGGGCCGTTCCCAATCCGTCCGAGAGGTCCATGCACGACGACACGGCCCCGGACTCCGCCAGGGACATCCCCTCAGACACTCTCGGAATCGGCGTGTACAGCGTGCTCCTAGCCTCCTCTGCGTCGATGCCCAGGTCGATGGCCTCCAGAGCGGCCGCCGGGCCTCCCAGGGGGCCGGTCACCGCGACCACGTCTCCGGGGACCGCCCCGGTCCTCAGCATCGGTCTCCTCCCGTCCATCGTGCCGATGGCGGTGCCGGTCACGATTCCGGGTCCGCGCTTGGTGTCGCCTCCGATGATCCCGGTGCCGCAGAACTCGGCGCATTGGTCTATCCCGCTCATGATGTCGTATGCGGCTTGCGCCTCCAGGTTCGCGGGAAGGGCCAGCGCGGCGAGGAATCCGGTAGGTCTGGCCCCCATGGCGGCCAGGTCGCTGAAGCTGACTGCGGCCGCATACCATCCGAACTGCTCGTACGTCATCCCTGCGGGAAAATGCCTGTCGAAGGTCACGATATCGGTGGAGGCGACGGTTCCTTCCGAAGTGATGGCGGCGTCGTCTCCCGGGCCTACGCGTCCCTCCGGTCTTATGAAGGTCCTGAAGTCCGCTATGAGCTCGCGTTCGCCGATATCTCCCAGCAGGGTCATCGGCCGGGGAATCTGCAGACATCGGATAAAACGTTGTCTTGGGTATGCGGCATCCGCCGACGATGTGAAGTCAAGAGGAACAGATGCAATAATTCCTTGAACATGCGTTTTCCGTCAAGAATTGTGTAGTAACCGATGTTTGAGCCGCTATAGAGCCGTATTACTCTGTAAATGGGATCGCATCGTTCGCGATCGTATCGCGGGAGGTCAGGGACGCTATGCGTGAATAAAAGAAGGTTGGACGGGCAAGCCCGTCCTGTTTGAATTCAGGCGGTGGGGTATCCAGGTCCGTAGCTGCAGATCTTGGACACGTCGGTACGGTCTCCCCATCCGATGAGGTCCAGGTACTCCTTGAACGCCTTGTCGGTGTCGAAGTCCTTGAAGGCCGCGTTGTCCGGGAAGAACGTCTTCGCGAAGAAGACGAAGCTCACGGGGCATCCGGGCCCGGCGGTCACCATGAACGAGAGGGAGTAGATCTCCGTGCTGTCGCTGATGTAGCCCTTCAGCTCGTTGATGCCGAGCTGGACGGCGTCGATGACGGCCTGCTCCCCGCCCTCGCCGTAGATTCCGGAGGGCTCGACGATGATCTTGTCCAGGCCCTTGACCTTCTGGCAGGCGGCCATGTCCTCGGCGGTGAAGGCGACGTACCCGTTGCCGAAGTACTCGCCGACGTTGTTGCCTCCGCACTCGACGGACCTCTCGAAGTCCCCGCTGGTCTTGGAGAGCACCTTGTTGGTCGCCCCGGGGTAGCAGTCCTTGACGTAGACGGTCAGGACCTTCGGCCTGTCGCTGGCGGGGATCTTGGCGACCTCCTTCACGATGGGCTCGTAGTAGCCCATGTACCAGTCGTAGTACCTCAGGGCCTGGTCCCAGCAGCTGCTCTTCTGGACCCCTCCGAAGAGGTACCCGTACGTCATGACCCCGCTGAGGGTCCCGTCCTCCCAGGACGGGAGGCGCACGATGGACACGTCGGGGTTGCTGCCGAAGTCGTTCTCGAGGTTCTTCCCGTAGGACCCGGCGCTGCCGAGGCATATCTCTACGTGGCCGTACGCCTTCACGAGGGTGGAGACGACCTCGGCCTGGACCTCGCCGTTGGAGGTGCCGGTCACGAGGACCTGGCCCTTGGAGGCGTCGGTCCCGAAGTTGAGGGCGACCTCGTTGTTGTACTTGTACACCTGCTGGTCCCCTCCGACGATCTTGCTCTTGGGGTCCTTGTTGATGACCATCAGGACGTCCTCGGCCTGGCACTTGTTGACCGCGACGACGTTCACGCCGTCGCGGACGGTGAACTTCTCGACGTCCCCGTCGATGTCCTTGAAGTAGAGCGTCTTCGCGGTGCCGTTGATCATGGACTGCACGGCGTCGGCGTCCTTGGAGTCGACCTTCCCGTCGTTGTTGGCGTCGCACCAGGGGTACGCGCTGGCGGAGCCCTTGGCCTTGACGACGGCGTTGATCACGCGGACGTCGTCCGCGTCGATGTCCTTGTCTCCGTCGCAGTTGCCACGGATCCAGAGAACGGGGTTGGAAGAGTATGCGTCCACGTTGACGTCTTCTTTCTCTCCGCCCCCATTTCCTCCGTTGTTCATTAGCAGCACTGCCGCCGCCGCTATGGCGACTATGGCAATCGCTGCGATGATAATTGCATGGGTTTTGGTAAATTGCATATTATCAATCGTGGATTAACAAAGATTTATTTAAATGGATTAATCATCCATCACCAGCCTTATGTAAGGAGGGGACGGCTGCGAGAATAAGCAAGAAAGAAGTAATCGAGACAACTGACGAGGACGTCAGGATCATCTACAGGCAGTATTCTTCATTTCGTTACAAGAAAGTAATCGCGATAGTGTCCCTTATCGTGGTTCTTCTGGTCGCTTCCCTGTACGGCATGACCGTCGGGTCGTATCCCATCACGATGGGAGAGGTGTACCAGGTGATAGTCGATCACCTGTTCGATCTCGGCAGTCCGTTGGAGAACATCGACCAGCGCGTCGTTTGGGAGCAGCGCATGCCCCGTCTTCTGACGGCAGTGGTGGCCGGCGCTGGATTGGCGGTAGCCGGAGCCTCCATGCAGAGCATGATGAAGAACCCGTTGGCCGATCCGTACACCACGGGGATTTCCTCCGGAGCCAGCTTCGGCGCGGTCATCGCGATAACGTTGGGCATATCCATCGGCTCCCACAGCGCCGCCACCGTGATATTCGCCTTCGTCTTCTCCCTCGTCCCCGCGGCCGTGATCGTCCTGCTGTCAAGGTTCAAGAGGGCCACCGCGGCGATGATGATCCTCGCTGGAATCTCCGTGATGTACATCTTCAACGCCATGACGCAGTACATGATGCTCGTATCCGACGCCGAGACCACGGCGTCCGCGTTCGAGTGGACCATCGGGACCTTGAACAAGGCGAGCTGGTCCTCCCTCCCGGTGATGGCGTCCGTGGTGGTGGCAGGATCCGTGATCCTGATGATCTTGTCCAGATTCCTCAACGCCATGAACTCCGGCGACAATTACGCCAAGACGGTCGGGATCAACGTCGAGAGGATGAGGGTGATCCTTCTCATAACAATCTCGGTGGTGTCCGCCTCCGTCGTCAGCTTCACCGGAATCATAGGCTTCGTGGGATTGGTGGCCCCCCATGTCACCAGGATATTCCTCGGCTCCGACAACAGGTATCTGATTCCCGGGTCCATGCTCATGGGGGCGACCATGCTGGTTCTCTGCGACATATTGGCCAAATCGTTCACCACGACGGCCCTTCCGATAGGGATCGTCACAGCCTTCGTCGGAGGCCCGGTATTCCTGTTCTTGATCATCAGGCAGAAGAAGGAGGTGTGGTGATGGAGATAAGGCTGGAGGACCTGAGCTTCTCATACGGAAGCGTCCCCGTCTTCAAGGACATCAACCTGGTCATCGACAAGCCGGAGCTCGTATGCATCCTGGGGCCGAATGGGGCGGGAAAATCCACCCTGATGCATTGTATGAACA
>JAEEGG010018267.1_pt1 | contig 14304 bp, 11 predicted proteins | sample 9134161 | NCBI WGS metagenome assembly JAEEGG01 (sample SAMN16246543, study PRJNA631951) | gut metagenome | biome: gut microbiome; feature: rumen; material: CR-attached | host: Bos | place: Iran: Karaj | collected 2018-10
TAGTAGGTACAATCGTGGCGGCGTCGTTAGTCTTAGAATGGTAGGAATGAAACTCCTTGTCGTTACTTTGCTTACACCACACCTCACCATAGATGTTCTGAAGCCAGATGACGCCTTTCTGATCTTTCATGATCTTTGTCACCTTTTCCAGTTTACAAACCATGTTCCTGGCATTCGTCGCTTTATTGATGGCATATACACCGTCGATCTCACCACTCAGGATCTCTGTACCAAGGTCAAGGAAGGAGTTGGATGCCATAGAAGACAATTGCCTGATGGCACCGTTGGCGGCTAAACAATAGATACCGTTGGATGTGGCTGCCATCAGTCCTTGACTGGTGACGGTCAGTTGCCAACAAGCATGATTACCGAGACCAATATTGACAAACCGCTTACCTTCTTGGCAGAACAGACCGTCAATGGTACCGACATATTTCTTTCCGTTGAATTCTGCGATGGAAAGCACTTCTTCACACAGTCCTTCATTGCGTGTGAAGCATGAGAAGGCTGATGGTATGGCTATTGAGAAGATACCGTTCTCGGTGGAGCCCCAGAGTTTTCCGTGTCCGTCGTAGGCGATATAGACCACACTGTTCGTACAAAGTCCGTTAGTTTCCGTGATCGTATAGAGTTCCTTGCCATTATCATCGGTAATCACCAGCCCCTGTCCGCGTCTAACGGCGGCATTCAGTCCATTACCTAGGGGTTCTCTCTGAGTGACATCCGACAGTACTTCCGCTTTATTGTTCTCAAGCAATGCATTGATATCTAATACATCAGAAAGGCCAATGTCTAAGCGTCCCTTGCTGATCTTTCTCTTTACATGAAACTGGTTGCCTTTAACTTCATAGATATTGCCATCGTTGACGAGGAAATTCAGTGAGCCGTCTTTCTCTTCCCAGATTTCCTGCACCTCACCTCGGAAGGCCCCCTGCTTTCCAACAGACTGGAGATACAATTCACCATTGTCCTTTATTTGTATCTTACCAAAATAGTTATAGCCACCAGCCCAAATTTCATTGTTCCTATCCTTATAAATCACAGTGATGCGGGTGATGCCAGGTGTGTGGATTATGCGCCACTCCACATTATTATAATATAATAGGCCTTCGAAGTTGGCTATAAACACACTGCCGTCGTCAGTGGTGACCACATCGAAGTTACGGTTATGGGCATGGTAGTCATCTGGCGTATAGTTCTTAATGAAAGGGATGCCTTGGGCAGCAGCGATACAGGCCCACAACAACATCATGCCATAGAGTAATGCGCGTTTCATCGTTTGGCCTCCTTTCCTTTTTTCGAGAGGAACGACTCATACGGAATATTCTCTCCGATATAATAGTTCCATTCGGTTTGTGTAAAGTCACGCTTCAACTTGTGCTTGATTCGATCTACCATGATGGGCACAGAGATCAAGACTTGAGATAAGTTTCCTTTCTGGTCACCTAACCATAGATAATTCTTGGAACGATCGTAGTTGAAGTAGAGAATCCAGTTGTTGCTGGAAAATAAGGTGATAGGCTCAACCTTTTCAGTATTGGCAATCCAGAGGTTAATGGTACCGTCGTAGCTTGATGAGAAGAGACGGTTCTCATTGATTCTGATCCTGGACACACGTGAACGATGTCCTACCAGTTTGCGTACATTCCCTTTTGCATCGTATAGATAGATGGTACCGTCCTTCATGCCGTAGGCCTGTAAACCGGAGCTGTTTGAGGTGGCAAAGGCAGTCACCTGTCCAGATACAGGAATCTTCTTGGTCTCGATCTTGTTCAGATCCTTGACAATATGCATGCGTCCTTTGTCATCAAAGAGTACTGGCATATGCTCCAAGCGTGCCGTCATTACCACTTTAAAATTCAAGTCTTTGGTGGCTACAATGGTGTTCGTCGTCTGGTCCAGTTTGGCCATATTATTCTCGCCGATCAGCAATTGGTATCTCTCGTCCAAACATAATTGCATTTTGAATGGTCTTACCAGAGGCACTTCTAGAAGCTTTACGTCCTTGCCGTTTTTGATATACAGAAATCCGTTACGACTGATGACGTAAACGGTATTGCTGGGACTGATATAAACATCGCGGAAGTCGTAGTTCTTGTCTTTGAAAAGTGTCGTGGTTTTCAACTGGTTACCGTTGATTTCATGGTAGAATATCTCACCATAGCTACTGATGGATATCAATTGATTGTCGCTCTTAGGCAGGAACTCCAGGTTATAGACAGCGTCGCTATGCCGGCTCCATTCATTTCTGCTTTGACTGGACTGAGAGAGCGCCTGATAAATTGTTGGATAATACACATCACCATGATATCTTTCCGTATAAAGATATGAAGCATAGCTTAGCAGGTCGCCGATTTCCTGATTTCCTGCTCTGAATTGTGTGAGCGCTAAAGCACCGAGTGAACGTCCAAGAGCCAAAAAGCTGAGAGTCTCAGCCGTACGCCTGTTTTCTTCTGCTACTTTTCGCTGATGCTCTGCAATATCATAGGCATCAAGCGCCTTTCTCTCAGATTCGAGGGCTTTCTCTTGGGCGATAATAGCATTATGCCGCTCTTCCTCTGAACGTTGTCGCATCTCGTTGGCCACTTGTGTCTGTTCCTCAGCCTCTTCACGCTGTTCATCAGAGATTTTCTTCTGCTCGTAAGCAATTTCCTCCATTTGCTTACTGACGCTGTACAACACAGCGGATTGCTTATCCCTTCGTTGCAGGTTTGACAATTGTGCTTTCAACTCGTCGATCTCCTTGTCCGACGAGTTCCAGCCTCTGAGTCCTACGACTGTAGTACCTGCCAAGACGAGCGCTGCAACACTGGTAATGATAACTTTCTTATCCACGTTGTCTCAAACAGCTTAATTCTACTTCCTCTTGAGCGCAAATAGCGTGATGTCGTCGCTCTGTTCGGCTTCACCTACAAATTCTGCCACATCGGCTTTCACCGTGTCGATGATCTGCTGGCAATCCTGTCCGGCACATTTCTTCAAGGATGCCTCCAGCCTGTCATCACCAAACTCCTTGTAGTTGATATCCATGGCCTCGTTGACGCCATCGGTAAACATCACCAGGGTCTCACCAGGCTCCAGTTTCATATGCTGGTCGTGATACTCCAGTCCTTCGATGGCTCCTACGAGGAAGTCCTGCGGCATGGGCAACACCTCGGTGCTACCGTCGGGCTTCAGGATGTATGGCGGATTGTGACCGGCATTACAATAGGTGATCTCGCCTGTGCTGATCGTAAAGATGCCATAGAATACGGTGACGAACATACAGTCCACCGACTCATTGGCAAGCAACTGATTGGAATAGGTCAGACAGTCAGAGGGTTTTCCGCCACGAATACCTGTAGCGCGGATCAGCGTACGGCTTACTGCCATGAAGATGGCTGCGGGAATACCCTTACCACTGACATCGGCAATCACGAATCCGATGCGGTCTTCGTCAATGCGGAAGAAATCATAGAAATCACCTCCCACATCCTTCGCAGCATTCATCGAAGCGGCAATATCCAACTGGTGCTGGTTCTCTGGGAATGGCGGGAAGATACGGGGCAGGATCGCCTGCTGGATCTCGCGTGCCACAGCCAGGTCGCCTTTGATCGACTCCAGCTGGGTGTGCTCCTGTTGAGACTGACGGATGTAATTGATTTGTTCGACGGCTTTCTCGATCGTTACACTCAGGTCATCGAGGTCGATGGGCTTGGTAGCGAAGTCAAAGGCACCGTTGTTCATCGCCTGACGGATATTTCCCATATCGCCATAGGCGGACACCATGATGCATTTGAGGGCGGGATTACGCATCTCATTGACTTTTGTGAGCAGCGTGAGTCCGTCCATCTCCGGCATGTTAATATCCGAGAGGATGATGTCATAGTCCGGGTTCTTCACAAGCAACGCAAGCGCCTCCAGTCCGTTATGGGCAAATGAGAACTCATATTCACCCTTGCGGATTTTCCTTCTAAAGTATTGGGTGAGCAGCAATTCCAGATCGCTCTCGTCGTCTACACTAAGTATTTTTACGGCCATAAAGTTGAATTTGGTTTATTAATAATGGTGCAAAAGTAAGGTAAAAGTTTGATATTACCAAATTTTTTTGTTGATAACTGGAAAATTTTCTTTAACTTTGCCCCCTGAAAGATGAAACTCCTTGTTTTTAACCCCGAACACGACTTGGCATTGGCAGCCAATCTGAGTAATTTTACAGCCCCGCATGCCGGTCGTCAGTTGCGCGCAGACTTAGGATTCATTCCTGCTATCTGGGCTGCAGCCAATGACTTCGTGCTGGTGGAGAATGTCGAGGATGCCGAACGCCGGTTCTTGCGCCTGACGCGTCGTCCTTTTGGACGTTTTATTGCCAAGGATCTGCTCTGCAAGCTTCAATTTTCGGCTGTTGATGTCTGGGGGTGGGATCTGGCCATCCGTGCCTATCTCCTTCGCTGGGGTGTCGAGGCTGTCGTTATGCCCACCGTGACTCAGATCGACGCCATCCGCCAACTGTCGCATCGTCGGCATGCCATGCAGTTGTTGGAGAGTCTGCAGATGCCTGGCACCATCGGATGTGCCAGTGAGACGGATCAGATGGAGATGATCGCCGACCGACTTCAAAGCGGTGAACACCTCGTTGTGAAGGCCCCCTGGAGCAGTAGCGGACGGGGTGTCCGTTTTATGGAGGGCGATATGAATATCTATGACAAAGGATGGGTACGCCATGTCATTGAAAAACAGGGCTCAGTGATGGTGGAACCTTACTACAACAAGGTGAAGGATTTCGGTATGGAGTTCGTGAGCGACGGCAAAGGTTTAGTTAGTTATGTCGGTCTCTCTCTCTTCCAGACCTCCAACGGGGCTTATACGGGTAATATCCTTGCTTCTGAAGATGAAAAAGAGCATATGATAAGCCTTTATATATCAGTTGATTTGCTAAAATCTGTTCAACAAAAGATATGTACCATGATGGGCCTCTTGTTGAAGGACCGTTATGCGGGTGCTTTCGGCATCGATATGATGGTGGTCCGCCGTGATGATGGTGATGGTTTTCTACTGCATCCTTGTGTTGAGATCAACCTCCGGCGAACGATGGGACATGTGGCAATCAGTCTCACGGAACACTGTTCAGGACTGCCCAAACTGATGAGGATAGAATATAATTCAAATGTTTACAAAATCAGGATTACTTCTTAGGTGTAACCTTCATAAACACCGGATAGTGGTCGGAATAGCTTAACTCTTTTTTATAATAGGTTAGACCTTCAAGTGCTGGGTCGTGGAAGATGTAGTCGATACGAACCTGTTTGTTGCCACGGAAGGTGTTCATCCATCCACTACCACACTCTTTGAAACCGTCAACCTTGTCGCCTAACATTGTGTTATAGACATAAGAGTAGGGCACATCGTTGAAGTCGCCGCAGACGATGACGGGTACCTCTGATTCGCGCATATCCATCGCCAGCATGTTGGCCTGACCTGAACGGGCAATCATACCGATGGCATAGTTGCCGTACAGCGCATCCATCAAGTAGTTGGACTGGATGTCGGCACCGCGCATCTGAGCCTTTGCAGCCCTGTGGAGTGTACCGTTGATACCTGTGGTCTCAAGGTGGGCATTATACACACGATAGGTGTTGTCGCCAACGGTGATCTCCGCCCACATGGCACTGTTGTTGGTCATCTCAAAGGGGATATTCTTAGAGGCCTTGATCGGGTAGCGGCTGTAGATGATCATGTCGTGATTACCCAGCGCGCTATAGGGGAAATATTCTTTGTAAGAGTCGGAGTTCTTCTTGTCACCAGCCGTGTTGTTATACTCCTGGAAGCAGACGATATCCACCTTCTGACGCTTCATCTCGGCGAGGATGTCCTGTGCCATGAAACCGGTGGTCTCTCGGCTGAACATCGCCACGTTGTAGGTGGCAATCTTAAAGCCTGGCTGTTTGTCAGCATTTTCGTTGAGGGAGCCGAACTTATACATCGTGCTGATGTAGGGGATGCAGCAGAGCAGGGTGATCAGCGGCATGAGCATCCAGTGGAAACGGCGCATAATGAGCCAGTAGAGGAGGAAGAATGCGTTGCCTGCTATCAACAGGGGCAGGGCATAGACCAACATAGCGCGGGCCGTGTTGCCTGCGGGTTGAACATCACCACCAAAGAGTCCCACGAGGGTAAATACCATCAGCAGGAAGGTGGCGATCAGCATCATAAATGAGAAATATTTCTGTACTGCAAGTTTTCCCATAATAATAAGTTTTTAGATATGATAAAGGGGAATGAATTTAATCATCAAGATGTTTCTTGACCATCTCTATCAGGTTCTCTACCTTGAAGGGTTTTGCCATGAAGTCGTCGCAGCCAGCAGCCCGGGCCTCGCGGATGTTCTCCTCGAAAGCATAGGCACTCAGGGCAACGACAGGGGTATCGGTGGATACTTCCTTGATGATGCGGGTGGCGTCGAGACCATTCATCTCCGGCATACGGATATCCATCAGGATCATATCGGGATGCTCGTCTTCATTCAAGGTCACTGCCTCGATACCGTTGTGGGCACGAATGAGCTTATAGCGCTTCTGCAGCACAATCTTCACCAGTTCGTAGTTGCTATCCTCATCTTCGGCTACGAGGATCTTCTTCATGTTACGCTCGTCAGTGCGACCGCTGATGCGGATGGTGCGCATGTTATTCTGAGTGGTCGTGGACTTCTGGGTGTCCTTGCCACCGATGGTGCCTTCAAACGGCATGTTGAATCGGAAGATAGAACCCTTGCCAATCTCTGACTCTACCGAGATGGTTCCGCCCAGTTTCTCGACGATGATCTTACAGAGGGGCAAGCCCAGACCATAGCCGTTCTTGGTGGTCTCTGCATCGCGGGAGACATAGGTCTCGAAGATATGATCGAGGTCTTCCTTGGCGATACCTGAGCCGGTGTCCTTCACGAAGAACTCTATCTTGGAGGCATCGTCGAGTACCTGATAGCCGTAGGTGATGCTACCCGTAGGGGTGTGCTTCAAGGCGTTGCTGATCAGATTGGAGAATACCTGTGTCAAGCGGTTGGCATCGGTATTGAAGGTGACGCTCATCAAGGGCTTCTTCCATTCCAACTTCACGGAATCGGGACAGCGGAACTTGAAGAGGTTCTTGATACTTGCAAAGAGTTCGTTGAGGTCGGTCACGGATTTCTTCATCACAATTTCTCCGGACTCCACTCGTGAGAGGTCGAGAATCTCATTGACAAGACTCTGCAGACGGTTGTTATTGCTCTCGATGATCTCGTAGAACTTCATACGGTCTTCCTGTGAGTCGGTTTCTACCAACACACGCGAGAACCCCTCAATAGCATTCAGCGGGGTACGGATCTCATGGCTCATGTTTGCAAGGAAAAGTGACTTCATCTTACTGGCATTCACAGCCTTCTGAGCCTTCTCCTCGTATTCCTTCAGTTTCTGGTTTGCAATCGCGAGTTGTTCGTTTGCAAGTATCAACCTGCGATTGCATTCAGCATACTTCTGTAAAAGTATCTCTTTTTCGTTCTTTTCCATGAGTGTGATTCCGAAAATTCACTAATTGGTGGCAAAAGTACGATTTTTTTTTGAAAGAACAAAGGAAAAATGGATTTTTTTTAACTTCTGCGTGCTTTTTCCCATGCACCGCTGGTGTGATGACTCTTCAGATAGATCATGCCGCGGAAGACGTTGAGATTCATGAACACGAAGTAATAGGCTGTGTAAAGCAGTTTGTTACGACGTCCTGAACGACTGAGAAGCCAGCCGGCAGCTGCCATCAGGTAGAAGAGGGCTTGCAGCAACAGCATGATTGTAAAACATGTGCCTGCTCCTAAGATGACGAGGGCGATGTTGATTAGCAACAGAAGGACCATTGCCACAGGGGTGATACTCCAGCGGAGTACGCGATGGCTGATGTACTGGAAGGCTACCAAGGGCTGACTAAAGGGATTGAGCATGCTACGCAACCACCAGATACTCTGCAGACCACCTGCAGCGATGCGGCGTTTGCGCTTGGACTCCTCGGCCAGGTCGGCAGAACCGTATTCCTGGGCATAGGCGTCGGGGGTATAGGCGATGCGTTTACCATCGGCAACGATCAGCATCGACATCATGAAGTCGTCGAGTAGGGCTTCGTTGGGCACATCGCGAACAAGGGTGGGGTCGATGGCATAGAGTTCGCCTGCAGCCCCCATTGCAGAATATAGTTCACTGTCCCAGCGTTTCAGTGTACTCTCATAGCGCCAGTAGATGCCTTCGCCTTCTGCTGCCACTTCACCGACTTTCTTGGCGACAACGCGTTTTTCTCCTGAGACACAACCCACGGTGGGATCCATGAACAGACGGGCTATCTCCCGCATGGCCTGCGGATTGATCATGGTGTTGGCATCGGTAAATGCCACGTAGCGGGTCTTCAGTTCCTGGAGTCCATGTTTCAGGGCAGCGGTCTTACCGCGCCGTTCGGGACTGAACACGATATCCACTTCGGGATAGGCGGCAAGCAGTTCGTTGGTACGGTCGTTACTGCCGTCGGTAACCCACATAATGCGAAACTTATCTCTGGGGTAGTCGAGTGCCAACGTGTTTTCCATCTTCTCTGCCACGACGTCTTCCTCATTGTAGGCACAGATCATGAGGGTCATCGTGGGGAGTTGATCGTCAGCCGGTAGAACGGTCTCCTGCGGTTTCCCGCAGCAGAGCCGTTTCACTCGGATGATGATGTAAAGGAGTATCCCATAACCGATATAGGTGTAGAATACGATGAATAAGCAGACCCAGAACAGGATTTTCAGTGTGAGCATAGCGTTAAAATTTTTTAGATGTGCTTATTTCGTTTCTATCTCTTCCTGCATGTCGATGAACTGACGGTTGTCGTCATAGAACTCATACTGCAGGAAAGCGAGTTTCTGAGAGGGGATCACATGGACACCAAGTCCATATTTCATCTGCCATTGGCGCTTCAGACTGAAGACACCCTTGTTGATGTAGGCAGCCACATAGGGATGTACGTGGAGGTAGAACCTGCGGATTCCGATCTTGTTGACCAGGTTGTCAATTTTATTCTCCAGTGTGTCGGTGAAGAGGATGCTTGATTTGATGGTGCCCTTACCGAAACAGGTAGGACAGACCTCTTCTACATTCACACTCATGGCGGGACGCACGCGTTGGCGGGTAATCTGCATCAGACCGAACTTCGAAAGGGGCAGGATGTTGTGCTTGGCTCTGTCTTTCTGCATGTTCTTGCACATGCGCTCGTAGAGCAGCTGACGATCTTCTGGCAGTTTCATGTCGATGAAGTCGACGATGATGATGCCACCCATGTCCCTGAGACGCAACTGACGGGCCAGCTCGTCGGCGGCTCCCAGGTTGGTTTCAAGGGCGTTGGTCTCCTGATTGTTCTCCTTCTTAATGCGTGTTCCGCTGTTCACATCCACCACATGCATCGCCTCGGTGTGTTCGATGATGAGGTAGGCGCCGTGCTTGTAATTAACCGTCTTTCCAAAGCCTGACTTCAGTTGTTTGGTGACACTGAAGTTGTCGAAGATAGGTACTGTACCGTTATACAGTTTGACTATCTCCTTTTTCTCCGGAGCAATGAGCCCCAGGTAGTTCCTGATTTCGTCGTAGATACCGCTGTCGTTGACGTGGATACCGTCGTATGAGGGATTGAACAGGTCACGAAGCAATGCGACAGCCCGACTTTCCTCCTCGAAGCATAATTGCGGGCGTTCTGTTGTTTTCTGTACTTTCGTGATGGTGTCTTCCCAGCGTTTCAGCAGGATCTTCAACTCTGCATCGAGTTCGGCAGCCCGTTTGCCTTCTGCCACCGTACGTACGATGACACCGAAGTTCTTGGGCTTGATGCTTTGGATGAGCTGTTTCAAGCGGCTACGCTCCTCGCCACGTTTGATCTTGGTAGAGACAGATACACCGTTCTCAAAGGGTATCAGCACCAGATAGCGTCCTGCGAAACTGAGTTCGCACGTGAGGCGCGGTCCCTTGGTGTTGATGGGCTCCTTGACAATCTGTACCAGTATTTCCTGTCCTACCTTCAGGGCGTTGGCGATGCTGCCGTCCTTTTTCAGTTCGGGTTGGATGTGAGCTTTCTGAATGGGGAAGAGTTTCTTGCGGTCACTCACCACCTGTTTCAGATACTTCTCGTAGGAGTTGAATTGATTTCCCAGGTCAAGATAATGCAGGAAGGCCACACGTTCGGCACCGACATCGACGAAGCAGGCATTGAGTCCGGGCATCAGTTTTCTGACCTTTGCCACGTAGATGTTACCCACCGAGAAGGACACCGTCCGTTGCTCCTGCTGGTATTCCACCAGCTGTTTGTCTTCGAGCAGCGCAATAGAGATGTCTTTCGGCTGAACATCAATGATTACTTCACTTGTCATTAGCTTCTTGCTTTTCTTGTAGGGTTTTCTGTTTAATTCAAAAGGGTGTGCCGCTATCCGTTAAGGGATTAGCCGGCACACTCCTTTCATTCTGTTTCTCATGTCACGTAAGCTTACTTGCTCTTATGACGATTCTTGCGCAGTCTCTTCTTACGCTTGTGAGTAGCCATCTTGTGGCCCTTCTTCTTCTTTCCGTTTGGCATAATTCTAGAATTTATTTAAGTTGTTAATTACTTCATTTTCTCAATAAAGCTCTTAGAGGGCTTGAATGAGGGAAAATCGTGTGCGTCGATAACGATCGTCGTGTTCTTTGAGATGTTACGGGCGGTCTTTTGGGCGCGACGCTTCACCAGGAAGGTACCGAAGCCACGGAGATAGACATTCTCCTTGTTGTCGGCGAGGCTCACGCGGATCTCTTCCATGAAAGCTTCTACAGTGGTGGCCACATCTTTCTTGGCAACACCAGTCTCGTCAGCAATTTTGTTGATGATTTCTGCCTTGGTCATTTTTATATTTCTTCTATATATTAATAATGTGTAAATCCGATTTTTCTCAATTTCGGACTGCAAAGTTACTAATTTTCAGTAGATTACCGAAACTTTTCCCGATTTTTTTTCAAAAAAAGGCAAAAATAGCCGTTCTTGGGGCGCTTTTTTGTTCCTTCGCACCACAAAATCAAGGAAATATGCAACAATTTAGAGATTTTTGATGATCAGGGTGGAGTTCGTACCACCGAAGCCGAACGAGTTGCTGAGGAACAGGTCGAAATGCTGTTCTTTTCTCTCTGGCAACACGTTGATGACGGCAGTCTCCTCATCAGGTGTCTCGAAGTTCAGGTTACCCGCCATGAAGTCGTTCTTCATCATCAGGATGGAGTAGATCACCTCACTGGCACCTGCCATCCACATCTCATGACCCGTCAGACTCTTGGTGGAACTGACTGGCACCTTGTAGTCGCCGAAGACCCGGGCTATCACCTGTGCTTCGCGCTGATCACCGATGAGTGAACTTGTGGCGTGGGCATTCACGTAGCCGATCTCCTGCGGTGTGACACCTGCATTCTTCAGGGCATTGAGCATACTCTTCGAGGGACCTTCGATATTGGGTGTGGAGATATGGTCGCCATTGCCAGAGAAACCCCATCCCAGTACTTCTGCCAGGATTGGAGCCCCACGCTGGATGGCGTGTTCGTAACTCTCTAAGATCAGGGTGGCACCACCACCGCTGGGTACGAGACCGTCTCTGTCCTTGTCAAAGGGACGACTGGCTTTCTCCGGGGCATCCTCACGGACGGAGAACGACTGCAGACCGTCGAACGACACCACACCTAAGTGGTTTACCTCCTCAGCACCGCCACAGATGATGCAGTCCTGCAGACCATTGGCGATAAGGGTGGCTGCCATGCCAATACTCTGGGAACCTGAGGCACAGGCAGCAGAGATCGTCTGGTTGATACCTTTCAGTTTGAAGATACAAGCCAGGTTCATGGAGATGGTGGAGTTTAGACACTGGAAGAGGGAACCACTGCCACAGGCCAGACTGGTGTTCATCTGGTGGAACTTATCCACCGCCTTGCTGCTGGCTTCTACGGCAGAGTCGTTGCCATAGACGATACCCACCTCGTGCTGTTCCAGATAGTCCATATCGATACCTGCCTGTTGCAGCGCCTGTAGGGTAGCCAGATAGGCATACTGGCTCTCTTCGTGCATATAACTTCTCGTATTGCGGGGTAGCAGGGCTTTCAGGTCAGCCTTCGGCACATTTCCCACCAGACCAGAACGGAAGCCTGCCTCCTTACGTACGGGATCGAGGATGATACCGCTTTTTCCTGCGTAAAGGGCGTCTCTTACTTCGTCGAGGCTGGTACCGATGCACGACCAGATTCCCATGCCTGTAATCACAACTCTATTCATTCGATTTATCGTCAGTTTTCTCAATTTGGCTGCGAAATTACAAATAAAATATGAGATATGTATTAGATTTCCGCATTTTTTTGTATTTTTGCACAAAATCTGAAATTTACTCAAATAGTATGGCAACAGTTGACGACAAGAAAGTGATTTTCTCGATGGTCGGAGTGAGCAAGACCATTCAGCAGAACCAGAAACAAGTGCTCAAGAACATCTACCTCAGTTTTTTCTATGGGGCGAAGATCGGTATCATCGGTCTGAACGGTGCCGGTAAGTCCACCTTGATGAAGATTATTGCAGGTCTCGACCAGCAGTATCAGGGCAATGTGGTATGGAGTCCGGGTTACTCGGTGGGTTATCTGCCTCAGGATCCGCCTCTCGATGAGACGAAGACGGTGAAGGAGAATGTGATGGAGGGTGTGCAGCACGTCTATGATGCCCTGGCTGAGTACGATGAGATCAATGTGAAGTTCGGACTGCCCGAATACTACGAGGATCCCGATAAGATGGAGAAGCTGATGGCGCGTCAGGCTGAATTGCAGGATGTCATCGACTCGACGGATGCGTGGAATATGGACTCGAAACTGGATCGTGCGATGGCAGCCCTGAACTGTCCTCCTGGCGATTGGAACGTGACGACACTCTCGGGTGGTGAGCGTCGTCGTGTGGCGCTATGTCGTCTGTTGCTCCAGAAACCTGATGTGCTGTTGCTCGATGAGCCTACCAACCACTTGGATGCCGAGAGTATCGACTGGTTGGAACAGCATCTGCAGCAGTATGAGGGAACGGTGATTGCCGTGACCCACGACCGCTATTTCCTCGATGATGTGGCAGAGTGGATCCTTGAACTGGACCGTGGTGAGGGTATCCCCTGGAAGGGCAACTACTCTTCTTGGCTCGAACAGAAATCGCAGCGCTTGGCACAGGAGGAGAAGTCGGCTTCGAAGCGTCGTAAGACCCTCGAACGCGAGTTGGAGTGGGTGCGTATGGCGCCGAAGGCACGTCATGCGAAAGGAAAGGCCCGTCTGAACTCCTATGATAAGATGTTGAACGAGGAACAGAAGGAGCGTGAGGAGAAACTGGAGATCTTCATCCCCAATGGTCCGCGTCTCGGTAACAAGGTGATTGTGGCAGAGCATGTGGCGAAGTCATTCCCGGAGAAACAACTCTTCAACGACCTGAACTTCATTCTCCCGCCGAATGGTATCGTGGGTGTGATTGGTCCTAACGGTGCAGGTAAGACAACGCTCTTCCGACTCATTATGGGTCTTGATACCCCAGATGCCGGCACCTTCGATGTGGGAGAGACAGTGAAACTCTCTTATGTGGATCAGCAGCATAAGGACATCGATCCTGAGAAGAGTGTCTATCAGGTGGTGAGTGGTGGCAACGAGACGATCCGCATGGGTGGTAAGGATGTGAACGTACGTGCTTATCTCTCACGATTCAACTTCAGCGGTGCCGATCAGGAAAAGAAATGCGGGGTACTCTCAGGTGGTGAACGCAACCGTCTGCATCTGGCTATCGCCTTGAAACAAGAGGGTAATGTCTTACTTTTAGATGAGCCTACTAACGATATAGACGTCAACACGTTACGTGCATTGGAAGAAGGCCTTGAGGCCTTTGCGGGATGTGCCGTAATTATCAGTCACGACCGTTGGTTCCTGGATCGTATCTGTACCCATATCCTCGCCTTCGAGGGTGAAGGAAATGTGTTCTATTTCGAGGGCAACTACTCCGAATATGAGGCGAACAAAGCTCAGCGCTTGGGACTGGAAGAACCCAAGCGAGCCCGTTATCGTAAACTCATGGAAGAGTAATCGGTTAACGACATAACATCTGATAGGGACAGGTGCGACAGCGATCCTGATCCTCTGTCGGCGAGAAAGCGAGGTCCTGACAGAAGATCTCGCTCATCTTTTCTCTGAGCAACTGCATGAATTCTTCTGAGGCAGTGGCGATGTCTCTTACGGGATCCTTACCCAGTTTCAGCGTTGGGTCATAGCC
>JAEEGG010018271.1_pt1 | contig 14301 bp, 10 predicted proteins | sample 9134161 | NCBI WGS metagenome assembly JAEEGG01 (sample SAMN16246543, study PRJNA631951) | gut metagenome | biome: gut microbiome; feature: rumen; material: CR-attached | host: Bos | place: Iran: Karaj | collected 2018-10
CTTTCCGAAATGCAACCCTATCCTAACTTTTCGCTCTTGACTCGAACGCTAGTTCGATATATAATAATTACATAGGGCTTTACCATACTCGGTAGGCGGTTGTCCAACTTTCAAATTTACTTTGAAATATTCAAAGATTAACAAGAAAGGAGGGCTAGTCATATGTTAACAACTGATAGTTTTGTAGCATTAATAAGCTTGGCACTTACGTGCTTCGGTCTTGGCTACGCCGTTGGTTGTAGCAAGACAAAAAAATAACCGCCAACCCGCCAGTTGACGGTTATTGTAATATATAACCAATAACCAGTGGGCAACCGTCTATCGGTAATGCCCTATTTATATTTACATTTTAACCTTACTACAAAGCCTTGTCAACAACTTCTCAAGCTCGTTTCTTACAAAACTCCACAAACTCCCCATACGGTATCGGCTTGGAGAAATAGAAGCCCTGGCAGTACTCTATGCCAAGTCCTGAGATATAATCAACCTGCTCCTTGGTTTCAGCCCCTTCCGTTACGATTTCAAGCCCCATATGCTGGAACATCTCGGATATTCCTTCAAAAACAATTTTCGCCTGCTGATTCTTCGCAGCATCCCAAAGAATGCTCTTGTCTATCTTGATAATCTTAAACTGCATATTAAGAATCGACGACATATTACTAAGCCCGGTGCCGTAATCATCAAGCGAGAAGGAAAATCCCTCATCCTTAAGCTTAATATAGTTATCAATAAAGATATCCTCCGAACGCTCCGCCGTAGACTCAGTAATTTCTAGGTTGATATCATCCGTCGTGACATTGTATTCCTTCATGATATTCTTAAAATCTTCCGCGATATTCTTCTTCATAAGCTGCACCGGTGAAAGATTAATCTCGATGAAGTCAATGCCGCAGTCCCTGAGGTCACCCTTGGCTATATCCTGACAAACCCTTCTAAACATCTCTTCGCCCACTTCAAAGATAAGGTCACTTTCCTCCGCAACCGCAATAAATTCATCCGGTGAGATGAATCCAAGTTCCGGATCAATTAATCTTGAAAGCGCCTCCGCAGAATGCACCTTACCTGTCCTGTTATCATATATCGGCTGATAGAAAACCTGATAAGCCCCACTGGTGAGCCCGCTTTGCAGCGCCTTCTCAACTTTGAGTTTCCTGTTTATCGTCTCTAATTTCTCACCCTTATAAACCTGCACGCCATGCTCATAAGTTCTTCGAAGGGAGTCAGAAAACATAAGAATATTGTTAAGCGAATCCGCATCTTCAGGGACACGCAGGCATACCACATTTATGTCCGCAGGAATATTATAACCGCCAACCTGAATGGCCTCTCCAAACTGCCCCTTCAACTTCTCAATATACTCATCCATATCCTCCCTGGATGAATTATTAATATAGGCAAAACCCCCGCCGCTTAAATAATACAAACTGCTGCCCTTTCCAAACGTATCCTTAAGTTTCTCAGACACGATGTTCAGCATATCATTTACATAGTTATATCCAACCGCATTGTTAAGGTGATTGAAATTTGCCATTCTAATCAGCACAACATTATATCTAACATTCGCCTTTATATACTGCTCCACATCGCTGGCAAAAAGCGCCCTGTTATATAATCCCGTAATCGGATCCCGCACCTGTCCTTCACTTTCCGTAAAGCCGCAGATAGAAAATACCGCAACCGCCTCAAAGAATAATTCACATTTAATTTCCGGGTATACAAACTGAATTCCCACACCTATGAGGGAGAGAATGATAAAAAGAATAATCTCATAAACCTTACGAATACCAATGGCCTTGTGATATTTAATTATCATATAGATTGTGAGTATCAAGAAGGCAATGGCAATGACATATTCAACCAGTATGCCGTTTCCTCTGTGATATACACCATCTTCCACCGTAAAGGCCAGTTTCGTCAAAGGATTGGATAATAAGATAAGATAAAAAATCCCTATCGGCGCAAAGGTAAGCGCCATCTTGATTTTGTTGAAAGAATACCATCTACCGCAGATATCAACTGCATACAGAAAAACATGCACAATAAAAACAACATGTATCGCATGATACAGATATAAACTAATCAGGTTTGTATCTAAAAACGGACTTACTATCTGATTCATCTCAAGGATAAGGGATGCAAGCAATCCATTCAGATTAACCATGAATAATAATTTATTATTTCTTCTGCTTAAGCCCTTGTCGGAAAGCATTACGAAACATATTCCGAATACTATGACAGCGGCTATGTAAAATACATATAATTCTTTCATATAAATCCTTAAAAACAAAGGGGATGGTTTTGCCCATCCCCAAATTCTTGCTTAATTACTCAGCTTTGAAATTCTCTTTAGGAACTCCGCAAACCGGACAAACAAAATCAGCCGGCAAATCTTCGAACTTGGTACCAGGAGCTATACCCTGATCTGGTGCACCAACTTCTTCATCATATTCAAAACCACAAATTTCACATACATATTTCATAACAAATTCCTCCTAAAAAATCAAATCTTATTTCCAATTTTGCGAAAATTAAGCCTTCCAAAGTGAATGCAAATTGCAGTAAGCATATACAGCAAGTACTTCATCACCCTCTAAAAGCGGGAATACAGCCTTAGGCTCATCTGTAGGTGTCAGAGTCTTTCTCTGATTTCCATTTTTGGTCTCAATTGCAATCCACTCAATGAAATGCGCCTCTGTCATAGGATGAACAACTTCGCCTACTGTAACATAAACCTTGTTATCCTTAATTTCATATACAGGTACATGTTTCTCAACTGCTGCATCTGTTGTGCCAGGAATAATCTCCTCCATTGATTCGCCGCAGCATTTGGTTGGACATGCTGAGTCTTTAACAATAGCTACAATCTTTCCACAGCCTTTACAAATATAAAACTTCATTTCAAATACCTCCTTAGCCCCAATTTTATCTAAATTATATCATAACGCCCCTCAATTTAATACTCAATTTTCCCTAATGTCAACTTTTCTGTAACTCTTTCTTATGACCACAGAATTAAGGTTAAGCGCCAGCTCCTTCATAGTCGCCGGACTGTGCTTTGTTTCATCATACTCTAGGATATATTTCTCATATCCGTTGATGATTTTCGCCCCCGACGGATGCTCAATAACTCTGGCAAAATTCCCGCCCTGATACGTGGAATGCACATGCCCGTGCAGCATATATAAAGGCCTTGTCTCTTCCAGTAATTTATTAAAACAGTTAAAACCCCTGTGGGCCACATCTTCAAGGTCTCCATACCCCTTGGCAGGAGCATGAGTAACTAAGATATCAACTCCCCTGTGGGCCAGTATCGACACACCGGCCCTGTTAATTCGGCCTTTCATCTCACCTTCCGAATACATAAAAGGCCCGTCCTTATATCTCATGGAACCACCCAGCCCCATAATACGAACCCCTTTATATGTCACCACCTTATCATCTATGCATATGCACCCAAGCGGTGGCTTCTTCACATAAGACGAATCATGATTTCCCCTGACATAATAAACCGGCACATTAGCCATTGTCATAAGAAACTCAAGATAATCCGCCTTTAAGTCTCCGCATCCGATAATCAGGTCCACCCCCTTCAACTTCTCGGGAGAATAATAATTCCACAGTGACCTGCATTCTTCATCTGCTACTACTAATATCTTCATTCGTAACCCCTTTTGACCATAGTGCCACTAGGGACGGGGTAATGTGCATCTTTTTTCGCCCATCCGCCGGCGTGGTCACCTATGGTTCCATTTTACTCTTCGCTCTTTGGCAGCTCGCCCTCTATATTCTCATTAAGCCAGTCCAAAGTAGCAATATTGCCATCACCTATGGCTTCCTGATGTACCGATACTTCGAATAATCCGGCGGTATTCTCGCTGACGAGCCCATTTTGCGAATGAATCTCACCGGAGAACGGATCAACTCCGCCCGAAATAATCGCGCTCTTTAAGAACGAAAGCAGTTTGCATGTCTGATATGGAAGGTCAGCCGCCGTAATGATATCAACCACGCCGGTAGATAAACCAAACCAGTAGTTGGTCGCCGTCTTGCCTTCCTCAGTTTTCTCATTCTTAAAGCCGTCTTCCAGCATATATTCAACTATCTTTAAGTAATATTTACCCCAGTTATAATATGGCGCGCCCAGGAATCTGATATTATTTTCTTCCATCACATATACGCCCGGCCTGTTATTCTCTCCATACACATACGAATACTCAATATCCGCATAAACCCTGATATTCTCGGACTTGAGAACCGCCATATAATCCATGGAATTCTCTAAAGTATTCCATATGATTTTGACCTTTGCATTAGGGTCAATCAGCGATACACCAATCGCAAAAGCATTCATGTTGGCAATTGAAATATTGGCAGTATTTCTCGCCACATATCCAATAACATTTCTGGTCTGACCATCGCCAGCCCCTGCCTCCGACGAAATCTGCAAAAGCCTGTCCGCCGCCAGCACACCCATCAAAAACGATGCCTCATAAAGCTTACCATGATAACACCTAACCGACGGATGAGTCTTACCAACCGAGCAGTTAAAAAATTTGATATCCGGATGCTCAATCGCATACTTAACCGTCTCCGTCAGCATATAGGACGACACTGTAAAAATAACCTGGCAGCCATCATAAACTGCATCCCCAAGCGCCTTCTCCACGCTGCCATCACTCGGATTCGAAAAATAGCTCTTCGTTACAACATTGTCGCCACATCTTTCGTCGACGTAGATTTTGCCCGCTTCATGGGAATCAAGCCATCTGCCCGACGCCGTATTACTTGAATTAAAAATAAACGCCACATTCAGCGGATTCGCCGCCGTATACTTATTATTCACACCCGGAAACAGCGTATTAATAATATTCTGCGGGCCCTCAACCTTCGGCGCCTTCGGAGCCTCCTCCACAAACTCAATATTCTCCACATCGCCGTCGGACAAAAGTTCCTCTCTCGCCTTCTTCATCCTCGCAATAATCTGCTCATCGGACATCTCAAATAGCGACGACATCGGATAAAAACTTAAGTATGTCAGGAATGCGCTGCTCACCGCCTTATCGTCCTGATTATCAAGAATCGCCCTGCAGTTCTTCTCAAAGACAAAATACGCCGCCTTCAAATCATTCCTAAGTTCCTCTGGCCACGCCTTATCCAAAGTCTGTCCAAGGTAGCCTGCCAGCTGCTCATACTCACCCGGATTTGTAAATACAAAAAGGTGATTTCCAGTCACATCATAGAATTTAAGATATTCATAATAAGCCACCACCCTAGGGTCATCGCTCTTAGGTGGCAAAAGCCTCGTAACATTGGCAGGAATGAATACACTGCCCCCGTACTTGGACACAGAAACCCTCTTATTTCCTTCCTGCACATAGTAATGATTCATATATTCAAAGCACTCAATTGGATTTTGAATTCCTTCCTCCACATATGAGTCATATAAAGCGCTCCACTTGGTTGCGAACTCCGTACTCTGCTCTAAAAGTGGCATGAAATTAAAAGCGAAGGCGTTATTCCTTCCCTCAGTCTTGGTACCCACCACACGGCTAAGCGGAATCTCGATCAGGCTTAATTTGATATTTCCATGAGCCTCTTTCGCATCCTCCATATTATCGAGCACCTGCAGATACGGATCCGTTCCATCCTTCTGCGCCTTTTTAATTGCATCCATCCCAAGCTTCCTCGCCTGGACATAATCTTGTATCATATAATACCTCTTATCTTTCTTACGAGATATATTATATCACACGAAGGTGTGTGAGCAAATATAAAGCGCCACGTATGTGGCGCTTTAGTTTATTTTTTTAATGCCTCGCTTATCTTCCCCATCAAACTATCCTTATTCGCCGGCTTAAGTATATACGCCGCAGGCTTAAGCGCAAGCACCGACTTAATATGCTCCATATCCCCAAGCCCGGTCAGGAAAATAACCGGTATATCCTTCGTATCCTCATCCGAACGAATCATCTCCAGAGTCTGCTTTCCATCACAAACCGGCATCTCATAATCAAGAAGAATTACATCCGGCCTCTTCTTCGCAATCGCCGTAATTCCCTTCATACCGGACGTCGCAAGGGACACATCATACTCCCCATCCAAAATCGCCTTAAGACTCCTGAGCATCATCGGATCATCATCAATAACCAGAACTCTTATATCATCATGCGGATCTTCCTCAACCTTCGGCTCCTCCAGCGGCTCAACACCCCCAAGCATATCCGAAAGCCCCGCAAGCTCTGCCTCTATATCAATATCATCCGCATCCGCTTCCTTAATCTCTTCCATCTTCTTAACAGCCCTGTACTCCTCAACTCTCTCCTTAATAATACGCACCATTTCCTCTTTATCAACATCCTTGTCGATATGCGAAAACTGCTTATTTCCATAGAAGTACATATAATTCTTACGCTCTAAATCATTACCAATAGTAATCGTCGGAACCCCCGGACATACTCTTGCAACCGACCGAAAAATCCCCGGGTCCATCTCTCCCGCATTCCCGATCATACTGATTACCACTACCATAGGTCCGGTAACGCCTAAAACCTTATCAAATCCCACAATCTCTTCAGAACATAAATGAGACTCAAAATACTGCCCGAAAAATTCATTGAGTTCCTTATTGTGTACATTCAATTTTCCAACAATCAACATTCTGTCCATAGTAATATGCTCCTAATTTTATGATTATTCATCCTTAGCTGCCAGAATCTCATCAACCAGTTCCGCAACCGTATCCGAATCCAGGGCTGTAACTGCATTCTTTAAATCCTTAACTTTTTCATTCATTTCATCGCCCCAGTTATATTTATATAAATAATCCGCAATCGGATCTGCAGTATCGATATCCAGGTCCTCCATGGACTCTTTTAATTTCTCAAGCTGATCTGTAACTGAGAAAATATCATATTCTTCCCTGGTAATCTCCGTCTTTTCTATATTGAATGCTTCCCTTAATTTCTCACCGTAATTATACCAGTAATCAATAAGTATCGAATGCATTCTCTCAATTGTATCTTTCTTTCCTTCTCTTGATGCATGTTCAAGCACGTTGGCCATACCGGCAAGCGGAATAATACCAAGGGTTGCTGCAACACTCTTCATTGAGTGCACCTGGATTCTGTAATTATCCATTTCACCGGGTTCGTCGATTCGGCCATACATCTCATCGAGTTTCTTGGCATGCATAGGAATCATCTCAACGAAGTCCTTAACCGTAGCAATAACCAGGTCCTTCTGATAGAGGTGAGCCATGGCATAATTCCAGTCGATACCTCCGATAATTGGAAGTTCTCCAAGGTCCTCCTCTGCTGCCTTCGCAAGCTTCTCTTTCTTCTCTCTTTCATCCTTATCCGGCGCATGCTCAAAAAGCCTCGGCGAGATATTCTCTTTAATAACCTCTTCAAGCTTCGACGCCACAACAGGCTTTGACAAAAATCCATTAAAGCCTTCGCTTAGGTACATCTCCTTGGCACCCGTAACCGCATTGGCCGTAAGCACGAATACCGGCGTATTTTTATTCGGTCCCTGAAGATTCTTCTTCATCAAATGAAGCGTCTCAATACCGTCAAGTTCCGGCATCATATGATCAAGGAAAATAATATCGTAATAATTCTTCTCCGTAAGTTCCAGACACTCCTTACCCGACTCAGCCTCAGTAATCTGAACGCCCGTATCCTTAAGAAGCGCAACAAATACCTTTCGGTTAAGAGCATTGTCATCCACCACGAGAACCCTGGCATTTGGCGCATAGAAGGACTCATTATAATCGTAAGTCTCTCCTTCTTTTTCGTTAGCATCGAACTCACCAATCGGAGTCTTATCCCTTATCTCCTGCTCTATTGTAAAATAGAACTTCCTGCCTTCTCCGTATTTACTTTCAACTTCAAGTTTGGTACCCATGAGGTGCAGAAGATTCTGAGTGATATTCATACCAAGACCGGTACCTTCAATATTACGGTTTCTCTTCTCTTCAATTCTGTCAAAAGCAGAGAACAGTTTGGAAAGATCTTCTTCCTTAATACCGATACCTGTATCTTCTACCTCTACGTAAAGTTCGCAAGTCTGATCCTTAACAGTGCCGCTAACCCTGAACCATACAGTACCTGTCTGTGTATATTTGGTCGCATTAGTAAGAATATTTGTAATACACTGTTTTACTCTTACATCATCGCCGTATAACTTAGATGGCAGTGGATCTACAGTAACTTCCAGTTTAAGATTCTTGGCATTGGCACGGAATGATACCATATTTACAAGATCGCGAAGCATGGAATCAAGTTCATATTCTGCAGGTACAATCTCTAATTTGCCGGACTCGATTTTGGAAATATCAAGGATATCATTAATGATTGATAAAAGTGAATTACCTGCCGACTGAATATCCCTTGCATAACTTCTTACATTCTCATTATTACTCTCTCTAAGAATCATCTCATCCATACCAAGCACTGCATTGATAGGAGTTCTGATTTCATGGGACATCTGAGCCAAAAACTGCGACTTGGCTTCATCTGCCTGGGTTGCTGCCTCAACTGCTTCCTGCAATACAAGGGTTGCTTTTTCCTGCCACTTTATCATGGCAAGCATGATATAGGATATGACCCCCATGCAAAGACCAAAAAGCACAACAAATAAAATGTCATACTTAATAACACTGCCATATATGTCTGACCATTTTCTAACATATACAACGCTGAATCCGGACTCTTCTTCAACTACAGACATAACAACTTTTCGCTTGCCATCATAATCCTTTAAAGTTACAGGGTCGTCATTATAAACTGCCTCTAAGTAACCCGCCTGTTCCATGGATGTTGCGCTGTCTTTTTTAATTGAATAATCCTTATTTGGATGGCTTATGATATTACCGTCTTTATCAACAAAGAAGGTATATGCCGTATCCGTATTATTATCAATGATGTCCGTAAGACTTGAAAGATAAACGTCCATGGCAATAACACCATAGAACTCTCCCTTATCATCCATTATTTTCTTTGAAAGAGTTATGAAATAATCATTTTCATCTTCCCTGTAGAAAGGCGATGATACTGTAAAACCTTCATTCCCCTTGGTATCCATGGCATCTGTATACCACTTTAGTTCTTCCACATTTTCATCGGATGAACTCTTCTTGCCATCACTTATAACAAGTGGTGTGGAAGAATTCGCATTAGCAAGATATACAGCATAAATCTGATCATACTGCCCTGATATCTGACTAATCATTTCTTCATTAGCCTTATCATCCGACGAATTATCACCGGTCAGCACGAAATTGGAGAGCATATCAAGTATGGTTTCCTGATGAGTTGTCCACACTTTAAGTTCATCAACTCTCGCACCAATATGACCCATCATAGTGTTACTACCGCTTCTTACAGTTGAACTGGTTGCAACAATAATAGAAACGATGAATGCAAAGAAAAGTACCACAAGAACGCCCACCAGGAACATTCTGCTTCTTCTTCCGCTCATTCCCGCCGTAACTTTCTGATTATCAAGATTATTCTCTTCCTGAACCGTCTCAATAACCTTGGCACTTAATGAGATTTCATTCATTACATTCTCAATGCCGTAAGCATTTTCCTGAATAAGCTTCATGGCTTCTTCCATATCCACATTATCCAGTCTGCTTTCACTTGAATGTTTCAAAATCGCATGAAGTTTATGACTTACATCCTCAGTCTTTTTATCAAGGAATTTCTCCTCAGCAATCAAAGTCTTCTCAACCTGATTCTGTCTTCTGTATGTCACAATATAAAGCACCATAAGCACGCCGATAAGCAGAATATTAAGAATCAGATTTCTTATAAGAGCTGTGTAATTACTTTTATATAAACCTGAATTTGATACAGTTGAAATTAAATACCAGTCATTATTTGTCTTTGTATAAAATACTGTACTTCTTTGTCCGTCAATACGGCTGGTGAAGGAGGCAGTGCTTTCGCCGGAGGCGATGATTTTGGAAAAGACATTATTATAACCCTTGTCCACATCTGCCAGGTTCTGGCCAACGTAAGATATGTCTCTGTAGGCAACTACCATGCCTTCGGAGTTGACGATTAAGGCATCGCCGTTCATATTGTCATCTATGAATTCCACGCAGGCCTGCATGTCGGATAAGTCATAATCAAGGCCTACGATGGTTCTGCCATCTTTAAGCATCATGGATACTGAGAAGCAGGTCTCGCCCGTAAAATAATCGACGTAAGGGGATGAAACATAAACCACATCCACGCCGGATTTCTCCGCGCCTTTGTACCAAACGCGATCGCGAATGGTCAGGTCATCGCCCACCACTCTGTCAGGCACTAAGCACAGGTCGCCCCTTGCTGCAAAAACATTGATGCAGTTTTCATCTGCAAGTTCACTTTTATGCTGTCTTAATGACGCCACAATTGCCTCATCGCCGGCGCCGGTATTCGTAAGTACCGCCACGTCGGATGACACCTTAAAAAGTGACACTTCCGCATTATTTAAAGTTTCCTGAAGTCTTGAAGAAATGATTTCAAGCTGCTCACGGCTAAGTACCGCAGCCTGCTCATTCAGAGTATAGAAAAACAGCTGCCCGTTAAGAATTACAATTGCAAGTACCAGAATTGCAATTATAATAAACAGTTTGCTGCCATGCTTTCTTAAAAAATTATTTATTCTCATATCGTAACCCCTGGCCATCATGGCCCATGCTGATTTTACTTACGTCCCCACGCAAGCACGCACAATTCCTTGAATATTATACCACAAAGCGTAATTTATGTAAACAAGTTATTATATTTAAAAACACCCCTTAAGATTTACAAAATAAGCCTCAAGGGGTGTGTAAATGACTAAATGGTAATTTTGTCATTATGTAAACTATTTTTCTTTTTTCTCTTTAACCAGAATTAAGCAGATAAGAAGGGCTGCAATGTAGAAACAAAGGGTTGCGATAAGCACAACTTCGTATCTGTTTCCAACAAAATGCTTGATGATTTCAGTCATGTTATTTCCTGTAATACCTGCGATTGCCCAGGCGGAAAGTGACAGGCCGTGGATTTTGCTAATCTTTTCCATACCAAATCTTGATGAAAGAAGTGCAGGAAGAGTTGAGAAGCCGCCGCCGTATCCAAGGTTAACAAGGAGAAGAAGGCAAACTGTAATCATACCAAATACAATGGTCTGAGGTCCCTTTGTGATGGACTGTGTAACAAGTGCAATGCCTGTGATTAAGATGCAGCTTATGAAGATAATCTGGTAAACCGTATTTCTGTCCTTCATCTTATCTGAGATGGTTGAGTATCCGATACGGCCGAGGGCGTTAAATGCAGCAGTTACCATAGGCACAACGCTGACCATTACTGCAAGAACTGCCATGCCTTCAAATGTTGTCTGGATGATCTGTTTTTCGTATGTGATAAGGGCAAGGCCGCAGTGAATATTGATAAAGAACATAAGCCAGATCCCTAAGAATACTTTGTTCTTGAACATGGACATAACCTTGAAGCCGTCCTTGTTGTCCTGAGGTTCAACCCAGCCTTCCGGCTTCTTAAGAAGGAAGTGACCGAGTAACATCATGACAAAATACACGCCTCCCAAAATATAAAACATCGCAGAGATACCGAATCTTGAAAGGATTGCTTCCATGATAGGTGTGGCGATTGCTTTGGCAAGACCAAAGCCCATGATGGAGATACCTGTTGCAAGACCTTTCTGCTTATCGAACCAGAGCATAAGTGTTTTAACCGGTGTAAGATAACCGACACCAAGGCCGATACCCATGATGCAGCCGTAGAAAATATATATTGAAATAAGGGCCACAGGTCCTTTTAAAAACTGAATTGATGCGCCTGTACCAATCATTCCGACGGTAAAGCATATGCATGAAATAAGGGATGATTTATGAATATTCTTCTCTACCATCTTGCCTGCAAATGCAGCAGACATACCAAGGAAAAATATAGCGAGGGAGAAAGCCCAGCCTACACCGAATGTGTCCATTCCGATGGCTTCGGAGATTCTCTCTTTGAAAGTAGACCAACAGTAAACTGTACCTATTGAGCAGTGGATTAAAAGTGCAGGTACGGCAGCTCTCATCCATTTGTTGTTAAGAAAACTCATATAAACCTCCATCTTCAAAAACCCGCAATTGTCCTTTCTTATACTGTGCCACTAGGGACGGGGTAATGTGCATCTTTTTCGCCTGCGCGGCGTGCGCGGCGCGCCCGGCGGGATGCTCCCCGGCAAATGGGTATAATAAAAGGACAATGCCACAAGACATTGCCCAGACGGTCGGCTTATACTGGAAATCCAGCTACTTACTACACTGTGTTATCACATAATACCGTCAGCAGTAAGTATTTCAATTTATGCTCTAATTATAAAATACCAGTCCCGCAAATACAAGATATTTCGGGACTGGCATTTTGCCGATTTTTATTCTCTTATGTAAAGTGAAATTATAAAATTTTCTCAATATGCAGACCTGTTTCCTTGCTTAAGTCATAAAGCTGGAAGTCAGTCTGAACGATTGGCTTGGAAAGGTGGGACTTGTTATTAAATACAATTGTACCCTTTTCGCCGTTACTAAGGAGAACATCATTATGAAGATATGTATTTACTACATTCTCAAGGAAAGTAATGATAAACTCCGGATCGTATTTCTGGAAGCCTTCATTTTCATATAATTCCACAACTCTGTACGGACACCAAGGACCTCTGTATACTCTGGCAGAAGTCATTGCATCATAAACATCAGCAATACCAACGGCCCTTGCATACTTATCTATCTTCTCTCCCGCAATACCAAGAGGATAACCTGTGCCGTCATATCTTTCATGATGCATAAGCGCTGAATATGCAATATGCGGATCAAGATATGAATGCTCTTTTAAAATCTCATAACCCTTGATGGTATGAGTCTTAACTATCTTATACTGATTATCCGTAAGCTTGTTAGGGCTCTTGATAATGGAATCAGGAATCTTCAATTTACCAATGTCATGAAGAAGTCCGCAAAGAGTAACCAGCTTGGTCTCCTCAGCATCCCAGTGTAGCCAACCTGCAAATACATTACAGATAAGTGCCACGTTCATGCTATGTGCAAAAGTAAGGTCATCATATTCCCTCATATTCTGAATCATATCCATTGTGGATATGCTGCTGTCGCTGAAGGTTGTCATGTTGACAGTCTGGGCAAAAAGAGCGTCCGGATCGATTGGCTTATTAAGCGTTACGATATCATTAATCGACCCCTTGAAACTCTCCAGATTCTCCTCGAATTCCTTCTTGAACTTCTGGAAATTAGGACTTGCCTTAACCTTCTGTGAATGCACACTTTCCTCAAATGCCGGAGGAGGCGCAATCTCTATCGGCTTTATCTCTTCATATTTTATTTCTGTGTCATCATCCTGGATAATAACTGAAGGTATTGAATAATAGGCAAGACGGGTTATAGCCTTATCCGTCAGTACAAAATCCTTGGAAAAGACCAGCTGCCCTGTGAAATTAAGTATATCATCTCCCAGCACCATTCCCGGCACCAGCTCACTAGTTAATACCTCTCTCATAGCCTACCCTCGTTGATATAATATACCTAAATAATTATATCATAATAGGGGTGGGTGTGCCATAATATTTTTACTCTGCGACGAGCAAAAAAACACCTGCCACCAACACGCAAGGAAGCACACTCCAGCCGGCGCCGAAGGCTTTGGCAGCGTAGCAAAATTCTTTCTTCGCTCCTGCCGGCGCCGAAGGCGCCGGTGGGAGCCTTCAAGCATAAAAAGACCTGCACCCTAGGTGCAGCTCTTAACTCTTACGCAAACTGCTTAATATTAAATTTCGCTATATCTTCCCGGTTCTCGAACCTGTAGATATATCCGCCAAGAGCCCGAAGTTTCTCATCGAAATATTCATATCCTCTTTCAACAAGCTCAGCCTGCTCAATGATACTGCACATAGGCACATCAAAGATTGGACTGTCTTCAAGTTCTCTCGGAGACTTGGCTGATAATGCGGCGATAACAAGAGCAGCTCCCGCTCTTAAATCGCAGGCATTAACATTGGCCGGTGTATAATTAGGCACTGAATTAATATTGATTGTGGTGCCTGTAACACTCATCTTGGCTCCCATGTTACGAATCTCATCAACATATCTGAATCTGTTATCAAAGACTGTCTCAGTAACAAGGCTCATACCGTCTGCCAGACCAAGAGTTACTGTAATAAGTGGCTGCATATCCGTTGGGAAACCTGGATATGGATGAGTCTGTACATTGGTATGTCTTATATAATCTCCGGCGATTACCCTGATGGAAT